>Ga0302324_100002556_pt1 | contig 41785 bp, 41 predicted proteins | sample Palsa_T0_1_FD_201949 | JGI IMG/M metagenome (GOLD analysis project Ga0302324, IMG submission 201949) | Peat permafrost microbial communities from Stordalen Mire near Abisko, Sweden - Palsa_T0_1 | ecosystem: Environmental > Terrestrial > Soil > Palsa > Peat permafrost | place: Sweden: Abisko...
ACCCTCCCGAGGGCAGAGAGTGGCACCACTGCATGGCGGCCTCAACCCCGTCGTCGACGATGTGCTCGACCGTCTCGGCCGCGGTGACCACGGCCGCCGCAAGAGCCGAACGGACCGCGCCGGGCGGACGGTTCAGGACATGTTCGGCCCCTCGCTCGGCGCTGGGAGGTTTCCCGATGCCGATGCGCACGCGGACGAAGTCGGTGGTGTGAAGGTGCGACTGCAGAGAGCGCAACCCGTTGTGGCCCGCCAGACCTCCCCCGGCCTTGACCCGAACCGTGCCCGGCGGCAGGTCCAGCTCGTCGTGGACCACCACGATGGAGGAGGGCTCGACGATGCCGAACCGCCTGGCCAGACCCTGCACGGCCAGGCCCGAATCGTTCATGAAGGTCGTCGGAACGGCCAGGGCCACCTTCTTCTCCCCGAACGTGGCAAGGGTGGCCCGGGCGCGGAGACCCTTCTCGGCCCTCAGCGATGTGCCGGCCCTCGTGGCGAGCAGTTCGACCGTCTCGGCACCGACGTTGTGCAGCGTTCCCACGAACTCGCTGCCCGGATTGCCCAATCCGACGACCAGCAGATCGGCCGCCGAACCCCGCCGACCGGAGCGGGGGAAGAGGCGGGCCAGGGCCTATCCCTCTTCGGCGGGCGCGTCGGCTGCCGCCGCGGCTGCGACCTCGCCCTCCTCGGCTTCCGCCTCTTCCTCGGCGGTGGCGACGCGAGGAGGCTGGCCGATGGCGATGGCCGTCTCGGGGTCGATCTCGGTCGTGACGCCGACCGGCATGGCCAGATCGGAGATGCGCAGCTGCGCCCCGATCGTGAGTCCGCTGATGTCGACCTCGAGCGAGGTCGGGATGTCCGCCGGGCGCGCCTTGATGGCCAAGGTGAACATCTGCTGGTCGACCAGCCCGTCACCGTGATGGACCTCGAGTGCCTCCCCGACGAGGACGATGGGCACGTCGGCGGCGATGACTTCGTCCCGACGCACGATCTGGAAGTCGACGTGGGTGACCGTCTGGGCAACGGGGTGGCGCTGCATGTCTCGGGCCAAGGTCAGGTAGGTGGCGGAGCCGGTCTGGAGGGAGAGAAGCTGGTTGGCGCCCGCCTCTCCGTTCAGCGCGACGCGCAGCTCACGGGCCGACACCGCCACCGACACCGGATCGGTCCCGTGGCCGTAGATGACCCCGGGTATCTTCCCCTCCCGGCGCAGTCGGCGGGTGGCGCGCGACCCCAAGGGTCGTCCCACCTCGGCGGCAAGGGTGACATCGGCCATGACGGATCTCCTCAACGGTGTCGAAAACGGTGTCGAACTGGGGTGCGCGGACAGACGGGCCCGGGCAAACGACGAATCAGCCTAGCCGCCGAAGGGCGGCGTTCCATAACGCCTGTTCACAGGGTTCACGCCTCCAGTGTCCGCCAGTCCGTGGCCCCGGGCGGATCGGGCCGCCCGAGCAGGGGTCGGGTGGGATCTCCCCTGCCGGGATCGGTGGTGACGAGGTAGGCGGTGAACGCCATCATGAGGCCGATCAGGAGGAACGCCCCCACCGTCACCGCCGTGGCTCCAAGGGGGGGCTGCCAGGCGCCGTGAAGGTAGTCCACCGGGCCGGACGCTCCGACCGTGTAGCGCCGAAGCGCTTCCGCGAATGCGGAGAACTCCGCGATGCCGAGGGCCACGCAGAGCACCGTGGGCAACCGTCGTCGGACCGACTGCAGCGCACCCGAACGCTCGATCAGTGCGACCGCCATCACGGGTACGCCCACCGCCATGGGCATGATGTAGCGCGCCTGCCAGATGATGCCCAGCCGATGTGCTTCGTCGTAGGAGATGACCACGGGCGCCGTGAGAACGATGGCGATGAGAAGCAGGAAGGCCGCAACGAACCGCGGCGTGGTGCAACTCAACGTGATGAGGACGAGCAACCCGACCACTGCGTACCAGACGAGGTAGGTCAGGAGCGGCGACGGCGTGTCAAGCCAACCGAAGAAGCCGACCATCTCCTTCAGCCAGGTTCCGGTGTAGCCGAAGATGCCGGCCGCCAGATGCCAACCGGTGTCATGGGCCCCCACCCTGACCCCCGCGGCCACCAGATCGAGCGCGTGCGCCACGCGGATCCATCCGACGGCGAAGATGGCACAGGGGACGAGCACCACCAACGACACCTGCACCGGGCGAGTGCGCGCCAACGACTGCACGCCGCGCCATCCGGCGAGAAGGGCCAGAAGGGCGGCGATCAGAAGGACCCAGATGGGCGACAGGGCGCGGGAGAGGAGCAACGCGGCGGCCGACGCGGTGACCACCACGACCAAGCCGCGCGGCGCCTTGTCGGCGCGTTCCAACGCGAGCACCACCCCCGAACACCACAGGCACGTTGCCGACGTGATTTCGAACCCACTCGCGTTCACCACCCCGCCGAGAAAGAAGGTCATCGGGGTGGTCGCGACCAGCAGGCCGATCAGCAACACGCGACTGCGTGACCATGCGACGACGGACAGTGCGGCGAGAGCGAGGAAGACGGCGTTCAGCAGTGCGCTCACGAGGCGGATGAGGTAGATGCCCGTCGGCGAACTGGTGAAGAGGGAGGGCAGGCCGACGATTGCGTAGTAGAGGGGGGGATAGCGCCCGGCGTAGGTGGTGGTCGCCACCTCTGCCGTCGAGCGGGTGATCGGAGCGGCGCACGAGGCAGGCACGTTCGGTTGGAAGACGAAGCATGACCCGTACGCCGCTCCCGTGCGGTAGGAGTAGACCGCGGGGATCGTGATGTCGGTGATCGCATTGCCGGCGTTCTTCACGGTCGTGCCGATGAGATCCCCGTGCACGAGCGCCACCGCCCTGGCGACCTGCGCCGGCTCGTCCGGGGAGGCGAACAACGGCGTGGCAATCGACCAGACCGCCATGTTCAAGAAGGCGATGACCAACACCGCGATGAACACCCGCGCCGGACTCCAGGTTCGCCGCCCGGCGTGCTGCGGGGTGGCACCCGATCCCACCCCGCGACCGCCACCCGCGTCGGTTCGTGACATAGGAAGCCGGAAGTGTAACCCGCTGCTCTGCGGTCCCCGATGCGCTCGCCCGTCCCCCGTTTCAGCCCGGGCTATGCCCGCTCAGACGAGGTTGTCGCCGCCGAACAGCTCGGACACCGAGGTGTCCTCGAACACGGCGTCGATGGCATCGGCGATGATCTTGGCCACCGACAGGATCTCGAGCTTGTCGAAGTAGCGGTCCTCGGCCACCGGAAGCGTGTCGGTGACCACGACCCGGGAGATGGGCGCCGCCTTCAGGCGGTCGACCGCGGGATCCGAGAGCAGGGCGTGCGTGGCCATCACCGAGATCTCCGAGGCCCCGGCCTCGGAGAGCAGGTCGGCGGCGGCGCATATGGTGCCGGCGGTATCGATCATGTCGTCGATCAGCACGCAGTGCCGGCCCTCGACGTCGCCCACCACGTGGAGGGCCTTCACCTCGTTGTGCGATCCCCGGGGACGGGTCTTGTGGACCAGCGCCAGCTCGACCCCGAGGTGCTGGCTGTAACGCTCGGCCACCTTCACTCGGCCGGCGTCGGGCGCCACGACCACGACGTCGCCGCCGAGGCGCTCGCGCATGTAGGCCTCCAGGACCGGGAAGGCCACCAGGTGGTCGAACGGCGTGTCGAAGAACCCCTGGATCTGGCCTGAGTGCAGGTCGACGCTGACCACGCGGTCGGCCCCGGCGGCCGAGAGCATGTCGGCCACCAGCTTGGCCGTGATGGGCTCACGCCCGGTCGTCTTGCGGTCCTGGCGGGAGTAGCCGTAGTACGGGCAGACGGCGGTGATGCGCTTGGCCGAGGCGCGCTTGGCGGCGTCGATCATGATGAGCTGCTCCATCAACGAATCGTTCACCGGACCGCTGTGGGTCTGAATGATGAACACGTCGGAGCCCCGGATGGAGATGTCGTACTTGCAGTGGATCTCGCCGTTGGCGAACTCGCGCAGGTTGGCCTCGCCCAGTTCCACCCCGAGGTGCCGGGCTATGTCCTCCGCCAACTTCGGATGTGATCGACCGGAGACCAGCTCGAGCCGGCGATGCGGGATGAGCTCCACGGGGACAACGCTAGTGCGCCCGAGACGCCACCGTCTCCCGGCCGCCTACGCTTCGGGCGCGTCGAGCACCGTGTACGGCGCCACGACCACCCCGGGCGGCACCTCGGCCCCGGGTCGCACAACGCAGAACGGGCCGACCTGCGCCCCGTCCCCGATGGTGCCCCGGACGCAGGTGGACTCCGACACCGTCGCCCGCCGCCCGACGGTCGTGTCGGTCAGGACGCAGTTGGGGCCGATCTCGCTCCCCTCGCCGACGACGCAGCGGCCGCGCAGGATCACACCGGGGAGAAGGGAGACGTCGGTGGCCAGCTGGACCCCGGCGTCGACATAGGTGCGCTCGGGGTCCCACATGGTCACCCCTCGGCGCATCCAGCGCTCGTTGATCCGGTCGCGCAGCTCGGCCTCGGCGACCGCCAGTTGGGCCCGGTCGTTGACACCGGCGGCTTCCATCGGGTCGGCCAGGACGAGGGACTGGACGCGGTAGCCGGCGCTGTAGAGCACGCTCACCGAATCGGTGAGGAAGTACTCGCCCAGACTGTTGGCGGGGGTCAGGCGACGGAGCGCCGGGGCCAGGATGCTGCGGCGGAAGCAGTAGATGGACGTGTTGATTTCGGTGATGGCCCGCTCTTCGTCGGTGGCGTCGACCTCTTCGACCACGCGGCACACCACGCCGTCCTTGCCGTGCACCACGCGGCCGTAGCCTCGGGGATCCTCGAGCTCGGCCGTGAGAAGGGTGGCGCCGGCGTCGGCGGCCCGGTGTTGGCGCACCAGCGCGGCCAACGTCTGCGGGTGGAGGAGCGGGGTGTCCCCCGGCAGGACGACGACGTCCTCTTCCTCGTCGTCGTCGTCGGGCAGGCCGGTGAGTCCGACGGCCAACGCGTCGCCCGTCCCCGACTGCGTCTCCTGCTCGACGAATTCGATCTGCATGGACGAGGGCGCCAGCTGCACGAGCGTCTTGGTGACCCATTCCGCTCGGTGCCCGACCACCACGACGACCCGGGTGACATCGATCTCGGCCATGGCGTCGAGGACGTGGAGGATCATGGGGCGGCCGCACAGGAGGTGGAGCGGCTTCGGGCGCTCCGAGTGCATGCGGGTGCCCTCCCCGGCGGCAAGGACCACGGCGGAGAGCCGGCGCTGTTTCATGGGGCCATTCTTAACGCCTCCGAGAGGTCCCATGCGGGACACCCACGTCGTCGGCCGGCGGCCGCCCGATTACTGTGCGGTACGTGGTGCCCTACGACGAGTTCGGCCTGTTCTCGGAGAACGCCGCCGAGTACGGCCTTCCCTACCCGGGGCCGCCGGCCGTACGGCGGGTCGAGGTCGAGGTCGGTCCCGGACGCAACGTCAGTAGCCTCATCTGGGGCACCTCGCCTCCCGAGCTGGTGCTGGTCCACGGCGGTGCGCAGAACGCCCACACGTGGGACACCGTCGCGCTGGCTCTGGGTCGACCGTTGCTGGCCATCGACCTGCCGAGCCACGGGCACTCCGACGTCGCCCCCGATGGCCCGTTCAACCTCTCGAGCATCGCGGACGATCTGGCCACGGTGGTGGGTGCCCTGGCACCCGATGCGGCGGGCGTGGTCGGCATGTCGCTCGGAGGCCTCTCGGCCATCGCACTGGCATCGAGCGCTCCCCATGTGGTTCGCGCCCTGGTGCTGGTCGACGTCACGCCCGGGGTCAACCAGGAGAAGTCCGCTCCCATCAGCGCCTTCGTCGACGGCCCGCCGAGCTTCGCCAACTTCGACGAGCTGCTGGCTCGCACCATAGAGCACAACCCCACCCGTTCGGAGGCGTCGTTGCGCCGCGGCATCCTGCACAACGCCGTGCAGCGCGAGGACGGGAGTTGGGTGTGGCGCTACGCGCGCTTCGGCGGCGAGCACCGCGCCCGGCCCGAGTTCGGCCAATGGTGGGACGCCGTCTCGAGCCTGACCATGCCCGTGATGCTGGTGCGCGGGCTGGCGTGGTCGGTGGTCGACGACGACGACGTCGCCGAACTGCGGCGGCGGCAGCCGACGTGCCGGGTGATCGGGGTCGAGGGCGCCGGCCACAGCATTCAAGGAGACCGCCCGCTGGAGTTGGCCGCCATCCTGTCGGAGTTCCTCTTCCCCCAGTGGCGCTAGTCCGGAATTAGCGGGCCGGTCCCCGGGCAACTGGTCTAATGTCACCTTGAAGAGGACCATCGATACGTCGCTCGTCCCCGGGGGCGTACCCAGGGTCGTCGGGGGTAGGGTCGGGGGTAGGACAGTGATCGAACATCTGGACGTCGACGACTGGGCCGTCGGGGGCGCCATCGACGGCCTGCGGGTGCCAGAGCTCCCCGACCTCTCCCGGATGCGCCGGGATCGGCACCTCCGCCTCCAACAACAGCTCGAGCTGCAGGACATGGACGGCCTGGTGCTCCTTGGTACGTCGAACGTGGCGTACGCCTCGGGTGCCGAACCACCCGGCGAGGACGCCGGCCGGGCCGGCCTCTTCCGGACGATCGCCGTGGTCGTGCGCGGCGCCGACGCCCCCTACCTGTTCACGCCGTACTGGGACGCGGCACCCGCCGACCTCCCGGCGGACCACGTCCACGGCCCACTCTTCCCCGATCTCGACGACGGCATCGGAGCGGTCGTCGAGGCGCTCGGCTCGCTCTTCACCGGGGACCCCAGGCTGGGGATCGACGAGCTCACCCACCCCATGCGGCGCGCCTTGGGGCACGTGGAGTGGTCGGATGCGGCGAGCGTGCTCGGGCCTTGCAAGCTGCTCAAGACGCCCGACGAGATCTCCTGTGTACGACTGGCGCAGCGGACGACCGAACTCGCCATGGAGACCACCCGGAGGTCGTTGCGGCCCGGCCTCCGCCAGACCGACCTATCGGGCACGTTCCTTCGCCGGGTCTTCGAGCTCGGGGCCACCACCAACTGCATCGACCCCATCTGGCAGGTGATGACGGCGAGCTTGGACGAGGGCCCGTGGACGATTCACGGCGGGCTCGCCTTCCCCCTCTCGACGACCGATCGGGTGCTGCGCGAAGGCGACGTCATCTGGGTCGATGCCGGAATCTCGCACCACGGCTACGCATCGGACTACGGCCGGACCTGGATCACCGGTTCCGACCCCACCCCGACGCGGCGCCAGACGTCACAGTTCAACCGGTGGCGGGACGTCGTCGACGCGTGCCTGGCCGTCTGCAAGCCGGGCGCGTCGGCTCTCGACCTCGGGCGGGCGGCCAGCGCCGCCACCGGCGGCGCACGGCCGTGGATCGAGCACTTCTATCTGGCGCACGGTGTCGGCACCGACAGCGCCGAAATGCCCCTGATCGGCACCGACCTCGGCGAGGGCTTCGATGAGGCGCTGATCATGGCCCCGGGTATGGTCCTGGTGTTCGAGCCGGTGATCTGGGACGAGGGTGCTGCGGGATACCGGTCCGAGGACATCGTGGCCGTCACCGACACCGGGTGGGTGCCGCTGAGCAGCTCCCGCTACGACCCCTTCGAGGCGGCGTGAGCCCCGCGCTCGCCCTCGCCGGTGCCGGGGGGATGGCGCTCGAGGACGGGGGCGGCGTCGACTTCGGCCGCCTGCGCCGGGAGCGCCGCGAGCGCCTGCTGGAGGGCATGGGCGCCGCCGGTCTCGACGCCGTGGTGCTCGGCCGCTCGGCGAACGTCCGCTACGCCTCGGGCGCCCGTCAGCTGTGGCGCTCGGGGGCCTCCCCGTTCGCGCCGGCGAGCGTCGTCGTCCGCGCCACCGGACGGGTGCACCTCCTGTCGGTCTGGGACGATGGCATCCCCCCCGAGATCGGCCACGAGGACCTGTACGGCATATCGTGGAACCCGCAGAACCTGCTCGGTGCCTTGCGCAACATCCCGGGCTTGCCCGGCGCCAACGTCGTGGGAACCGACTCCCTCACCCCCTTCTTCGGCGACCTGCTCCGCCAGGTGGCCCCCGATGCCCGGCTCACCAATGCCACGGGGGTGATGTTCGAGGCGCGCGCCATCAAGACCCCCGACGAGGTGGCCTGCATCGTCGGGGCGGCCACCGTTGCCGAGGCGGCTCTGGCGGCGCTCCGTCGCGCCGTCGTCCCCGGTATCACCGAACGCCAGCTGCTCGGGATCTTCGACGAGACGATCTCCGGCCTCGGGGCGCCCACCCCACCCAGCGAGGGCGTGGTGTTCGCCACGGCCCGGCGTGGCCCGGTGCGCTACCGCAACCTGGTCAGCGACCGCCCGGTCGGCGACGACGAGCTCGTCGTCCTGACGCCGGCCGCGCTCTGCGCCGGCTACGAAGGAGAGGTGGGCCGCACCGTCGGGTCTGGTGCCACGCCACCGCGGGGGGCCCCGGAGCTCGCTGACCGCTGCCACCGGGCCCTCGACGCGCTGGTCGCCGCCTGCCGTCCGGGCAACACGGGGAGAGACCTCTATCGGGCGTGGGAGGCGGCCGGGGAGCCCGAGCCCGTCGTGGCACTGGCCCACGGCATCGGCCTGGGCGCCGAACAGCCGCTGATCGGCTTCGGACGGGGCGCCGACGCGACCATCGTGGGGGGATCGGTCCTGAGCGTCCAGTCCTGGGTGACCGCCGAGGGGACGGGCGGCTACCTCCATCGGGACCTCGTCTTGGTGGGCGAGGACGGTCCCGAGGTGCTGACCAGGGACGAAAGGTCCGGCGCATGAGCACCGCCGATCGGGCCACCTCGGACTTCGACCACCACTCCGACGAGTTCTTCGACCACCGGCACGACGAGTGGGCCAAGCAGCGGGCGTGCCCGGTGGCCTACAACGCCCACTACGGCGGTTTCTGGGTCGTGAGCGGCTACGACGAGGTGGCGGCCGTCTCTCGCGACGGCTCCACGTTCACCAGTAAGTACGTGGAGAACTCGCCGGACGGCATGACCTACCTCGGCATCATGGGCGTGCCACGGATGCCCGGGGTGCCCCCGGCGCTGATCGCCGAGGCGGAGGGGTCGACCCACGTGTCGCTCCGTCGCCTCCTCAATCCGTTCATGCTCCCCTCCGCCGTCGCCGAATACCTGCCCTTCATGGAGCAGTGCGCCACCTGGTTCCTCGACCAGAGGATCGGGGACGGCCAGATGGACGTGGTGAGCGAGTACAGCGGACCGGTACCGGCCGTGCTCACCATGAAGATGGTGGGTCTGCCCTGTGAGAGCTGGCCCTACTACGCCGAGGTCTTCCACTCCGTCAACGCCTACGGGGCCGGTTCGGAACAGGCCGCCCACGCCGCCACGCTGATGGACGGCATGATCGCCGAACTCCTACGGGTAGCCGACGAGCGACGACGCTACCCTCGGGGGGACATCCTGAGCGAGTTGGTGGCCCTCGAGATTGAGGACGGGCGCAACCTCCGGGACGACGAGCTGATCGGCGTGCTATGGAACCTGATCGGCGGTGGGCTAGACACGACCACCGCCCTCACCTCGCTGGCGATGCTCCACTTGGACGCGCAGCCCGAGCTCCGCCGCCGACTGATCGACGACCCCGATCTGCTGGTCCCGGCCACCGAGGAGTTCCTGCGCTTCACCTCGGTCAACGAGACGCTGACCCGGACGGTGACCGCCGATGTGGAACTGGGGGGCCAGCAGCTCACGCGGGGGGACTTCCTCATGATGAGCTGGCTCTCGGCCAACTTCGACAAGAAGGTTTTCGATCGCCCCTCCGAGTTGATACTCGACCGGGCCCCCAACCCCCACCTGGCGTTCGGGGTGGGCCCCCACCGGTGCATTGGCATGCACCTGGCCCAGGCGATGTTCCAGGTGCTGATGCGCGAGGTCCTCACGCGCATCCCGGACTTCCGGGTCGACCGCGACGCCACCCAGTTCTACCGGGGCAACCCGGAGCTGGCCGGAGTGGTCACCATGCCGGCCACCTTCAGCCCCGGAGCGGTGGTCGGCGTCGAACGACCGTTCTGATGACCGCCGACGGCGACCACCCGGTGGGGCGCTGCACCGCCCCACGCTCCGGGGGGAGGGCTCGAACCTCCAACATCCGGCTCCAAAGGCCGACGTTCTGCCGATTGAACTACCCCGGACCGCACCCGCCACCCTGGCGTGAGCGGCGCTGCGGGGTAGAGGTTAGAGGCAGCCGCTCAACCGGTCCGGCGAGATCGCTGCGGTAGGCTCCATCCCTCGTGCGCATCCTGGTGGTGGACGACGATCTCGCTGTCTGCCGATCCATCGATCGTGCCCTGCGACTCGAGGGCTACGAGGTGGACGCCGTGACCTCAGGCGGTGAGGCGCTCGAGGCCATGGCGGCGAGCTCGCCCGACGCGCTGGTCCTCGACCTCCAGCTGCCCGACCTCGACGGCCTGCAGGTCTGCCGGCGCATTCGCGACGCCGGCGACGACACACCGATCCTGATGCTGACCGCCCGCCACAGCATCGACGACCGGGTCCAGGGTCTCGACGCCGGTGCCGACGACTACCTGGTCAAGCCCTTCGCCCTCGAGGAGCTGCTGGCCCGCCTGCGCGCCCTCATGCGGCGCCGCTTCGAAGGCGAGGGGGGGCTGCTGCGCTTCGGCGAGCTCACCTTGGACCTGGCCTCCCGGGAGGCCCACCGCTCCGAGCGGGCGTTCGCCCTGACCCGGATCGAGTTCGATCTCCTCGAGCTGTTCCTCCGCCACCCCCGCCAGGTGCTCACCCGGGAGGTGCTGCTCAATCGGGTGTGGGGCTTCGACTTCGATTCCGGCACCAACTCCCTCGCCGTCTACGTCGGGTACCTCCGACGCAAGACCGAGGCCGGCGGCGAGCCGCGCTGCATTCACACCGTGCGAGGAGTGGGATACGTGCTCAGGGACACGTGACCTTCCACACCCGATTGGTCCTGGCGACCACGGTCGCCGTTGTGGTCGCCGTGCTGATCGCCTCGACCGCCTCCTTCTTGGCCGCCCGCAACTCGCTGCTCGGGGCCGCCGACAACTCGCTCACCGCCGCCGCCAAGAAGATCACCGCCGGGCAGGAGATCAGCGCCACCACCGCCACCCTGGGCCAGGTCGTCGACCCCGACGGCGCCATCGTGACCGGCGACGGCGCCCTGCCGGTGACGGCCCAGGTGCGCCAGGTGGCGGCCGGGTCCGCTCCCGCCTTCTTCACCACCGTCGACGTGGCCGGCGAGCAGCTGCGCGAGTACGTCGAGCCCCTGCCCGCCGGGACGGAGGTCGAGACCGGGATCCTCCGGGAGGGCGGCGCCCTGCAGATCGCCACCCTGCTCAATGTCGGGTCGGTGCTGACCCGCCTCGGCTTGGTGCTGGGAGCCGTCGTGGTGATCGGCGTCCTCCTGGCCGTCGTGCTGGGGTGGCTGGTGGCCCAGACCGCCCTGGTGCCGCTCAACGCCTTCACCGACACGGTCGAGGACCTGGCCGAGACGACCGACGTGTCCCGTCGACTTTCGCCGGGGAGCCCCGACGAGCTGGGACGCCTGCGCCGCACGTTCAACCGCCTCCTCGAAGCACTCGAGTCCTCGCGCCGCGCCCAGAGCCAGCTCGTGGTCGATGCATCGCACGAGCTGCGCACCCCGCTCACCAGCCTGCGCACCAACCTCGAGGTCATCCGCCGGGTCGACGAGCTCACCGAGGCCGACCGCGCCGTGCTGGTCGACGATGTCCTGGTGCAGCTCCAGGAGCTGACCGACCTAGTGGCCGACCTGGCCGAGCTGGCGCGGGGCGACCAACTGCCCGTGCGCCACGAGCCGCTCCGTCTGGACCTGCTCGTCCGCGACGCCGTGGCCGTGGCCGCCACCCACGGGCGCACGCAGGACGTGACCTTCGACCTGGTCTGCGAGGAGTGCTGGGTGGCGGCCGACATGGACCGCCTGTCCCGAGCCGTCGGCAACCTCCTCGACAACGCCCGCAAGTGGAGCCCACGGGGACAGGAGGTCTCGGTGGTGTGCCGCGAGGGCGAGGTCGTGGTACGCGACCACGGCCCGGGCATCGCTCCGGCCGACCTCCCCCACGTCTTCGACCGCTTCTACCGGGCCCCTTCGGCGCGCGGCCTGCCGGGCTCCGGCCTCGGGTTGGCCATCGTGGCCCAGGTGGTCAAGGCCGAAGGGGGCACCATCCGGGCGCAGGCGGACCCCGGAGGCGGGACCCGCATGTCGATGCGCCTGCCCACGATCGACCCGCCGGTCGACGCGGCCGACGACAGGCCCTTCACCCCCTCGTGAGGTCGGCCCCGGCCGACCCGCCGGGGGCCGACCTGGCAGTCCGCCCCCTAGACCGCTAGCCTGCCGCACGACATGGGATCACTGATCAAGAAGCGCCGCAAGCGCATGCGCAAGAAGAAGCACAAGAAGATGCTCAAGGCCACCCGCTGGCAACGCCGAGCGGGTAAGTAACCGCCCTCTTCACTCCCCCTCCCACCCCGCCGGCACCGTGTGCACCGCGACGAGGCGGGCCCGCTCGTCGTGGTCGGCCAGCCAGAGCGGCTCCCCGGCCCGGAGCGGCTCCCCGGCACCGCCTTCGGGCAAGCTCCCCTCGACGAACCAGGTCGATCCGCTCCCGGCCAACACGGCCGGGCGACCGGTGAACTCTTGGAGGACGTCACGCCAGCGGAGCAGCCTCGGCTCAACCGTGAGGGCCGCCGCGGTGAGCGCGTTGGCCCCCTCGTGGGGCACCCGGGCGCGGTCCAACTCGTCCCAGGCGCCGTAGACCCTCGCCGTGTTGACGCCGAACGGCGGGATCAGGAGCAGGAAGCGGCGCGGCTCGAACTCGAGTGGCGTGACCCGCTCGCCGGTTCCCTCGACAAGGGCACGACCTCCGATCACGCTGAAGGGCACGTCGGATCCCAACCCGAGCGCCACGCCGGGGTCCGAGCACCGCGCCCAGCGCAGCACCGCCGCCGCGTCCGTCGAGCCGCCGCCCAGTCCCCCGCCGACCGGTATGCGCTTGACCACCCGCACGGCGGCCTGGCGCCCGACCGCGGCGAGGGCCCGCGTGATCAGGTTGTCCCGATCGTCCCCTATCGCCTCGGCTCGCGTGCCGGGTTCGGCCTCGAAGGACAGCCCGCTCCCGCCCTCGGTGAAGGTGAGCACGTCGCTCAGGCTGAGACTGACCATCTCCGCCCGCAGCTCGTGGTAGCCGTCGGGGCGCACGCCGGTGACCGCCAGCGAGAGGGTGAGCTTGGCAGGGGCCACCATCCGGTTCACGTGGCCAGCCTCCCCCACTCTTCGACGGTCAGCTCCTCGGCGCGGGCGTCGGAGCGGATGCCGGCCCGAACGAAGGCATCCGGATCGACCACGCCGGCCAACGAGCTCCGCAGCATCTTGCGCCGCTGGCCGAACCCGGCCTTCACGACGGCCGCCAGGCGCTCGTAGGTGACGTGGTCGGGCGGCACCGCCGGCTCGAGTCGCCGCTCCATGCGCACCAGTACCGACTCGACCCGCGGACGGGGGATGAACACCGACGCCGGCACCTTCCCGACCACCGATGACCGAGCGAAGTAGGCCACGCGCACCGACACCGAACCGTAGGCGGGATCGCCCACCTCGGCGGCCATGCGCTCCCCGACCTCGCGCTGGACCATGACGAGCAGACGGTCGATCGCCGGCACCTCGACCAGGGTCTTGAGCACCAGGGGGGTCGCCAGGTTGTAGGGGAGGTTGGCCACCAGCGACCACGGCCCTTCCCCCCGCTCGGCCAGGAGCATCCCCAGATTCAGGGTCATGGCGTCCCCGGCGACCACCTCGACCCCCGCCGGCTCCACCACGGTGCGCAGGACGGGGAGCAGACGGCGGTCCACCTCGACGGCGACCACCCTCGCACCGGTCTCAGCCAGGGCGAGGCTCAACGAGCCCAGACCGGCCCCGAACTCGATGACCGGGGAGCCGGGCCCCACGCCGGCCAACCGAGCGATGCGCCGGACCGTGTTGGGGTCGGCGACGAAGTTCTGCCCGAGGGCCCGGCTCGGACGGAGTCCATGCTCGGAGAGGAGGGAGGCGATGTCGGCGCCGGAGAGGGTCACCAGGAGACGGTGACGTCCACCACTCCCCGCCCGAGGCCCGCCAGCTGTGCGAACCCCGAGGGCGACAGGTCGACGACCCGGGGGTACCCGGCTTGTTCACGGTCATCGACCGTGCAGACCGTCTGCGCTCCGGTCGCCACGTTCGTCACCGTCAGCACCGTCCCGAACGGGAGGGTCGGGCTGGCGCACCGCCCCGGGGCCGCCGCGGCGTACCAGGTCGCGTCGCCCTTCTCGCTATCGGCCGTCGAGGCGAGCGCCGGGGCGGGGGCCGTCGTGGTGGTGGTCACGCTGGGCACCAGTGCCGACTCGGTCTGAGCCTCGGTCTGTGTCCCGGTCTGTGTCCCGGAGGCGGACGGGACGGACGGCCCCGACGTCGTCGTCGTCGGGGCCGAGGTCGCCGTGACGGGCGCACCGGCTGCGGGGGCTGCCCCGGTCGGATCGGTCCCACCTCCGGCCTCGAATCGGACCAGCTGCGAGGGCAGCACCTCGTGACCGCCCGACGTGCCGCGGGGCGCGCCGTGCGGAACGACCCGTGGGCTCGCCGCCGCCACGCGTGGCGCGTGGGCCGACCCGAGCTGCAGCAAGAGGAGAGGCCCTACGAGCACGCCGCCGCAGAGCACGGCGGCGACGCCCAGGCGCCTCCCCTGAGTGCTCTGTTTCCGCAGGGCTCCACCCTTCTCCGGGGACAGTGCACCCGCGCCGACGCACCGTCGGCGAGGGGGACGGCCCCGAACTTAGGGACTCACCGGGACCTGCGCAAATGAAACGCAATGGGGGTTAGCCGTCGCCGAGCGGTTTTCCCAGGTCAGCGTCCCAGCAGCTCCACGTTCACGTGGGAACGGCAAAGGCGGCGGCGGCCGCCGCGGCCGTGCTGGCGGCGATCGCCTCGATCTCACATCCCTTCACCTCGGCCACCGTGGCACCGACCAGAGGGAGCAGAGCCGGCTCGTTGACCGTGCCGCGGTGGGGCGCCGGGGCCAGGAACGGGCTGTCGGTCTCCACCAACAGGCGATCGAGGGGGCAGCGCGCCGCGGCGTCGCGCACCCCCGACGCGTTCTTGAATGTGATGATGCCGCTGAACGAGACGAACATGCCGGCACGCAGGCAGCGGTCCACTTCATCGGGTCCACCGGTGAAGCAGTGCAGCACCGTGCGTTCGGGTACGCCTTCGGCGTCCAGGACGTCGAAGAGGTCGTCCCAGGCGTCGCGGGCGTGGATGACCAGCGCCAGGCCCCACTGGTGGGCCAGCGCGATCTGCGCGGCGAAGGCGCGGCGTTGCGCATCGCGTGGTGAGTGCTCGTAGTAGTAGTCCAACCCGCACTCGCCGACGGCCACCACCGCGCCGTCACCGACCGCGAGCTCCCGCTCGAGCAGCGCGGCCACCCCGTCCACCCCGGCGCTCGCCTCGTGGGGGTGCAGCCCGATGGAGGCCCACGCCCCGAGATGCTCGTCGCCACCCGGCAGCGCCCGAACAACCTCGAGTGCCTGAGCCGAGGTGACGGGGCCCGTGCCGATGCAGACGAGTCGGCCCACCCCGGCGGCCTCGGCCCGCTCGAGCACGGCCGAGAGATCGCGATCGGCCTTCCCACCCTCTCCGCCGCCGAGGTACTCCTCCTGCACGTGGCAGTGGGAGTCGAACCAACCGTTCACCCCTTGCGCCGCGGGAACAGCGGATCCCCCTTCAGCACGGGCACCCCGCCCGGGTACCCGCCCCACCGGGCGTCGCCCGGGAGCCGTGCCTCCGACGGGTCCCCCGCCACACCGATCCGCCGCCAGATCTCGGCGGCCGCGGTGGGGATGGCCGGCGACGCCAGCATGGCGACGATCCGCAGCGCCTCGAGGGCGTTGCCCAGGACGGCGTCGACCTCGGGCCCCGCCTCCATCTTCCACGGTTCGGCCGTCTCCAGCTCGGCGTTGGTCGCGCCGATGAGGCGCCAGGTGGCCTCCAGGGCTTCGTGGGGGGCCCAGCGGTCCCAGGCATCAGCGGAAGCCGACACCACCTCGGCCGCCGTCGTGGACAGCGCGCCGTCGGCCTCGGGAGCCGGCCCCACCCCGCCGCACTTGGAGTGGACCACCGTCGCCACCCGCGAGAGCAGGTTGCCCAGGTTGTTGGCCAGGTCCGCGTTGTAGCGGCCGACGATCCCCTCGTAGGAGAAGTCGCCGTCTCCGCCCAACGGCACGTCGCGCAAAAGGTGGTAGCGCAGGGGGTCGACTCCGAAGTCGTCGGCGAGGGCCAGTGGGGAGACATCGGTGATGTTGAGCGAGCGCGCCTCGTCACCCACGCCCGTCACGCCGGACTGGATCATGGTCTTCCCCAGCTTCTGTCCGCCCATGAGCAGGTAGCCGTGGACGAAGATCTCCGCGGGAGGATCGATCCCGGCCGCCATGCACATGGCGGGCCACCACACGCAGTGGAACTTCAAGATGTCCTTGCCGATCAGGTGGTGCGCCGCCCGCCACAACGGTGCGAACCGCTCCGAGTCGCTGCCGTAGGAGGCGAGCGTGAGGTAGTTGATCAGCGCGTCGTACCAGACATAGAAGACGTGACCGTCGTCCCAGGGAACCGGGACCCCCCAGCGGAACGACGTGCGGGTGATGGAGACGTCGTTGAGGCCGCCGCGGATGAAGCCCAGCGCCTCGTTACGCTTCGAGATCGGGCGGACGAAGTCGCGATGGCTCTCGTAGTAGTCCAGCAGGCGATCCTCGAAGGCGCTCAGCCGGAAGAAGTAGTTGTCCTCTTGCATCTCGACCACCGGGCGGCCGTGGACGGGGCAGCTGCCGTCCACGAGCTGGTCCGGCGTGTAGTAGTCCTCACAGGAGACGCAGTAGAGCCCGGTGTACTGCCCCAACTCGATGAAGCCGTTGTCGTAGACACGTTGGAGGAACTGCTGCACGACGGCGTAGTGGCGCGGCTCGGTGGTGCGGATGAAGTCGTCGTTGCTGATGTTGAGTCGCTTCCACGCTTCGACGAACCGTGCCGAGGTGCGGTCGGTCCACTCCTTGGGCGAGGTCCCGTGGGCCTCCGCCGCCTCGACGATCTTCGCTCCGTGCTCATCTGTTCCGGTCACGAAGAAGACCTCGTCGCCCAGGAGTCTGTGCCATCGGGCCAGGGCGTCCGCGTTGACCGTGGTGTACGCGGTGCCGACGTGCGGCGCGTCGTTGACGTAGTAGATCGGCGTGGTGAGGTAGTAGGGCGGCACCGCCGGTAGCGTACCGGCGGATGCCGGCCCCGCCGTCACGGGTCCCGGTGGACCTCGCCCTCACCCCGGAGACGCAGGACCGCCTCGTAGACGGCGCGCTTGGGCACGCCCAACGTCTCGGAGAGCTCGTGGGCGATCTGGCGCGGTCCGTCCCCCGGACCTTGGTCGATCCGGCGCTGCACGGCGGCGCGCAGGGCGTCCTCGCTCATCGGCCCACTGGGGGACGCGCCGTCGATGACCAGCACGACCTCGCCCCGGAGCGGGCGCTCGGCGAAGATGGCCGCACCTTGCGCGGCGGTGCCACGCCACACCTCTTCGTGCACCTTGGTCAGCTCACGCACCACGGCGACACGGCGTGCCCCATGGATGGCGGCCAGTTCGGCCAGGGTGGCGGCCACCCGCCCCGGCGCCTCGAGCACGACCGTCGTCCGCTGATCGGCCATCAGTGCAGCAATGCGCGCCCGCCGCTCCCCGCCCCGGCGGGGCAGGAAACCCTCCACGCAGAACCGCTCCGTGGGCAGCCCGCTGACCACTAGGGCGGACACGATCGACGTCGGTCCGGGTACGACGCTCACCGTCTGCCCGGCGTCGGCCAGCCGGGCGACCAGTAACCCGCCAGGGTCCGAGATCCCCGGCATGCCCGCATCGCTGACCACAGCCACCGTGCCGCCGCCGGCCACGCACGACAGCACGCGCTCGACCCGTGACGCCTCGTTGTGGCCGTGCAGCGACACCAGGCGGTCGCCGCGCGCCCCTCCCGCGGCGATGCCCATGGCCGACAGCAGCGCCCTCGTCCGGCGGGTGTCCTCGCAACAGATCAGCTCGGCGGTCGCCAACACCTGGCGCGCCCGGGGCGAGATGTCGCCCAGATTCCCTATGGGCGTCGCCACCAGGACCAGCTGACCGCGGCGCTGCTCGGCGTCGCTCACCGCACCTCGCGGACTTCGAGCTGGTCGTGCAGCTGGACGCCCCAACGCTCCAGCGCCCCCGCCCGGGCCTGCAGCACGCTGCGCACGCCGCTGCGGGGAAGGGCGATCCGCCATGGCGGCAGTCGCACCATCTTGACCACGACCAGGTCCCCGGTGAGGAAGGCCACGTCGAGCGCGAACTCCATACCCGCGCTGTGCACGGCGCGCCCCCCGGGCATGTGCAGCGCGCCCTCGCAGTCGTCGCGCCCGCGCAACCCCCTGATCCGCTCTGTGAACGATTCGGTCATCTCCAGCGCGCACACCACGTCGCCGTCGCGCAGCAGCCATCCGGACCGCATAGGCGACCGAGGCTAATGGGTTGGCGATGGGGTCCCGGCATGGCCGCCACGGGGCGGAGGACGGGTCCGACGGGATCCGAAGTAGCATGCCGGGATGTCGAAACGGACGGTGAAGCGCAAACTCAGGGCCAAGAAGAAGGCCAACCACGGCAAGAAGCCGAACTGCGGGAGGGGATAGTTCCCCTTCACGGGGACGAGCTCACGCTCCACCCCACGCGACATGGAGGTCGTCGAGCTCCCGGCTGAGCAGCGTCGGCAGATCGGAGATGATGCCGTCGACCCCGAAGGCCACCAGCCGCTCCATGCTCTGGGGGTCGTTGACCGTCCAGACGTGGACGGCCTTCCCGTGGCTGTGCGCCGCCTCCACGAACGCCTCGTCGACCAGGACGAGCTCGCCCACGCGTTCGGGAACCTGGTACGCGACGGCGGGAGTGTCGGGGATCGCCTCGCCGGCGTGCAGCGCCCGCCAGAACACGCCCGTGGCGATCGTTCCCGCCGACGTCGCCACCGTGGGCGCGAAGGCCCGGAACGAGTCGGTGGCGGCATCGAGAAACGACGCCACGATGACGTCCTCGGTGCGCCCGTACTCCGCCAGGAGCTGCGCCAATGACTCCTCATAGGGCTTGACGACCGGTGCCGTCTGCTTGATGTCCAGATTGAGGATCACCCCCGTGAACAACTCGAGCACCTCCCGCAGGGTGGCGATCCCGAACCGCGGGTCCTCGGGCGCACGCCCCCGGTAGGGGTACGCACCCTCGTCCCGATGGGGTGTGACATCGGACCCGGGCACGAACCAGAACGAGAAGTCGAGCTGGCGCAGCTCGGCCAGGGTGAAGCTGGCGATGGTGCCCCTCGCCGGCGTCGTGCGGTCGACCGTTGCGTCGTGACAGACGACCAGCTCGCCGTCCGCGGTGGCATGCACGTCGAGCTCGATTCCGGTGGCCCCTGCGGCCACGGCCCGGTCGATGGCGAACAGGGTGGAGGAGGGTGACTCCCACGCACCGCCCTGGTGTGCATAGGCGAGCACCCGTCGCTCGAGCCACACCGATCCGCCCCTCACCGGACCGATGGTACCGGCCGATCACCGGTAGCCTCTCCTGGTCGTGCTCGATCACATCCTCGTCGACGTCATCAGTAACATCCGCCGATCGTTCGACCAGGCGCTGCTGCAACGCCAAGCCGTCGAGGAACGGTTCCAGGTCGACGTCTTCCTGGGCGACGTCTCGTGGGAGACGTCCTACAGCCTGCCCGGCGAGGAGCAGCCGCCCCGGGTCAGGGCCGACATCTCCGTGGACTGGCCCACATGGAGCCAGACCTCCTACCGGAGCTGGTCGATCGGTGAACCGCCCGACGAGCTTCCCGAGATCGTCGTGGAGGTGGCCCTGCGGGTGCAGCGCCTGGCCGAGGCGCCCGACACCCACACGGTCCTCCGCTCCCTCCCCGAGTCGAGCCCGCTCCTCGGGGTCGATCCCCTCGTCAGGACGGCGACCACCATTGAGCAGGTCCACGCCGGCGAGAGCGTGCGCTGGGCCGTCGAGGCGACGTACGAGGGTTCCGTCCGGTTCAGCGAGACCCAACTGGAGTCGCCCGACGAGATTGAGCCGGTGATCGCCGGCCTCACCCGCTGGATCTCCTCAATACTGATACAGCTGGCCGACCTCCCGTTCTCCTTCTTGCCCCCCGACGGGGACGACGACTGACGTTCTGGTGGCGGGGGTCCGGGGCGGGGACGGCCCGGGGGGCGTGGCTAATGTCGGGGCAGTGAACAACCGGGTGGTTCCCTGTGCACTGCCGTTGGGCCCGGGTGGGATCACTTACGAGCTGGTCATCGACCTCGACCTTGGGGATCCGATCGGTCGGCAGGTGGTCGAGGGCCGGTGGAAGTTGAGCCCCGCCCTCATGTGGCTCTTGGCCTCCGTGGAGCCCGGCGACACCGTGCTGGACCTCGGCGCGCACTACGGGACCTTCACCATCCCGGCGGCAATGCTCGGTGCGCAGGTGGTCGCCGTCGAGGGCTCGCCGCGCAACGCGGCCGTACTGCGGTCGGCCTGCGCGCGCAACCGCCTGGACAACGTGCAGATCGTCGAGGCGGTCGTGGACGGCGGAACGGCGGAGGTCGAGTTCGTCGACCTCGGGCCCTACGGCACCATCTCGACGCCGACCATCTGCTCGGAGACGGGCTACCCCACGATCCGACGTACGACCACGGTCGTCGACGAGATGGTGCCGACGACCCCCATCACATGGGCGAAGATCGACATCGAAGGCAAGGAGCACGCCGTGCTGGGCGGGGCCCGGAGAATGCTCGGGAGCGTGCAGGGGATGGTCATAGAGTCGAACGGGTACGCGCTGCACAGCCACGGAACGAGTCCGCAGGAGTTGATCCGGTCCCTCGAAGCGGCCGGGCTCGCGGTCTACGAGGTCAACGAGGGAGAGCTCCGGCCCGTCGGTCACCCCCTGGTGCAGCCCGAGACCATCGTCGACTACGCCGCGGTGCGGGGCGCGCCGCCTCTCCCGACGGGCTGGACCCGGTGCAAGCCGCGCAGCGATGGAGAGATCATCGACGCCCTGATCGGTGAGTCGATGCACGCCATCCCCGAGCACAGGGACCACGCCCTTCGAACCATCGACGGCCTGTCGCGCAAGCTGGCGAGGCGCTATCGCCGGACGGTGGCGACGGCGGCGGCGGCGACGGGTGGCGGCGCAGCGGGCGGCGGCGCAGCGGGAGACCGGTGACGGGGCCCGGTCCCGCCGGGCTGGTGCTCACGCCCGGGGCCAGCGCTCGACGGGACCACTCGGCGCTGGTGGCCATCGACGACGAGGTGACGCGACACGGCATCGCCGTCGAGCGGGTCGAGTTCCCCGGACAGGCGGCCGGGAAGCGCCGGGCCGACCCCCCCGAGGTGTGCATCCGGACGGTGCGCGCCGCCACCGCTGAGCTCGCCGACCGCCTCGGCGTCCCGACCGGCCGGGTGGCGATAGGTGGTCGTTCCATGGGCGGCCGGATGTGCTCCATGGCCGCCGCCGAAGGTCTCGAGGTGGCCGCCCTCGTCCTGATCAGCTACCCGCTGCATCCTCCCGGACGGCCCGACCGCCTCCGGACCGCCCACTTCCCCGACCTGCACCTGCCGTGTCTCTTCGTCTCGGGCCGGCGGGACGCCTTCGCCACGCCCGACGAGCTGAAACGGGAGACCGCAGCCATCGCGGGAACCGTGACCCTCGTCCCCGTCGACGGTGACCACTCCCTGCGCCGGCGCGACGCCGAGGTCGCCGACATCGTCGCAGCCTGGCTGGCCGGTCTGCGCTGACCCACGTCCCCCGGACCTGCCCCGGACCTGCCCGCCCCGGACCTGCCCGCCCCGGATCTGGGCCACCCTGCGTCCCCCCTGGCGGCGTTGGCCGCCGAGGTGCATACTCGGGCGTGGCCGACGTGCCCCCGAATCGTGTGTTTGTGCCCGATGCCCGCGGTGGCGACCTGTACCTGCGAGCGACCTGGCACCCCCAGTCCGCCACCGTCGTCTTCAGCCATTGGGACGGTGAGGTCTGCGTGGCGTCCACCCCGGTCGCCTTGTCCGACTCCACCAAGGTCATCGACCTCCTGGTGCGCGCGCTCTCCGAGGTAGCCGACCGGCAGCTCGAGGCGGCCACCCCCGCCGCGGCGCCCCAGCCCGGGAGGGCCCTCGACCGGCTCCGGCGCCGGCTTCACCCGAAGCTGGCTGACGTGATCGATGCCAGCACGCGCTTTCGATCGAAGGCCCATCGGCCGCGAGCGACCTCGTCGGGCCGGACGTAGCCCGCCCGGCGCTCCCCCGCCCCGCAACCGCCAGCGTGGGACGTCGGAGCTGGCCCTCGGGCGCCTCTCGCTAACCTGTGGCGACATGACAACTCCCGAGCGCGCGTGGTGGCCGTGACCCACCTGGTGCGCAGCAATGGGTCCCAGGCCGCTGCGCCGGCTGGCGCGGATATCACCGGCCTGTCCGAGATCAGCGCGCGGATCACGAACCGGGTCGTGGGCCGCCAGCGGGAGCTCGAGTTGATCCTGGCGGCGGTGTCGGCCGGTCGGGATCTGGTGCTCGAAGGCCCCCCGGGCACCTCGAAGAGCACTCTGCTGCGCGCCATCACCGAGGAGTGGGGCATTCCCTTGGTGTTCGTCGAGGGCAACGCCGACCTCACACCGGCCAAGCTCCTCGGCCACCACAATCCGGCGCGGGTGCTCCGGGAGGACTACAGCACGGACAACTTCGTGGACGGCCCCCTGCTCGAGGCCATGCGGGCCGGTGGCTTCCTCTACATCGAGGAGTTCAACCGCGCGCCCGAGGACACGCTCAACACCCTCCTCGCGGCCATGGCCGAGCGCGAGGTCTCCGTCCCGCGGGTGGGGCGGGTGGCCGCTCGGTCGACCTTCCGGGTGATCGCCTCCATGAACCCCTTCGACAGCGTCGGCACCACCCGGATCTCGACCAGCGTCCACGACCGGCTCTGCCGGCTGGCCGTCACCTACCAGGACGAGGAGTCGGAGCGAGGCATCGTCGCCCTGCGAGCCGACCTGAGCTCCGCCGGGGTACCGGCCGACGTGGCACGTGCCTTGATCGCCGACGCGGTGGCGCTGACGCGGGCGACACGGCGCCACGCGAGCGTCCGCCAGGGCAGCAGTGTCCGGGGCGCCATCGACGTGACGCTGGTGGCGGGCGAGCTGCTGGCACTGCGGGCGATCACCGAGGTCGGGGACGGCCCGGTGATCGGCGACCCGGCTCGTCAGGCGTACGCCGTGACCGTGTTCGACGCCATGGTGGTGGCCCTGTCCGGACGGATACACCTCGACGAGACCTGCGACCTGAGCCCCGAGGAGGTGCTGCGCCAGCTGTGGGAGGACCACTTCGTGCTCAATCCCGCCGCCGCGGCACCCGGATGAAGGGGTGCGGAGGCCCACGCTCCCCGCGCCGCCCTCGGGGGGCACGGTCGACACGCCGACCGGATGGACACGACCCGTTCGCCCCGCCACCGCCCCCGGGAGATCGACGCCGGACCGACCCGGTCGGGGCGCTCCGCCACCGGAGCGGCGACGGTCTTGCCCGCGGCGACACCGCGCCCCCTGGCGACGCCGAGCGTCTCCCCTCGCCGCGTGGCGCGCCACGTCACCGATGAACCCGCGCAACTGCTGAAGACGGTGCCGGGGGACAAAGACCCGCACCCCGAGGTACTGCTGCTGGCCCAACGGATCGCCTCCCGCCTGACGCTGCCGCGGCCGCGGCGGGACACGTCCACCGGGAGGGGCTTCGGGGAGCTGCGGAGCCTGCGCTTCAGCGGCGGGTCCGACGACATCGACCTCGATGCGACCGTCGACCGGCTGGTCGAGCACCCGGTGCCCGAGGACGACGACATCATCGTCCGGGAACGGATCCGTACCCGGCGGTCGGTGGTGCTGGTGGTCGATACCTCCGGATCGATGCGCGGCGAGCGGGTCCGCACGGCGGCGGCCACCGTGGGGGCCCTGGTCGCGGAGCTGGCTCGCGACGAGTTCGCCGTCATCGCCTTCTGGTCGGATGCGGCCGTCCTCGCCCACTTCGGCCAGCAGGTGTCGGCGGCCAAGGTGATCGACACCCTGTTGCGCACACCGGCGCACGGGCTCACCAACATCTCGTTCCCTCTGGAGGTGGCGCGTCAGGAGCTCCCCCGGCTCCCGGCGCGCGACTGCCGGGTCCTGTTGCTGTCCGACTGCGTCCACAACGCCGGGCCCGATCCACGGACGGCGGCCGCACGGTTGCCGCGTGTGGACGTGCTGCTGGATGCCTCGGGCGAGCAGGATCTGGACCTGGCCCGGGATCTGGCCCGCGTCGGGCGCGGCCGGCTCGTGCAGACGCACGACTACCGCGATGTGGCGCCGGCGATCTCCGATCTGTTCGGCCGGTGACCACGGGGCTCCCCCTCAGGCGTAGTGCCGGGCCACCGCGGCCGCCCGGGCCCGGTAGCCGCCGCCGAAGAGCACCGAGTGGACGAGCAACGGGTAGAGCTGGAAGAGGGCGATGCGTTCCGGCCAGCCGGACCAGAGCGGCTGCACCTCGAGGTAGGCACCGAGCAGGCGGTCGGGCACCGCGCCGAAGAGCGCCAACATGGCCAGGTCCTCCTCGGGGTGGCCGCCGTGGACGGAAGGGTCGATGAGCCAGGAGCGCCCGTCGGATCCGAAGAGCACGTTGCCCCACCACAGGTCGCCGTGCACCAGCGCCGGTCCACCGGGCGGGAGCAGCTCGTCCAACCGGGCGACCACCGCCTCCACCGCGCCTTCGAGCCCGCAGCGGGCCGAGAGCTCACGGAGCCGGGCACCGTAGAAGGCGGTGGCATCGGGCGCCGGGGACGCGTCGACGGGACAGGCGCCGATCCACGACGCGCCACCACCCCAGCGGGCGAAGGGGGCCCGATGCAACGTCGCCAGCGCGCGGCCGAGCGACTCGTAGTGCCCCGGCTTCGCCGGTCCCTGCTCGACCCAGGTGGTGACGAGGAGCCCGGGTTCGGCGAGGACGACCTCCGGCACGGGGGGCGCCCCGGGCACCGCGCCGAGGCGCTCGAGCCCGTCTGCCTCGTCGGCTGTGCCGGCACCGAGCTTGACCACGTAGGTGCGATCGCCGGCCACGACGGACCACGCGTCGCCGCCCAGCCGTTTCGACGGCCCGATCGGACCGACAGCGCTAGTGAGGCGCGTCGGCCAGCTCGGCAACGAGCCCACGGCACGACCGCTCGATGAGGGCGAGCACCACGTCGAACTCGGCGTCGTCTCCGCCCCAGGGATCGGGAACCTCGTCGTCGCCGGCGCTCGCCTCGGGGTCGTAGGAGCGCAGGAGCCGCACCTTGGCCGCCGCGTCGTCCGGGCCGGCCAGGCGCCGCGCGTGGGCGAGGGTGGCGCGGTCCGCGCAGAGGACGAGGTCGGCGGCGGCAACGTCGGCGGGACGCAACCGGCGCGCCCGGTGGTCGGCACCCGGCCATCCCCCGCGTCGCAGCGCCGCCACGGCCCGCGGGTAGGCGGCCTCTCCCACGTGGTGGCCGGCGGTGCCGAAGGACTCGACGACCACCGCGCCCCCCAGCCCGGCGGCCTCGACCATCCCCGCCGCCACCGCCTCGGCCATCGGGGAGCGGCAGATGTTCCCGAGGCAGACCATGGCCACCCGCACGCCGCCATACTGGCATGCGATGCTCGGCCCCCCGGCGCCTAACGGCTGGAGGCCAGACGCATCGCCAGCGCCGCCGCCTCCCGCGGATCGTCCATCGGCACGATCCCGGTGTCGGGCTCCCCGTCGGGCCCGGTGAGGGCCCACGTGCCGATGCCGATGACCGGAGTCCCGGCGCGCAGCGCCAGGGCGATCTCCGAGAGGGTGCCGTACTCGCCGTCGATGGCGATGACGACCGCCGCCGAGCCGACGACCAGGGCGTTGCGCGCCTCGCCGAGCCCGGTGGCCACGGCCACGTCGACCCACCGGTTCGCCGCCGCGCCCGAGCGGCCCGGCAGGATCCCCACCGTCAGCCCACCCTCCGACTTGGCCCCCCGGCACGCGGCGGCCATCACCCCTCCGAGGCCGCCGCAGACGACCACCGCTCCGGCCGCGGCGAGGGCGGCACCGACCGCCTCCGCCGAGGCGAGCACCGGCGGTGTCGCAACGGAACCGCCGACGACGGCGATCTGGGTCGACATGTCGGCTCAGCGTAGGCCGCCCCGCCCGTCCGACCGTTCCCCGGGCGGCGGTTCCCGGGCGGCGGTTCCCGGGCGCCAGTTCCCGGGCCGTCGGGGAACGGTCAGGGACGCAGGACGATCTTCCCCAGCGTGTGACGTTCTTCGAGCTCCCGGTACGCCTGGCGCACCTCGGCCAGCGGATAGACCTTGGCGATGGGAACCTCGAGGCGCCCCTCGACGATCAGCTCGGCCAGCTCGGCCAGCACGCCCGCGTCCGCCCCGGCGGCGTTGCCGTCGGTCTTCGCCCCGTATTCCTGCGCCGCCGCCCAGTCGATGATGGTGTCGATGCGCTGGGGGGAGACCCCGAGCTCCTCCACCGCCATCTTCACGTAGCCGTTGCCGAAGGTGTCGACGAAGGCGTCGACCTGGCCGCCGCTCGCATCCCTCACGCGCTCGACCACCCCCTCCCCGTACGCCACCGGAATCACCCCGTGGTCCTTGAGCCAGGCGTGGTGCTCCTCGCTAGCCAGGCCGATCACCGACGCACCGGCGTTGACGGCCAGCTGCACGGCGAGCGATCCGACCCCTCCGGCCGCACCCGAGACGACCACCGACTCCCCCGGGGCCAGGTTGACCGCCCGCACCGCGGCGTACGCCGTCGTTCCGACCACGAACAGCGAACCGGCCACCTCCCAGGGCACCTCGGGCGGGCGGGGCACCAGGTGCTCGCTCTCCACCACCACCAGTTCGGCCTGGCTGCTCCGGGTGTCGACGAAGCCGAGCACCTCGTCGCCGGGGGCGAACGCGGTGACCCCGGGACCAACCTCCTCCACGATGCCGGCGAGATCGGAGCCCTGCCCCGAGGGGAACGTGGCCGGCCACCGCTCACTGAGCAACCCCTTACGGATGGAGGACTCCCCCGGGTTGATCCCGGCGGCCATCACCTTCACGAGGACCTGGCCCGTCCCGGGTGTCGGACGGGGCACGTCGACGACCTTGAGGACGTCGACGTCGCCGTACTCGTCGAATCTCACGGCACGCGGCATCGGGTGCTCCCTTCAACGGCCTACCGCGCACAACCTCGGTCGGATCGGATTTATTCCGGCGCGCCACCCCGGGCCACAGGCGGGGCGCACGGGCCGGATTGCTATACATGGGAGCGATGCCCCTCCGCCGGTCTGCGCCCGCCCCGACGAGTGGGCGGCGCCCGCTTCACCTGGGGCTCTGCCTCGGCCTGGGACTCTGCCTCGGCCTGGGGGCGATGTTGGCGGCGTGCGGCGGTGGAGCGGTGACGACGCTCTCCGCCACGCCCACCACCGATGCCGGGCTCACCCTGACGGTGCAGCGATCACCCGCGGGGCCGATCCTGGCCACCGGCACGGGCGCCACGCTCTATGACTTCGGGCCCGACACGCCCCATCGGAGCACCTGCCTCAACGACGGCTGTGTCTACCAGTGGCCACCGTTGGTCGTCCACGGTCCGATCCTGGTCGGGCCCGGCGTCAACCGCGCGCTGGTCGGGACGCTGCGCCGGCCGGGCGGATCCACCCAGCTCTCCTACCACGGCCACCCCCTCTACACCTACGTCCTCGACGTGACGTCGGGCATGATCACCGGCCAGGCCATCGACCAGGACGGCGGCCCGTGGTACGTCCTCAACCCGGCGGGCAACGAGATCCACACACCGTTCACCGTCAACGGGTGAGGGGCACCGCTCAGTTGCTGAAGCGGAACTCCACGACGTCCCCGTCACGCATGACGTAGTCCTTACCCTCCATGCGCGCCTTTCCCGCGGCGCGGGCGGCCACCACCGAGGTGGCCTCCACCAGATCCTCGAAGCTCACCACCTCGGCCTTTATGAAGCCCTTCTCGAAGTCGGTGTGGATCACCCCGGCGGCCGTCGGTGCGGTGTCGCCGGCGTGGACGGTCCAGGCCCGGGCCTCCTTCGGGCCGGCGGTGAGGAACGTCTGGAGCCCGAGCGTGGCGAATCCCACGTGGACCAGCCGTTCCAACCCCGACTCGTGCAGGCCGTAGCTCTCCAGCAGCTCACGGGCGTCGTCGCCGGGCATCCGGGCGAGCTCCGCCTCAATCTGGGCACACAGCACGATCGAGCTCGCCGGCGCCACGCTCTGGGTCAACCGATCGCCCAACTGGCGGTCACCCAGGGCGTCCTCGTCGACGTTGAAGACGTAAATGAACGGCTTCGCCGTCAGCAGATGGAGCTCGTCGAGCAGGCCGGCGTCGACCTCGCCCTGGGCGGCCGCACTCGAGATGGTGCGGCCCTGGTCGAGGAGGCGCGCCGCAGCGGCGACCGCGTCGGCCGTGGCCCTGAGCTCGGGCCGTGCCCGGGCCTCCTTGGCCAGCCGGGGCAGGCGGTTCTCCACCGTCTGCAGGTCGGCCAGGATCAACTCCGTGTTGACCGTGCCGATGTCCGACTCGGGGTCGACCCGCCCGTCGACGTGGATCACGTCGTCGTCGTGGAAAACGCGGACGACCTGGCAGATGGCGTCGCTCTCCCGGATGGCGGCCAGGAACTTGTTGCCCAGCCCCTCCCCCCGGGACGCACCGCGGACGATGCCGGCGATGTCGACGAAGGTCACCGTGGCCGGAACGATCGGCGCCCCGCCGTAGAGCGCGGCCAGCTTCTGGAGGCGGCTGTCGGGCACCGCCACCACCCCCACGTTGGGGTCGATGGTGGCAAAGGGGTAGTTGGCGGCCAGGACCTCGTTGCTGGTCAGCGCGTTGAAGAGCGTCGACTTGCCCACGTTGGGCAGCCCGACGATGCCGATGGAGAGCGACACGCGATCTCCCCTTAGGGCACCAGCAAGCCGGCCGCCGACGCCAGCGCCCGCAGGTCCGACTCGGGCCGGGCACCGGTGTGCGAGATCACTTCCGCGGCGCACACTCCCCCGAGGTGGGCGCAGCGCACGGGGTCCATGCCATGGGTCAGGCCGTAGAGCACACCGGCCGCAAAGAGATCGCCGGCGCCCGTGGTGTCCACCACCCGGACGACCGGTGCCGCCGGCACCTCTTCGGGGCCGTGCGCGGTGAGCACCACGGATCCCTGCGCGCCTCTGGTCATGACGACGAGGAGGCCGGTCTCCCCGGCGGCCGCAAGGGCCCCGGCGGGCGAGGTGGCTCCGAAGAGCATGGTGATCTCCTCTTCGTTCCCGAGCAGGATGTCGACGTCGTCGATCAGGAGGTCGAGGAACTCGCGCTGGTGGCGGGCGACACAGAACGGGTCCGACAGGGAGAGGGCGACCGAGCCGTCCGCCTCGTGGACGATGCCGGCCGCGTGGCGCATGGCCTCCTTGGCGCTGTCCACGTCCCACAGGTAGCCCTCGAGCAGGACGACCGCCGCCCGCTCCACGAAGGCGCGGGGTACACCCTTCGTGGTCAGGGTGGACGCCGCCCCCAGGTACGTGCCCATGGTGCGCTCGGCGTCCTCGGAGATCAGCACCATGCACCGTCCCGTACCGAGCTGTGCCCCCTCGTGCACCCCGCCGACGTGGGGCTCGACGACCACGCCCGCGGCCCGCAGGTCCTCGATGTAGGTGTGCCCCACGTCGTCGTCGGCCACCGCGCCGATGTACCCGGCCCGGCCGCCGAGCTCGGCCAGCCCGACCGCCGTGTTGGCCACCGATCCACCCGACACGTAGCGCGGCGAGGGCATCATCGCCTGAATGGCGTCGGCCGTGTCCCGGTCGATCAGGGTCATCGACCCCTTGGTCAGCCCCACTCGTTCGAGCACCTCGTCGCGGGCCGTATCGAGAACGTCCAGCAACGGCGACCCCACGGCCACCAGATCCAGCGCAGCCCCGTTCCCCTCGTCGCTCATCGCCGTTCCATCCCATTCGTCGCACGCACGGAGCGAGAACCTACTCGGAGCGAGACGGGTAGCCTTCCGGGCAATGCCATCCGTCCCCGCCACACCCTCATCGACGCCCTCCACGGACGCATTTCGCCTGCCGCGGACGGTGGAACCCCACGTGTACCGCATTGAGATCGAGCCCGACGTGGGATCCGCCTCCTTCTCGGGGACGGTGGCGATCGACGTCACGGTGCACGAGGCGGTCGACCGGATCGTGCTCAACGCGGCCGAGCTCGCCATCAGCGACGTGGAGGTGCGGAACGCCGGCGGTGAGGTCATCGGCTGCACCGTCTCCTTCGACGACGAGCTCGAGCAGGCGACGTTCCACTCCCCGGCCGTCCTGGCCCCCGGGCCCGCCACCGTGACCTGCCGGTTCAGCGGGACGCTCAACGACAAACTGCGTGGCTTCTACCGCTCCACCTACATGGATGACGCCGGCGAGAGCCACACCATCGCCACCACGCAGTTCGAGTCGGTGGACGCCCGCCGGGCCTTCCCCTGCTGGGACGAGCCCGATCGCAAGGCGGTCTTCGAGGTCACCCTGACCGTCGACCGCGACGTCGACGCCTACTCCAACTCACCGATCTCCGACGTCCGCCGGGTGGGCGACAAGAACGTCGTCCGCTTCTCGCCGACCATGAAGATGTCCACCTACCTCGTCGCCTTCGTCGTCGGGAAGCTCGAGACGACCGAGACGGTGGACGTCGACGGCGTGCCGTTGCGGGTGGTCTTCACGCCGGGGAAGCGCAAGCTGGCCGATTTCGCGCTGGCCATCGGCGCCTTCTCGCTCCGCTTCTTCACCGAGTACTTCAACATCCCTTACCCGGGCGAGAAGGTGGACCTGGTGGCCATCCCGGACTTCGCCGCCGGTGCCATGGAGAACCTCGGCTGCATCACCTTCCGGGACACGGCCCTGTTGATCGATCCGAGCCGCGCCGCCCGAGCCGAGCTCGAGCGGGTGGCCGACGTCGTGGCGCACGAGATGGCGCACATGTGGTTCGGCGACCTGGTGACCATGGGATGGTGGGAGGGGATCTGGCTCAACGAGGCGTTCGCCACCTTCATGGAGATGCTCTGCGTCGACGCCTTCCGGCCGTCGTGGGATCGCTGGGTCGGCTTCGCCCCCTCACGCGAAGCCGCACTGGCCATTGACGGGGTACACGCCACCCGACCCATTGAGTACCCGGTCGGCCCGCCCAAGGAGGCCGAAGGCATGTTCGACCTCCTCACCTACGAGAAGGGCGCCGCGGTCCTGCGCATGCTCGAGCAGCACATCGGTCCCGAGGTCTTCCGCGACGGGGTGCGCACCTACCTCAAGGCCCATGCCTACGCCAACACGGTGACCACCGACCTGTGGGACGCGCTGGAGGAGGTCAGCGGCGCTCGCGTTCGGGACGTGATGAACACCTTCATCCTCCAGGGCGGCCACCCCTTGGTCTCCCTGCACGGGGGCACCCTGGAGCAGCAGCCCTTCTCGTACGGCCCACCGCCCGAGGGGACCGAGTCGGCCATCGGCGATGCGTGGGTCGTCCCGGTGGCCGTGCGCGCCCTGGCCGTCGACGGAGGAGGGGGTGCACCGACGCGCCATCTCGTGCTCGACACCACTCCGGTCCCCCTCGAGGAGGTGGACCGCGGACTGGTCGTGGTCAATGCCGGCGGGTGGGGGGTCTTCCGGGTCGGCTACGACGCCGAGCACAGCCTGGCCCTGGCCGACCATCTCTCGGACCTCACCCCGCTCGAGCGGGCCAACCTGCTCGCCGACACCTGGGCAACCATGCTCGCCGGCCACTCGACGCTGCAGGAGTTCCTGATCCTGGCGGCCAAGCTCGGCCTGGAACCCGATCCGACGCCGTGGGCCCCCGTGTCCGCCGCCCTGCACCTGGCCCAGCGCATCGTGCGTGACGCGGACCGGCCGGCGCTGCACCAGGCGGTGGGGGCACTGGTGGGCCCGCAATACCGGCACCTGGGCTTCGAGGCCCTCCCCAAAGAGAGCGATCGAACGCCGACGTTGCGGTCGCTGGCCATCAACCTCCTGGGCACCGTCGGAGCCGATCCCGGGGTGCGGGCCGAGGCGGCCCGACGATTCGACGACGCACCGGTCGGGGGCGGCCAGGGCGATCCGATCCCGGCCGACGTGGAAGCGGCCACGCTGGCGGTGGTCGCCCAACTGCTGCGGCCGGGCGACTACGACGCGCTCCTGGCGCGCTACCGGGCCGCGGCGACGCCGCAGGAGGAGATGCGATCGCTCAACGCGCTGTGCACCTTCCCGCACACGGACCTGGCCGAGCGGACCTTCCGCCTGGCCATGACCGAGGTGCGTACCCAGAACGGATGGATGGTCATCGCCGGGTTGCTGGCCAACCCCGTCGCCGGACCGTCCGTCTGGCGAAGCGTCACCGACTCGTGGGACGCCATCCTCGAGCGGTTCCCCAAGAACGCGCACGCCCGCATCGCCGAAGCCGTTCCCGCCCTGTGCGGCGACGCCGGCGTCGCGCAGTCGGTCATCCAATTCCTGGCCGACCATCCCGTGGCGTCGGGGCCCCGCCGGGTTGCCCAGTCGGTCGAGCGCCTGGAGGTCAACGTGGCCTTTGCCGCCCGCGAGCGCAACCGGTTGGCGGACGCCTGCCGGGCTGCCGTGGCGGCCGTCGGTCCGCGTTGAGCCCGACCGGCTCCCTCCCCCCTGATGGCGCACTGGGGGCCCCGCGGGTGCAGGCGCTGGTCCGGGCGGCCCGCCGGACCCGCGGCTTCATGCCCGATGACGAGGGCGAGGCCCTGCTGGTCGCCGCCCTGAGGGCGGGCCGGTCAGCTCTGTCCGAACCCGCACCCCTCACCTTCGTGGAGATCGGTGCCTGGTGCGGGAAGTCGACCCTCTACCTGGGCGCGGCGGCCGAGACCACCGGCGCGGTGCTGTTCTCCATCGACCACCATCGGGGCTCCGAGGAGAACCAGCCCGGGTGGGTGCACCACGAGGCCGACCTCGTCGACCCCGACGGGGGCCGGATCGACACGCTGGGACACTGGCGACGTGCGGTCAGCGAGGCCGGCCTGGAGCGCTCGGTGGTGGGGGTGGTGGGTGACTCTCCCACGGTCGCGACCCGCTGGGCGCATCCGTTGGCCCTCTGCTTCATCGACGGGGGGCACGGTGAGGAGCCGGCCTGGGCGGACTACCGGGGATGGGCGCCCCGGGTGGCGCTCGGCGGCTGGCTGGCCATCCACGACGTCTTCCCCGACCCCGCCGACGGCGGCCGCCCGCCCTACGAGCTCTTCTGCGCGGCGCTGGCCTCGGAGGAGTTCACCGAGGACGGCGGCTGCGGGAGCCTGCGGGTCCTGCGGCGGGTGGCGCTCCCGCCCGAGGGCGACTGAGGGAGGTCAGGTGGCGGTGCAGCCTACCGCCGCCTCCCCGATGCAGTGGGGCTCGGCCAGGTCCAGGCCGGCGGGCAGGCACTCGCCGCGGAAGAGCCCGGCCGCCGGCGACGTGCTCGACAGGGCGTCGGCCGCCAGGACCATGGCCGCGAAGGTGTAGGTCGTGCGTTCGTTGTCGGGGAAGGTGATCCTCTCGGGATAGACCATCCCCGTCCAGTACGAGCCGTCCGCCAGTCGCAGGTTCTGTCCGGCCGCAAAGAGGTCCTGGGCGTGGCCGTCCATGCCCAGGGCGTCGAGGGCCAGCACGCACTCGGCCGTCTCCGCCGCCGTGACCCAGTCGCCGGTCGAGACACAGCGCACGCCGAGGCCCTCCATGACGAAGGTCGTCCAACCCTCGGCCAGGCGGCGCCGACCGGCCTCACCCTCCAGCGCCCCCGAGAGCATGGGGTAGTACCAGTCCATGGCGAACTCGAACTTCGGAGCGAAGGCGTTGGGGTGGTGCGCCACGGCGTGACCCAACCTTCCGGCGGCCAGTTCCCAGTCGGGACGATCCTTGGCGAGGCACTCGGCCACCGCCACCGCACAGCGCAGCGAGTGGTAGATGGACGACGATCCGGTCAGGAGGGCGTACCCTTCCGGCCGCCCCGAGGGATCAAGCGACCAGAGGACCGAACCGTCGGGCTGCTGCCAGCGCAGGACGAAGTCGATACCCCTCTCGACGGTGGGCCACAGCTCGCCTAGGAACTCGACGTCCCCCGTGATGAGGTGATGGTGCCAGGCGCCGGCCGCCAGATAGGCGCAGACGTTGGTGTCGAGCCGCTGATCCTTGACCCCCGCCCCCTGGTAGTAGTTGAACCAGCTCCCGTCGGGCAGCTGGCGCCCGGCCAGCCAGCGGTAGGCAGCCTCGGCCTCGCGCCACAGCCCGCACACCGAGAGCGCCATCGCCCCTTCCACGTGGTTCCACGGATCGCAGTGGCCTCCCTCGAACCACGGGATCATCCCGTCGGCCCGCTGGACGTCGGCGACGGCGTGGGCGGTGGCGAGCACGTCGGAGGCGCTGAGGACGCCCGGCACCTCGGGAATCGTGCTCTCGTTGGCCCGCAGCCGCTCGGTGGTCATGCCGCCGCACCGTGGTCGCTGGTCGTCCGCCCCCGACGCCCGGGAACCCCGCGGGGAGCCTGCGTGCCGATCTCGGGTACCGCCCCGGCCATCAGGGGGGGCTTGGACAGATAGACCACGAGGCTCTTGCCGATGAGCGGGCTGAGCACGCGATCGGCGGCGCGCGTCACGAACGGGGCCTTGACGATGTCCCACACCAGCACCTTGTGGTAGGCGGCGACGGCCGGGTTGGCGCCGTTGCTGGGACCGACCACGCAGCGCAGCCACCAGTAGGGCGAGTGCAGGCCGTGCGCATGGTGGAACCCCATGGGCCGCAGGCCCGTCGAGGAGAGTCGGCGCTCGAGGGTGGAACGCCGGTAGATGCGCACGTGGCCGCCCGGCGTGTCGTGGTACTCGTCGGACAGGGCCCAGTTGATGGCCTCGGGGCCGCAGCGGGGCACGGTGACGGCCATCGTCCCGCCGGGACGCAGGACCCGCGAGAGCTCTCTCATGGCCGCCTGGTCGTCGGGTATGTGCTCGAGCACCTCGGAGGCGATCACCCGGTCGAAGGCCGCGTCGGGAAACGGCAGCGCCAGCGCGTCTCCCTGCACCACCGCCGCCGGATGTCGGGGGGCCAGCTCTCCGGCCTCCACCATGGCGCCCAGCGTGCCCCGCACCTTGGCCACCTCGTCGGACCCCGCGTCGAGCGCCACCACGGCCGCACCGCGGCGGGCCGCCTCGAACGCGTGACGCCCGAACCCACAGCCGAGGTCCAAGAGACGGTCGCCCGGCTGCACACCCAGCTTCTCGTAGTCCACGGTCAACATGCGATGTCTCCCTTCTGCGGCAGGAAGCCGGTCGCCGCTGGGGCCGGAGCCCCCGGCAGTGGCCTCCCGCCCATCAGTGCCTCGTAGCAGGCCGCCGTGCCGGCCGCGGTCACCTGCCAGGTGAAATGGCTCATCACGCGCTCCCTGCCGGCGGCACCCAGGCGGGCGCGCAGCACGGGGTCGTCGAGGAGCACGGCGATGGCGCCGGCCAACGCGCCGGGGTCATCGGGCGGGACCAGGAGCCCGGTCTCGCCGTCACGTCCCACGACTTCGGGCAGCGCCCCGCCGGTAGTGGCGACAACGGGCACGGCACAGGCCATCGCCTCTATGGCCGGAAGGGAGAACCCCTCGTAGAGAGAGGGCACCACGGCGACCTCGGCCTCGCCGTACAGGCCGGCCAGCTCGTCGTCGTCCATCCCGCTCACGCAGTGCACCACGTCGGACAGCCCGAGCCGGGTGATGGCCCGGTCGACGCGCCCACCCGGGCGTGGCCGGCCGATGACGGTCAGTTCGACGGCACGTTCGCTGCGGAGCTTGGCGACGGCCTCCAAGAGGGGCACCAGGCCCTTCATGGGGACGTCACTCGAGGAAGTGACCATGATCCGCCCCGGTGCCGGCGTGACGTCGTCCCGAGGGCGGAAGACGGTGTGATCCACGCCGACCGGCACGACGGTCATCCGCTCGGGACGCACCAGCATCTGCGCGGCGATGTCCCGGCGGGACGAGTCGGAGACCGTCACCACCGCCGGCAGGGCGCGCGCCACGCGCAGCTGCATGCCCAAAAAGCCGTACCAGCGACGGGTCGTGAAACGCTGCCAGGGATTCGTGGTGTGGGACAGGTCGAGCTCGCGGTCCACGGTGATCGGATGGTGCAGGGTGGTCAGCAGGTGCCAGCCGTCGTCGACCATGCCCAGCATCCCGGTGCCCAGGCACTGGTTGTCGTGGACCACGTCGAAGTCGCCGAGCCGAGCGGACAGCAGTGCCCTCGCCCGCTGGGAGAAGGCCAGCGGCTCCCCGAAGCCGGCGGTGCACATGATGCCGAACTCGATCCAGTCCTGCAGGCTGGTGAACTCCCGCGGGTGGGGCACGCGGAAGGGGTCGGGCTCCCGGTAGAGATCGAGTCCGGGGACCGGCGTGAATCCGACCCCGCGGTCCAGCTCGGGCCAGGGGGGACCGGCGAACACCTCGACCGAGTGCCCCAGGGCGACGAGCTCGCGGGTCAGGTGACGGGTGTAGACCCCTTGGCCGCCGCAGCGGGGGTTGCCGCGATAGAGGAGGAAGGCGATCCGCAAACCGCCAGGTCGTGGCGGTGCGGCCGGAACCGGGGCCGGAACCTCAATGTGTCGCGAGCGCTCCCAGGACTCCTTGATCGAGATCCACTTCTGGCGGGGCGTTTTAGGCAAGGGGTGTCTCGACGCGTCCGGCCATGCTCCCATAGCCTCCCTGAACCCCCTGCTCCGGCGCAAACGATGGCCCCGGACGGACGGCGCCCCGGGCGACCTCAGCCGATCCCGAACCAGCCGAGGACGGTGAGGACCACGAAGACCGAGGCCACCGCCGCGACCGACACGATCGAAATCCCGCCGACCCAGCGGGCCCAGGGCCCGTTGGCCGCCGCCCCGAGCAGCGAGCGCCGGTTGGCCAGCACCAGGATCAAGATGAGCGTCATGGGGGTGATCACCCCCTCGAGGACCTGGGTGTTGATGATCAGGGTGATCAGGTTGCCCGGCACCAGGACCACGGCGGCGCCCACCAGAATCTGCGCGGTGAAGAGCCCCAGGAAGATGGGGGCCTGGCGAAAGCTCGACGACACCGACCGCTCCACCCCGATGGCCTCGGCCACGGCATAAGAGGTCGAGAGGGGCACGACGGCGGCGGCCAGGGCCGACGCACCGAGGAGCCCGAGGCCGAAGAGCACCTCGGCCGCCGCGCCGGCCACCGGACGGAGGGCGTGGGCGGCGTGGGAGGCGGAGGTCAGGGGCCCCGTGCCCCCGATGGTGGCGCCGGTGGCCACGATGATCGACATCGCCACGAACGCCGCCATCATGGCGCCGACGATGGCGTCGACCCGCTGGAAGCGATAGTCCTCCGACTTGACGCCCTTGTCCACCACGGCTCCCGCTTCGTACAGCTGGATGTACGGGGTGATGGTGGTGCCGATGAGGGCAATCGAAAGCAGCAGGAACGACCGGCTGGCGACGAAGTGCGGCCAGAGCGTATTGGCCGCCACCTGGCTCCAGTCGGGATGTGCGAGCACGGCAGCGATGGGGTAGGCGATGAAGACCACCGTGAGGAGGAGGAAGATGCGCTCGGCATAGCTGTAGGACCCGAACAGCACGAGCGACCAGATTGCGACCGCAAAAATCGGGACGGAGAGGTAGCGCGAGACGCCGAACAGGTCGAAGGCGGTGGCGATCCCGCCGAACTCGGTCACCATGAGGCCGATGTTGGCGATGGCAAAGGCGGTGACGGCGAAGGCCGCCACCCGTAGGGAGAACTCCTCGCGGATGAGTGCCGCCAGGCCCTTGCCGGTGTACACGGCCAACCGGGCCACCATCTCCTGCACGACGACGTAGGCGATGGTGATCAGCACCATGAGGAACAAGGTGCGGTAGACGAACTGCGCGCCGGCCGAGGCGTAGGTCACGACCCCGCCGGCGTCGTTGCCGGCCGCAGCCGCCACCAACCCCGGTCCGGCGGCCGCGAGGTAGACCAGCGTCGTCCGGCGAGTCGGCAACCTCACGTCAGAACAGCTTGGGGAAGTGGAAGCGGCCCTTTCCGGGCACGAGCGCATCGAGCACGTCGTCGGCCAGGATCCGCCCGATGGGCCGGCCGTCGTCGTCCACCACGACGAGGGAAAGCCGCCGGGCCTCGATGAGCTGGACGGCCGCCTCGTTCGCCGACGCGTGGGGGCGCACGGTGACGACGTCCTCGTCCTCGAGGAGCGAAGAGATCCGCGTGTCGGGGGCGGTCCTCAGGGCGAGCAGGACGGAGAGGACCGTGACGTCACCGACCAGGCAGCCTTCCCGGTTCACCACGGCCACCGCATCGAGGTCGACGTCGTGGGCACGGGACTCGGCCAGCCGGTCGACGACCCGCGTCACGGTGTCGTCGGTGGTGGCGGTGACGAGGGTGGTGGTCATGATGCCACCGGCCTCGTCCTCGGGGTAGCCCAACAGCTCGCGCAGGGCAACGGCGGACTTGGCCGGCATGCGTTGGAGGATCTCGATGCGATCTGGTTCGGGTAGATCGCGCAGCGCGTCGACCGCTTCGTCGGGCTCCATGGCCGAGAGAAGAGCGGCCGCCTGGTCCGGATCGGACTCGCGCAACAGCTGCTCGAGGTCGTCGGGCTGCATCTCCTCGAGCGCATCCGCGGCCTCGTCGGGGCTCAGCGCGGCCAACAGCTCCCGGCGCTCGTCGCGACGGAGGTCCTCGAGCAGGTCGGCCAGCTCGCCGGGGCGGAGCCGGTGCAGGCCCTCGTGGGTGGTCTTGAGGCGGACCTGGGTGGACCCGTCGATCGAATCCGTCTCCTCGCCGAACGGCTGAATGGCGGCCCAGTCGATGACCCGCTCGGGCGTCGGCAACGGGCGCCAACGGCGCGGCCCGAGCCGGCGCAGCAGCGTGGCCGTCGACACGTCGGCGCCCACCAGCCTGATGCGGCCCAGTACCTCGGCCAGGTACAGATCGGCGGCGCGGATCACCTGCACGCCGTCCACGTCGACCAGTTGGTGGTCCAAGACGTCCTTGGCCAGGAGTACCTCGCCCGGCCGGCGGACGACGTCGGTGAGGTCGAGCCGGGCCGAGCGCAGCAGGACCTCGGCGCGCCCGATCCGGTCGATGGTCGTCGCGGGGACGTAGGCCAGACGTCGGCCGACACGGATGACCAGCCCGGTGACCGGGGGATAGGTCTGACCGTCGGACCAGCGGGCCACGACGTCGTCGAGCCGGCCGATCTCCTGACCGGTCTGATTGGTGACCGGCCGGCCGAGAACGCCGGCCAGGGACACGATGGAGTCGAAGACCCCCTCGGACGCGAGTATCCGGCGGGTGCGCCTGCGGCGCTGGTGGGCGGGGCGTTCGGCCTCGTCCCGGCGGCGGTTGAGGGACAGACGGGGTCGGGCGGGCGGGGAGGACGGCGGGGGTGAGGGCATGGTGCACCTCCTGTGCGGCGCCACGAGGGCGGTCGGGTCGGATCGGACGGGTCGGTGCCCGGTGGGGCACGCCTACGCGGCGGGGGCCGGCACGTCGCTCACTCCCGACAACCGCCGGACTGCGAGTCAGGCAGCCTGGACGGCGGAGGCGTGGTGAGGTGCGCCGGCGGTCCTACTGGGGGGTTCGTCCCGTTGCACGGCCACCTCCTTCCGCTCGGGCCCCGTGCCGGGGCATGACATGACACTCGCCAAGGCGAAACGCGCCCACACTCTACCGCCCGACTTGGTCGCAAGGGCTCGTCGAGGGGCCGTCGGCAGCACGTCGCGGGTCGGCGGCGACCGGTGGCGGCGCGGGCCGCGTACGGGTACCGTGCCGGTATGGATCTGTCGTACCCACCCGAGGCGGAGGAGTTCCGCGGCACGGTCAGATCCTGGCTGGAGGAGAACCTGCCCGACGGGTGGGGAACGCCGGCGTTCTCCATGACGACCGAGGAACGCAACGCCTTCTACGAGGAGTGGAACAAGAAGCTCTTCGCCGGCGGTTGGATCTGCGCCGGTTGGCCCACCGAGTACGGCGGCAAGGGCCTCACCCTCCTCGAGCAGGTGGTGGTGAACGAGGAGTTCGGGCGGGTCGGAGCTCCGCTGCGGGGGGACTTCTTCGGCGACACCCTGGTGGGACCGACGCTCCTGCAGTGGGGCAGCGAGGAACAGAAGGCGAAGTTCATACCGGGCATCCTGAGGGGCGAGATCGCCTGGTGCCAGGGGTTCAGCGAGCCCGACGCCGGTTCGGACCTGGCCGGGCTGAAGACGCGGGCCGTTCTGGACGGCGACGAGTGGGTCATCAACGGCCAGAAGGTGTGGACCACCCAGGCGCACCGCGCCGACTACATCTTCCTCCTGGCGCGCACCGACCCCGATCTGCCCAAGCACGCCGGTATCTCCTACCTGCTCGTCCCCATGCAGCAGCCCGGGGTGGAGGTCCGCCCCATTGAGCAGATGGACGGCTCGGCCGAGTTCAACGAGGTGTTCTTCACCGACGTGCGGTGCCCGAAGGAGAACGTGGTCGGTGGGGTCAACAACGGATGGAAGGTGGCCATGACCACCCTCGGCTTCGAGCGCGGCACCTCGGCCACCACCTCGTACCTCCGCTTCCTCAAGGAGTTCAACGACATCCTCCGTCTCGCACAGGCATCCGGCGCCGACCGCGATCCACTGATTCGCCAGCGGTTGGCGCGGTCGTGGTCGAAGATCAAGATCATGGAGATCAACGGCTTCCGGACCTTGACCGACGCCCTCAATGGCACCCACGCCACCGCCGCGCTGAGCGCCTGCAACAAGATGTTCTGGTCGGAGGCGCACCAAGAGACGCTGCTGCTCGCCATGGACATCCTGGGCATGCGGGGCCAGACCCTGTTGGGCACCGTCGACGACGCGGGGTTCGCCGGAGCGCGCAAGGCTCATGTCCAGTACCCGGTCGACACGTTGCAGGCGCTGTTCTTCTTCTCCCGATCCGAGACGATCTGGGGCGGATCGGCGGAGATCCAGCGCAACATCGTCGGTGAACGCGTGCTTGGGCTCCCCAAGGAGCCCAAACCGAGTTAGCAGGACGGGCGCTGACCGAGAGGGATCGCCTGCGCTGGGACGCGAGGTACTCGGGCGAGGGGCTCGCTCCCGATGCGGCGGATGGCGCGGCCGGCCCGCCGGCGTCCTTCGCCGCCCATGAGGGCCTGTTCCCGACGCGGGGCCAGGCGCTCGATGTCGCCTGCGGTCGGGGGCGAGCAGCCGTCTGGCTTGCGGCGCGGGGGCTCACGGTCCGCGGCGTCGACGTCTCCCCCGTGGCGGTCTGCTTCGCCCGTGACCTGGCGGCGCGGAACGGGGTGGCGGACCGCTGCCGGTTCGACGTGGTGGATCTGGACACCGGTCTCCCCGCCGGGCCGCCGCTCGACGTCATCGTCTGTCACCGGTTCAGAGAACCGCGTCTCTACGCGGCGATGATCGAACGGCTCGCGCCCGGGGGACTGCTGGCCGTGGCCGTTCTCAGCGAGGTGGGCTGCGGCCCGGGGCAGTTTCGCGCCGCACCCGGTGAGCTGGGCGTTGCCTTCGCCGGGCTGACGATCGTCGCCCAGGGCGAGGCCGACGGCGAGGCGTGGCTGTTGGCCACGGCCTGACGGGGCGATCCCTGGTGCGCCGGCGACCCCGGACGTCTAGTTGGCCGCCGGTACCGGGACCGACGGTTCCACCTGTCCCTGCACGTACACGTCGAGACGACGGATCTTTCCCTCTGCGTTGAATTCGAAGACGTTCATGGAGTTGACCACGTTGACC
>Ga0302324_100002559_pt1 | contig 41772 bp, 31 predicted proteins | sample Palsa_T0_1_FD_201949 | JGI IMG/M metagenome (GOLD analysis project Ga0302324, IMG submission 201949) | Peat permafrost microbial communities from Stordalen Mire near Abisko, Sweden - Palsa_T0_1 | ecosystem: Environmental > Terrestrial > Soil > Palsa > Peat permafrost | place: Sweden: Abisko...
CGATGAAGATGGTACAAAGGAGGGTTCGGCGCACAGTCCGGGGGAATTAGGGACGGCGACACCCATCGGCGAGAACCGCCTTTTCGCAAGCTGGAGTTTCGTGAATATTTCCGGCGGTTACTTCTTCGCCGCCACCGCCTCCTCCACAAAACGCCCGGCATTGAGCAATTCCGCTTCGCTCCGCGGGGGCCCGATCAATTGCAAGCTGGTGAGGTGCACTCGCTCGTGGTGCACGGGCACGGGCACTGCCAGCGCGGGATTCCCGGCGAAGTTCGCTGCCACGGTGTTTTGATAATCGAGCATGAAGGCTTCGAGAAATCCCAGCTTCAGATTTGGCGGGATCCCGGGCGGCACGCCCTGCAGCGTCGGCAAGGCGATGAAATCGATTTTCTTGAAGATCGCGTGCAGCGCCTTCTGCCAGTCTGCGCGCCTGCTCAACGCACTATGATATGCGATGGGATACATCAACCGCCCCACGAGAATCGTCGTTTTCGTGCGCGCGGAGATCCCGGGCTTGGTCAGGTATTTTCCCTCGCTCAGCCAGGTTCCGGCAGTCGCCATCGTATTCCCATCCTTTTTGGCCTGGTCCCATCTCTGCCGGAAATCGTCCTCCAGCGGGACCACCTGGAAGCCCGCTTTGGTCAGGGCATCGTCGATGGCCTGGTCCACCTGCGAGTCGGTCCCTTTTAATTTCAACCGGCCCACACGAATACTGGCGGCGTTCGGTTTGGCGGCCCTGGCCGCTGCGTATGTGGCGGCAAAGCCATTTTCCAGCAGACTCATCCCCGTGACCTCGCCGGCAATATCCCTGGCCAGCGGGCCGACGCTATCCAAGTGCCGGGGCTCGACGGGCACGATGCCATGAATGGAAATCAGGCCGTGCGTCGTCTTCAAGCCAACGATGCCGCAGCAGGCCGCCGGCACGCGCACCGAACCGGCCGTGTCCGTCCCGAACGAGACGTCGGCGAGACCCAGCGCCACGCAGACCGCGGAACCACACGAGGAGCCACCCGGAATGAGCCGGTGAAGGTGGCTCAGCGGACTTTTCGGCGTGCCGTAATATTCGTTGAACCCGGAGGGCGCGACCGCGAATTCGCTGAGATTGGTCTTGCCGACAATGTCCACGCCGCTCTGCCGGGCGATGGCCAGGCAGGGCGCATCCTCGGCCGCCGGCGGACTGTTCTTCGCCAGGTATTCCGAGCCGGCGGTCGTGACCACGCCTTTCATGTCGATGTTATCCTTGACCGCCAGCTTGAGTTCCGAATTGCCCTTCAAGGGCGGCCAATAGTCGATGAAGGCATGATGTCCGTAGCTGTGGCCGGTGTTGTGCGGGAGGAGCAGGCAACCGCTGAGAAGGCTCATCGGCGCCAGCCCAAGCAACAGCCGGCAATCGAGGAGAAGACCGCGTGCTTTCATCGAGGACAGTGTCACTGCTCCAGGTCGACCGAGCGCAGGCGCAAGGCGTTGCCAATGACGGAAACGGAACTCAGGCTCATCGCGGCGCCGGCGATGATCGGGCTGAGCAGGATGTGAAACATCGGATACAGTAGTCCCGCGGCGATGGGGATGCCGAGCGCATTGTAGACGAACGCGAAGAAGAGGTTCTGCCGGATGTTGCGCATGACGGCGCGGCTCAGGCGAATGGCCCGCACAACGCCGCGGAGATCGCCCTTCACCAGCGTCACGCCCGCGCTCTCCATGGCCACGTCGGTTCCCGTGCCCATGGCGATGCCGACATCGGCCGCCGCCAGCGCGGGCGCATCGTTAATCCCGTCTCCGGCCATGGCGACCACGGCGCCGCCCTGGCGAAGCGCCACGACCCGCGCGTGCTTGTCAGCGGGCGCGACGCCGGCTTCCACGCGGTCGATCCCGATCTCCGCGGCCACCGCCTGCGCGGTCCGCTCGTTGTCCCCCGTGAGCATGAGCACTTCCAGGCCGGAATCGTGCAGGGACCGGATGGCCGCGCGCGCGGAAGATTTGATCGGATCGGCCACCGCGAGGGCGCCCACGGCCACTCCATCGCGCGCCACGTACACCACCGTCTGCCCGCGCTTCTCCAGCGGCTCCGCCTGGGAGGCGAGTGGCCCGGCGCCCGACACGTCCCGCTGGCGCAGGAAGGCCAGTTTTCCGACGAGCACGCTCCGGCCATGGACCTGCGCGCTGACGCCGCCGCCGGTCGCGGAAACAAAATCCTGCGCCGGCGCGATCTGCAAGTTCCGGTCCTTCGCCGCGGCCATGATGGCCGCAGCGAGCGGATGCTCGCTGGACTGCTCGACGGCCGCCGCCAGGGCGATGAGGTCATCCTCGCCGACGCCCTGGCCCGCCAGCACCTCCACCAGGCGCGGCCGGCCTTCGGTCAGCGTCCCGGTCTTGTCCACCACGATCGCGCTGACTTTTTCGAGGCGTTCGATGGCCTCCGCGTTTTTGATGAGCACGCCGGCGCGGGCGCCGCGCCCGACGCCGACCATGATGGACATCGGCGTGGCCAGGCCGAGCGCGCAAGGGCAGGCAATGATGAGCACGGCGACCGCATTGACGACGGCGAAACCGAGGCGCGGTTCCGGCCCCAGCCACAGCCAAAGCAGAAAGGTGAGCGCCGCCGACCCGATCACCGCCGGCACGAACCCACCGGCGACACGGTCCGCCAGGGCCTGGATGGGCGCGCGGCTGCGCTGCGCCTCGCCGACCATTTGCACGATGCGGGCGAGCACGGTTTCGCTTCCGACGTGTTCCGCCCGCATCACGAAAGCGCCGGCGCCGTTGATGGTGCCGCCGGTCACGGAGTCGCCGGGCGCCTTTTCCACCGGCATCGACTCGCCGGTGAGCATCGACTCATCGATCGAGGATTTTCCCTCGAGGATCAGGCCATCGACCGGCACCTTTTCGCCGGGGCGCACGCGCAAACGATCTCCCGTTTTCACCTGCTCGAGCGGCGCCTCCCGCTCCCCATCCGCATCGAGCACCCGGGCCATCGCGGGTGCGAGATCGAGCAAGGCTCGCAAGGCCGCACCCGTCCGCCGCCGCGCCCGCAGTTCGAGCACCTGCCCGAGCAGGACCAGCACGACAACGGTCGCCGCCGCCTCGAAATAAACCGGCACACCGCCATGATGCGCGGCGGGAAAGGCCCCCGGCGCGAGCAAGGCGACGGCGCTGTAGAGGTAGGCCGCCCCCACGCCCAGCGCGATCAAAGTGAACATGTTCAAGTGCCGCGTGGCCAGGGACCGCGCGCCACGCGCAAAGAATGGCCAGCCGGCCCACAAAACCACGGGTGTCGAAAGGACAAATTGCGTCCAGCGCGAGGCGCCACCCATCATCCAATCCGGCGTCGAGGGCAGGAGGTGGCCCATGGCGAGGAGAAACACGGGCAGCGTGAGGATTCCGCCAATCCACAAACGCCGCGTCATGTCACGCAATTCCGCGTCGTCCTCCGGGGTCGCCGTCGCGGTCACGCGCTCCAGGGCCATGCCGCAAATCGGGCACGACCCCGGATGGTCCTGCCGCACATCCGGGTGCATCGGGCAGGTGTAAACCACCGCTGCGGACGCTGATGGAGCGAGCGCGGATTCCAGGGCCATCCCGCACTTGGGGCAATTCCCCGGCCGGTCACTCTCCACACCGTTGCACATGGGGCAGTAGTACGCCGCGCGGGGAGGAGGCGCGGCAACGGGAGGCCGATCGTGATCGCCGTGACAACATGAGTTGGCCGGCGTGGATGCGGGCGATGGAGTAGGCCTCATGGTTTCGACATATCGTATGGGATGTATCTCGCAGATTTCGTGCGTAAAGAAACCCGTAGCTGGTGAACGCCCGCGAATCACACCCATTACGCGAATCGCGGTGGAGAGTGGCACTACGGCAAGTCCGTCCCATTCGATCTGGATGCCACCCAGGGCCCGTTCGGATTCCGGGTTCTGCGAGGCTCCACGGATGCGGTACTGCCGGCGCTGGTTCGAGGGTCGACAGAGGGAGGGTCCCGGATTCCCCCTAATTTCGCCCGCGAGAAAGAATGATTTTACCGGACCCATGAAAACTGCCCCCATCCCGCTTCTCCTGCTGTCCCTTCTTCAGTCGTTGACCGTCGCCGCAGAAGCGCCCACTCCGGTCACCATCGGCGCGCCTGGCAGACCACCGGCCATTGTCGTCCCCGCGGAGATGGAAGACCAGGTCAAGTATGCCGTGGAGGATCTCCAGAATTATCTGACAAGGATCACGGATTTGCCAGTCCCGGTGATTCAGGAAAATGCCGCCGGGAAATTCGGCATTTTCGTCGGTGATGTCCCGGCCAATCGCGATCTCAAAGCCGTCGTCGAACAGGAGCACCTCGGCCGGGACGGATTTGTGTTCGATGTCTCTCCGCAGGGCGTGCGCATTTTGGGTGGCAGCAAATTTGGCACCGCCTATGGCGTGGACGAGTTCCTGGAACGATTGGGCGTGCGCTGGCTCTTTCCCGGCCAGTGGGGCGAGGTCGTGCCCCATCAGACCACGCTTTCGCTGCCCGCCGGGCGCTTCGCCGACCAACCGGCCTTCACCATCCGCAGAATGGCTTGCAACTATTCCTTCCATTCCCTCGATGACTCAGATCGCGCCGCCGGTGAGGCGGAAATCGGAGACTGGCGCCGGCGCCTGCGCCACAACGACTCCGGCTACTTCGGGCATTCCAATTTGATTCCCACCAGCATCTACGGAAAAGAGCACCCGGAATGGTTCGCGGAAATCGATGGCCGTCGCGTCTTGGATCCAAATAACTGGAAACTCTGCCACTCCAACAAGGCCATGGTCCAACAGGCGATTGCCGAAGTGTTCGATCAAATCCGCCAGCGAAAGGCCGACAAGAAAGTACTGAGCGACGTGGGATACAAGCACCTCGCGGACGATTACTTTGTCATTTCCGTCAGTCCGACGGACGGCGGCGGCTTTTGCCGTTGCGCCGAGTGCCAGAAGATGGGGACCATCTCCGACCGTCTCCAGATTTTCGCCAATACCATTGCCGACGCGGTGCGGAAGGAGTTCCCGGAGTATTGGGTGGGATATTATGCCGCTTACTCGGAGGCCCAAATGCCCCCGACCGTTGCGGCACAACCCGGAGTCATGGTCTTTACCACCGCGTACACAAAGACTTTCTTCTCCCGGATCACCGATACTGCCAATAATTCCTACCGGAATAAGCTGGAAGGTTTTTTCGCCAAGTGCCCCAACACCGCCATGGCCGATTTCGACGGGATTCCCGAGTGGTGGGGCTACGGCCCCATCTCTTACCTGAAAGTGCACGAGGTCGATTACCCGTGGTATCGGCAACGGGGTGTGCAGGGCATTTCCACCCACGCGAGCAGCGGCGCCGCCGCCAGCGGCTATAGCAGCTATTTGACCAGCAAGTTGTGGTGGCATCCGGACGCGGACGTCGCGGCCCTCCGGCGCGACTTCGTAAACTCCGGCTTCGGCGAGGCCTCCGGACCGATGTCGCGCTATTACCAGAAACTGGACCAGGTGGGAGTCTGGCCATCCCCGGAAGTCCTCTACGCCATGCGCCAGGATCTCGCGGAGGCGGCGACGATGGCCCGGCGTCCGGACATCGTTTTGCGGCTCGATTACCTCCGGGCTTATCATTTCCTGCTCGATGTTTACACCAAAGGCCAGGCTGGCACCGTCACACCCGAAGAGTTGCTGATCGCGCTCCGGGTTCGCAAGAGCATTGACTATGCGGTGACCCCGCTCAATGACACGGTGTTGAGCAAGCTGCCAGGCTGCCCAACCGGGGAGGTGCGGCCTTATACTCGCGAGGAATTGCACCAGTTGCTCGATCGAGCGGTGGTGGCGAAGCCGGGGGACACGCTGTCTTCCTGGGCGGACGGCCATGATCTGCGCCTCATTCCCATGGCGAAGACAAAGGAGGACACCTTCCCCGCGGAAATGGGCACGAGTTTCCGCTGGGGACCGAACACCCTGCTCATCTACGCGCGGGCGAATGAGCCGATCAAAGTGACCCAGCAAGGCAAGGCCACGACCGACTTCGAACTCCGCGGTCCCGAGCAAACGGTCCTCGCCAGCGGCAGCAGCGACTCGGCCACAATCATCGATCGGGCCGCGACGACCGAGGGTATCTATACACTGGTGATCTACACCGGGACCAATCCGGCCAAACTGCAGATTTCCAACCGGGCGGCCGTGATCAAGGCGAGCGCCTCGCAGCAGTCCTTGCGGCCGACTGGCCGATCGAAATTCTATTTTTTTGTTCCCAAGGACACCCGGGAATTTGCCTTCGTTACCAGGGCCAAGGAACCGTTGACCCTGGCCGTTTGGGGCCCTTCGGATGCCGTCAAACCAGTCCTCCCTCTCACCAGTCAATCGGTCAAAGTCTTCCAGGAAAATCGCATTACCGTCCCGGAAGGCGCGAGCGGGAAGATCTGGCGGGTGGAATTGGGCGGCGCGGACCGGGATATCTTCCTCCAGGGAATTCCGCCCTTCCTGGCCAGCGATCCGAGCCGGTTGCTGGTCTTGCCGTGAATTGGCGCTTCGCCGCCGACCTTCACTCTTTCCTCGCCGGCGAAAAAAGAGCGGGCCGCTTTTGCCGTCTCCAATCGTGACCCCGGCGTGGATCGACAGACGCGGCGATTTTGGCACGGTTGATGCAGCAAAACCCAGAGGCGTACTGCCGAAAACCCCACCGAGCCCATCGCAAAGCAGAATCCAAAAACAACAACACTCCGATGAAAAGATTAGTAATCGCCATCACGCTGGTCCTCGCCGGTTCAGCGCTCGACTCCCGCGCGCAGAACCCTGGCGGCGCGACTGCCCCCGGAAAACCTTCCGGAGAAGCCGGTCTCGGCGGCGGTCTGGGGCACGGACAGCGCCAATCCAAAAGTCCGGATGCGGTCGCGCAAGAATTGATGAATAAATTCGACGCGGACGGGGACGGGGAACTTTCGCAGGAAGAATTGACCCAGGCGCTGGAATCGCTCGGAGAACATCATTCGCACGCGGGCAGCCGTGGCGGGAGGCGAGGCCGGTCCTTCACCAGACCTCAGGGCGGCTCCGGCACGCAAGGAAATGCGGACGCTTTCGGCACTTCCGGCTCTCAGGCCAGTTCGGGAAGCCAGGGCAGTTCCGCAACTCACGCCACTTCCGGCGCCCAGGGCAGTTCCGGCGCCCAGAGCGAAGATCAAGACCGCCCGTCGGCTGACGAAATCGCGACCCATCTGATCGAGAAGTATGCGGCCAACAAAAAAGGTCTGAAGTTGGAGGAATTGGCCCTGGCCATCAAAGAGCACCGCGAGAAGCAGGCCCAAAGCGGGGGCCAGACCGTCGGCCAGAACGCAGGCCAGTAAACTGGCAGACCGTAGACCGGCTCTTCGTTGGGCGTGACGGCCAGTTTCCCAGGGCAAAAGCTCCGGGCTGTTTTCCGCCATCTTCCAACACGCGCCAGCTACCGGATGGTCAAGGTCCCGCCATCGACCGGATACGCCGAACCGGTGATGAAGCTGGCTTCGTCGCTGCACAGAAACAGTGCGACGGTGGCGACCTCGTCCGGCTCGCCCATGCGGCCAATGGGTTGCGCTTTGGAGAGTTTTTCGAACATCTCCTCTTCGTGGCCGGGATAGTGCTTGGCGATGAAACCATCGACAAACGGCGTGTGAATGCGGCCCGGCAGGATCGCGTTGCAACGGACACCGTCTCCGAGAAAATCCTTGGCGACCGAGTAAGTCATGGCCAGCACGGCACCCTTGCTCGTGGCGTAGGCGAAGCGATCGGAGATGGCCATCTGCGAGACCGTCGAAGCGAGATTGAGGATCACTCCCCCACCCTTGGTGGTCATGTTCCGCAAAGCGGCCTGCGTGCAATGCGCCGCGCCGTTGACGTTCACCCGCTGGACGCGCGCAAAGTCTTCGGGCGTGGTATTCAAGGCGTTGCCCACATGGGCGATGCCCGCGTTGTTCACCAGGATGTGGATGCGTTCGTGGCGCCCGAGAATGCGCGCAAACACGTCGTCCACCGCGCCCGCATCACTGATGTCGCAACTCTCGCCGTGCACGCGGTAGCCGGCGCCGCGAAGTTCATGCACCGCGGCCTCGAGCGTGGACGATTGCAGGTCGATGATTTCGATGGCCGCGCCGCGCGACGCAAAGCGGCGCGCAATGGCCAGGCCAATGCCGGAAGCGCCGCCCGTAATGACGGCGGTTTTCGCGGCGAAAGTGAAGATGGAGGGAGTCGCGTGAGTTTGAGACATAGTTCTGGAGAAGTGGGATTAATGGCCGTGCCGTGGCACCGTGCGGCAGACATCGCGGAAAGCGCACGAAAAATCAAGGCACGCGCCGGTGTGAAGCTGGCCGACGAAGCGCCGGTACAGCTCCTGCCAGGGCGTGGCATTCTTCGGCGGAGTGTCGAAGGCGGCGGTATCCCGCGCGTTCCATTCGGCCTCGGGGACCAGCGCATCGACACGCCGCCGGCACAGGTCTACCCGCACCCGGTCCCCAGAGCGCAGCCGGGCAAGGCCGCCGCCGGCATAAGCTTCCGGCGAAGCATTGAGCACGGACGGGCTCGCCGAAGTGCCGCTCTGGCGGCCGTCGCCGAGCGTGGGCAGTTCGTCGACGCCGGCCCGCAGCAGCGCATCGGGCGGCTGCATGTTGACGATCTCGCCGCTGCCGGGAAAGCCAATCGGGCCACAGCCACGGACGACCAGCATGGTGTTCTCATCCATCTCCAGTCCAGGGTCGTTCACCCGTTCATGATAATCCTCCGGCCCCTCGAAGACCACCGCCCGGCACTCGAAGCGATCCTCGCTGCCGGGCGTGCTGAGGTACGTGCGGCGAAAGCGGTCACTGATGACGCTGGTCTTGATGAGCGCCGCGTCGAACAGATTTCCCGTGAGCACCAGAAACCCGGCCTGGGGGCGCAACGGCTTTTCCACCGTGCGGATGATGTCCCCATCAGGCGCCGGGACCGCCGCCAGATTCTCCGCGACGCTCCGGCCCGTGACGGTGAGTGCCGCGCCGTCGAGCAAGCCGTGCCGCCACATCTCGCGCATGACCGCGGGAACCGCCCCGGCGCGCTGGAAATCCTCCGCGAGGTACTTTCCGGCGGGCTGGAGGTTAACCAGCAACGGAAGATCAAAGCCGGCGGTCTCCCAATCCTGGAGGCTCAACTCCACGCCCGCGTGCCGCGCAATCGCCACGAGATGCGGCGGACAATTGGTGCTGCCACCGAGGGCGGTATTTACCCGGATGGCATTGAGCAGAGCAGCGCGTGTGATGATTTTCGACGGGCGCAAATCTTCGCGGACCATCTCGACGATGCGAGAACCGGCCGCATGCGCCGCCTGCCCACGCTCGCGATACGGCGCGGGAATCGCTGCCGATCCCGGCAAGGCCATGCCCATCGCCTCGGCCAGACAGTTCATCGACAAAGCGGTGCCCATCACATTGCAATGCCCGGCGCTCGGCGCGGAACTGATGAGGAGTTCGAGAAATTTCCGGTCGTCAATCTCGCCGGCGGCCAATCGCTTCCGCGCCGTCCAGATTATCATGCCCGCCCCAGCCGCCTCACCATCGAGATAGCTATTGAGCATCGGCCCGCCGTTGAGGATGAGCGCGGGCAGATTCGTCGTCGCCGCGGCCATCAGCGAAGCCGGCGTCGTCTTGTCACATCCGGTGGTAAACACCACGCCGTCGAGCGGATAGGCGTGCAGCACCTCGACCAGCGCAAGGTAGGCGAGGTTGCGGTCCAGCGCCGCCGTCGGCCGGCGCACCGACTCCTGCAATGGGTGCATCGGAAAGACCATCGGAATCCCACCCGCATCGCGCACGCCGTCGCAGATCCGCGTCACCGTCTGGTAGTGCACGCGGTTGCACGGCGCGAGGTCGTTTGCCGATTGCGCAATCCCGATGACGGGCCGCCCGCTCTGCAGTTCGCCCGGAGTGAGCCCGTAATTGAGAAATCGCTCGAGGTACAGCGCAGTCATCCCGGGATTGGCGGGGTCATTCCACCACGATTCGGAGCGGAGACGGGGGCGGTTCATTGGGAAGAGCTTGGAGGGAGCGGTGGAATAGTGAAGGCAGGAATTCTTGATCTTAGGGCGCAATGGGTATTCCAAAGCCGGTGAACGAAAGGTTGGAAATTTCCGCGCGTTTAGCCATTGCTTATCAGCAAACCTCCCACCGAACAACGCCATGCTCTTCATCTGGGGATCGACCGCCAAACTCGCCACCATCTCCGGCGGCCATTTCTTCTGCCCCACCTGCAAGAGCCAGTCCGATTACGCCCTCGAGCGTGTCTCTCGCTACTTCACGTTCTTCTTCATTCCACTTTTTCCAACGAGAACGATTGGCGAATACATCCGGTGCAAGACCTGCCAGACGGAGTTGCGGCCGGAGGTCCTGAACCTGACTCGCGAACAGATTGAGCAGGCCACCGCGCTCTGGGACTGTCCTTTCTGCGGCAACCGCAATCCGCCCACGGAGAGAGCCTGCTTGTCTTGCGGAACGGCCCGTCACAAAGGGCCGCCGCCTCTCACGGGAACATCCGGGCAAAAGCCTCCACCCCTGCCGGAACCGCCCGGGCAAAGGCCACCGCCCCTGCCGGGGGTATCGAGGCAAAGCCCACCGCCCCTGCCAGCGCCCCCTGGGCTGGATGTCCTGACTCTCATCACGAGTCCTCCACCGCTCAGCCGCAACCTCCCTGCCAGGTACTCGAGCAGCATCCCGCGCATTATCCTTATCGTGGTGGGCGTCGCGTTCATTGGACTCGTCGGTTTGATCGCCCTGGCGATCAAAAGCGCTCACGATGAAAGAGAGCACCCGGAAAAGTCTGCGAAGAAGCCTGGCCAGGCAGAGTTTGAGGCAGCGTCGAATTCCATTCTCACCAATCACGGCGGGGTCGCCTATGGCAATACGCCGGAAGCCCGGGAAATGGCCGGTCGCGCTTCGGAAATCCTCGGCGTGGTGAGCGCAAAAATCCCGCACATGGGAGATGCCGACCTGACGGATATGGCCGATGGAAAGTTCATCGTTTTCTGCCAGTTGAACAAAGATTCGTGCGTCTTTCTCATCCATGTCCCCAATTTGCGTCACTACACCAACAGGTCACAGCAGGAGATTGCGAAGGTCTGCTACGTGACGGCCTGCGCGGTCCTGAAAGGCAGCGACGAGGACATCAAGAAGGTCGCCGTGGCCACTCGCGGAATGCTTCTCTTCGACAGGGCCATGGTGGGCGGTTATCCCGCGCCGAAGGATGAAGCTGCGCTGGACAATCTTCAGAAGCTGGAAAAGGAGGGAGCCGGTTTTCCGGACCTCTATCCTTTCTTCATCCCCGAAACGACGACCGAGAAAGCCGCCCCGGACACGGCGACACCGGCAGCCCCATCGACCCCCGCAAGCCAGGAGCCACCGGCTGCCTCACCGGCATCGGCAACTCCTTCGCCATCGGCCTCCGCGAGCCCGCCGGCATCGATGACTTCTGGGAACAGGCGTCCGGCTGTCGAGTCGCGAGATGCGCCTTCTTGGGTCCCAATCTATCCCACTCCCTCGAAACCGCCCCACGGCACGGCCAAAGCAGACAATGGTGTCATCAAGGGCAGGACCGCATTTCAAACTACCGATCCCTTGGACAAGGTGAAGGAGTTTTACGAGAGCAAGCTCAAAACCGACGGCTTTGAGGTCACTGAGGCCCAACCCGCGGGGCGACTCTTCGAGAAAGCAGAGATCACCGGCCGAAAGGACGACGGAAAGCAGACTTTGCGCGCCGAGATCGTCCAGATGAAAGCAATGACTCTGGTGACCGTCACCTTTGAAGGTCCGGAGCCTGCCGAAGCGGCCCCAGAGAAGCCGCAGTAGCCCTCAGGGCTCCATCGCCTCGCTGACTAGATTACGAAACGGCTCGCACGATCGGCTTCGGCATGGAGATCACCTGGATCTCGAGAAATTCCCGGATCCCCTCCTCCCCGCCTTCCACACCGATGCCACTCTGCTTGACACCCCCGAAGGGAATTTCCGCCTTGAGCGGGCGCCATTCGTTCACGCCGACGATCCCAGCGTCAATACCCCGGGCCACGGCGTGGCATTGGGCCAGGTCGCGGCCATAAACATAGGCGGCAAGACCGTGGGGCGTGGCATTGGCGCGCTCCAGGGCGTCGCTCACGTGGGTGTAGTGCAGCAGCGGTATAACCGGGCCGAAGACCTCCTGCGAGGCCACTTTCATCTCGTCGCGCACATCCGCCAGCAATGTCGGCGGGAAGAAGCTGCCCTCGCGCAAATTGTCGTCGTGCTCGTAAGTCCGGTTCTCGCACACCACACGCGCACCGCTGGCCACGGCTTGCTCCACCAGCGCGCCGACTTCCTGGCAGGCCTGTCGATGGATGAGCGGGCCGGCGTCCACACCTTCGGCGAGACCGTTGCCCACGCGGGAGGCGCGAAGTCTCGTCGCGAGTTTCTCGGTGAGCGCCTGCTCCACGTCGGCATGAACGAAGACACGGTTTGCCGTGACGCAGACCTGGCCGGAAACGAACAACTTCAAGCGGAGGAGTTGCTCCGCGACAAAATCGAGGTCGGCGTCCGGCAGGACGATAAATGGCGCGTTGCCGCCCAATTCCAGCGAGACCCGCTTGATGCCCGGCGCCGCGGCGGCCATGAGCGCGCTGCCGGTCGCCGTCGAACCCGTGAGGCTGAGGACCCGCACCGCCGGATGTTCCGCGAGCACGCCGCCGACCACGGAACCGCGACCGGGCACGATCTGCAGGACCCCCGCGGGCAAGCCAGCCTCCGCGAGGATTGGAGCGCAGGCCAGGGCGATGAGCGGCGTGAGCTCGGCCGGTTTCCAGACCGCGCTGCAACCCGCCGCGAGCGAGGCGGCGACTTTCTTCGCGCCCTGCGCGATGGGAAAATTCCATGGCGTAATGAGCCCGGCGACGCCCGCGGGCCGGTGCTCCACGTAAAACTCACGTCCGGCCTCGGGATGCGCCGCGATCCGGCCGTGGACGCGCCGCGCTTCTTCGCCAAACCATTGGTAAAAGCTCGCCGCGTACTCGACCTCGCCGACCGACTGCGCATAAGGCTTGCCCTGCTCGGCGGTCAGGAGGCGGGCAAACGCATCCTTGCGCTCGAGCAAGAGCGCAGCGGCGCGCTTCAAGACATTCCCCCGCTCCGTCGCGGAGGCATCGCGCCAGCCGCGTTGCGCCTTCACGGCGCCTTCAATGGCACGGTTTACCGAGGCGCCATCGGCGCGCCCAACGGAGGCGAGTTTTTCACCAGTGGCCGGATTGCGGATGTCAATGCTTTCGGCGCCGGCCCGCCATTGACCATCGATCCAGAGCCGCGGCTCGAACCAGAAATCGGGAACGGTTTTCATGTTCATGAAGAAATCTACACGGCATTCAGCACCGCTTGATAAATCCTGGCCGCATCGGCTTCGGTGACATCACACGGGTTGGGATCGATGAGGCGGCGGATGGCCACGGCATCGCGGGCCATCGAGGGGATCGCGTCGGCGGGTACGGTGGTCCGGCGAAGTTGCGCGCGCAGGCCAATGCCACGGGCAATGGCGTCGAGCCGGCCGGCAAAGGCCGCGGCATCGATGGCACCCCAGCCGAGCGCTCCGGCCAGCGCCGCAAAATCATCGGCGCACGCCGGAGCATTGTGCCGCATCATCTCGCCGGCGAAGCATCCGGTGATGACGCCGTGCGGAATGTGAAAGCGTCCGCCCAGCGGGAGAGCCAGCGCGTGCACCGCGCAACACGAGGAGTTGGCGAAGGCCATCCCCGCCAAATGTGAACCGATGGCCATGTCATCGCGCGCCGCGGTATTGCCGGGCTCGCGGCAGACCAATTCGAGGGAGTGTCCGATGCGCCGCGCCGCTTCGAGCGCCAGGCCGCGCGCCAGTGGGGTGGCGACCCGCGCGATGAAGCCCTCGATGGCATGCACCAACGCATCCATGCCGGCGGCGGCCGTCACCTGCGCCGGCAGGCCGTCCGTGAGCGCCGGGTCGACAATGGCGACGTCCGCAAGCAGACAAGGGTCCAGGACCCCGACTTTGTTCCCACTGGCCGGATCGGTGAGGATGGCGACAAACGTCGCCTCCGAACCAGTGCCCGCCGTGGTGGGAATCAGCACCGTGGGCAATCCCCGCCCACCCGCCTTTCCAATGCCCACGAACTCGCGCGCCGCCTTGCCATGCCGGGCGCACAACGACGCCACTTTCGCGGCATCCATGACGCTGCCACCGCCGAGCGCAATCACCGCGTCCGCGCCGCTGGCCTTGATGCGCGCCGCCAGCGTATCGACCACGTCGATGGGCGGCTCCGGTGGGACGTCGGTGAAGGTCTCGGCCCGCAATGGCAGGGCCACCTGCCGCAGCAAACCCGCGCTCTCGACTCCGGCATCGCTGACGACAAAGACGCGGCCCCATCCGTTGCTCTGGCAAAGCGCGGCGAGAGAGCGGCTGGCCCCGCGGCCGGTAATGACCCGTCGCGGGAGATGATTTTCAAAGGTGGTGGGTTGGGTTTGCATAAGCGCGGGAGGGAGGGCCGTTTCTTAATCTTAGCCGATCCCGCATTTAAGGGAAAGACGCCCGTGTCGCAATGGGGGTAATCCAAATCGCATCCGCCCCGCGGAGCGGCCAATTCTGCGGCAGCGTGGTGGACTATCAACTATCAACCGCCGGCACCACAGCCGCAGCGCACTTCTCGTCAAGAGGGTCCGTCAAATTTGATACTCACATGAGTGGTCCCTTCGCTGGCATGAATTGCGATCGTCACACTGAACTTGCCGCCGTCCTTTTTTGCCACCAGCAACGCGTCCTCGATGCCCTGGCCGGGTCCGACACCGGAAGCCACGCCGTAGCCGCCTTCTCTGAGCCGGGCAAAATAAAAGTCCCGCACCTTGGCGACTGAATCGGTGCTTTCAAACTCCAGCGTGCCGCTGCTCGTGCTGCCAACGCTGGAGTCCACGCGCGGCTCGCCTTTGATGGACGGATAGATCGGAAGCCAGACGGGCAGAGAATTTGGAAGGCGATCTGGTGAATCCGGTGGCAGGGCCGCGGATGATCCTTCCGCCAAACCACCTTCGGCATTTTCCGAATCCGTGTAATTCACGTTGACGGTGGTCTGGCCTTTCGTCCGATGCATGATCGCGCGCACCGTCATTTTGCCGCCATCTTTCTTGCCGGTGATCTCGGCGTGCTCAAAAAGTCGCGTCACGGATTTGTCCACCGTCAGTTCGAAGCCTTCGTCGGTGAGTTTGTCTTTGTAGAAATCCTTTACCTTGTCGAGGGGATCGGCGGTTTCAAAGGTGGTGATGCCTTTGATGGCGCCGTGGTCCTCCCGGCGCGTGCCATGCGCGGGAGTCAGGACATCGGCATAAATCGGCATCCACGCAGGCGGCGCCTGGAAGCCGGCGGCTGCAGGCGCGGTCGCCTCGCCCGCATCTCCCGTCGACTCGCTGACTGACGGCACCACGACTGGAGTCGGCACGCGATCACGCGCGATCGAACTCGGCACCGTCTCCAGTCGCGAACTCCCGAACGTTCTCGTCAGCATGACCATCACCCCATTGACGACGAGCCCGGTCCCCGCGACTGCGCAAATGAGCGCCGCGATGGCCCACGGCTGAACTCCTTTCTTCACGGGAACTGGGGACGGACGGGCGCGAACCATTGGAAGTGAGACGGTAAGCGAGCCAGCCAGCGCCGACAAGCGCCTCCCACTCCGCCGGATATCCTGTGCGATATCAGCCCGTGGAACCGGAAGCACCGTAGGCATCGCGCAGCACTTGCATGGTGTGGCGGACCTGGATCGGGGAACCGAGCCTGGCCAGGTGCAGGCGCAACTGGGTAAGGCAGCCGATGTTCCCGGAGGCCACCACTTCCGCACCGGTGGCGATGACGGCCCGGGCTTTTTTCTCGCCGAGTGAGGCGGCGATTTCCGGCTGGTCGAGATTATAGGTGCCGGCGCTGCCACAGCAGATTTGCGCATCGATCAACTCGCAAAGCTCGACACCGGGAATGCGGCGCAACAGGTCGCGCGGTTCCTGCCGGACGCCCTGCGCGTTGGCGAGATGACAGGCGTCGTGATAGGCGACCTTCCGCGCTCGCGCGGCGTCGGCCGGCGGCACCGGTACTTCACGCAACCCGAGCCGCGCCAGAAAGACGCTCACATCGACCACGCGCTTGCGGAAGGACTCCGCACGCGCCTCATCCGGCGTGCCGCAAAGCACGAGGTGATATTCATGCATGGCCGAGCCGCAGCCGGCGGCATTGGTGAGGATGGCGTCCACATCGGAGGGAAACGCGTCGAGGTTGCGCCGGGCAAACGCCTGGGCGGCCCGCAGGTCGCCGATGTGCCAGGCGAGACCGCCGCAGCACCCCTGCCCCGCCGGCACCACCACCTCGACACCATTGCGAGTGAGCACGTCGATCGTGGCCGTGTTGATGTCCGGATCAAGCACGCGCTGTGCGCAACCCGCCAGCAAGGCGACCCGCGCGCGCCGTTCACCCCGCGCCGGGGTCAACTCCGGCCAGTGCTGCGCGGGCGGGACATGGTCGGGCACCAGATCGATCATCGGTCGCAGGATCGAAGGCACCAGCGGGCGCAGTAATTTGCCAAATCGTCCGAGCCACGCCGCGACGCGGAATCGCTCCGGAAAAGGAATCGTCTGCGCGGCGAGCATGCGGCGGAGCCGTTCGCCCGGCGAGCGCGGCATCTGGGATTGCAGCAGCGCGCGGAACGGGCTGATGAGATCGCGATAAGGCACGCCGCTCGGGCAGGCCGGTTCGCAGGCGAGGCAGCCCAGGCAACGGTCCACATGCGGTTGTGCGTTGGCCAATGGCAGCGTGCCTTCGAGCACTTCCTTCATCAAGACGATGCGCCCCCGCGGCGTGTCCATCTCCTGCCCCAGCTCGCGATAGGTCGGACAAGCGGCCAGGCAGAACCCGCAATGCACGCACGTCTCGACCGCGTGCGTCATCGGGGCGCCGAGCGGGCCAAGGGTTTCGGTGGGGATCTGGTGCAACATCAGTCGTCAAGTGTGGGATAACGATTCTCCGGGTCGAGCGCCTGCTTGACGGCCTGCGTGATTGCCGGACGCTCCCGCTGCCCGACCCAGAGCGGAACGTCGCCGCGCAAAGCGACCCCGGAAAGCCCGAGGTCGCGCAAGCGCTGGTCGAGTGCGCCGGGCGGCGGGGGGCAGCCGGCGCCGCCGAGCGAGACGAAAGCAACATTTCCGCCGGCGCTGAGGTGCATCCCCGCGCCGTCGAGCGAGCGCACCAACTGGTCGAGCGCCGGCACCGCGCCCGGGGACAGCACAACTTTCACGAGCGCACGATTCGATCCCACCCAGCGAAACTCGCGCAACTCGCCCCACCTTCGTTCGGCTTCGCCATCGGAAAGGATTTCGCCGGGCCAGCGCGCGAAGACTCCGCCGGTCACGGCCTTGAGCGCCTCCGGCGGTCCGGCCAGCCTGGCCAGCACGCCGGGCGCATCGGGCGCAATGTCCAGAGCCTCGAATTCGAAACGGGAACTGGCGGCCTCGGTAATGACCTTCACCGCGGCGTCCAGAGTCCCTGCCGCCAGCCGCAAGGTCAGTGCGGAAGCCGGTCGCGGAAACACCTTGAAAGTCAATTCCGCCAGAACCCCGAAACGTCCGAGGCTGCCGACAAAGAATTTCGGCAGATCGAATCCGGCCGCATTCTTCACCACTTTCCCACCCATGCGCAGAAGCCGTCCCATTCCATCCACAAATCTCACCCCCAGGATGAAATCGCGCAGTCCACCAAAGCGAAAACGACCCGGTCCGCTGATTCCAGACGCCACCGTACCGCCGAGCGTGGCGCCAGCGTCCAGCAGCATGGGATCAAAGGGCAAATACTGCCCGCGCTCCGCCAGCGCGGCGGCGATCTCGCGCACCGGCGTTCCAGCCGCCGCCGTAAAAGTAAATTCACTGGGGTCGTATTCACTGATTCCGCACAGCCCCTTGGTGGAAAGCCGCACCACGTCCACCGCGGCCATCCGTGGTTTGGTGCCCGCGCCGACCGCCAGCAAACGCGGTGTCGAGCGGACCGCCTCGACGAGTTCCGCGAATGACTCCGGAGCGAGGACCGTCTTCATTCGCGGGAAATCACGCCGGCTTTCTCCAGCGGATGCAGGCCGTGGTGTTGGAGCGATGGCGCCTCTGAAACGGGAAACATCTTGCCGGGATTGGCGATCCCCAGCGGATCGAAGGCCGCCCGCAAGCGGCTCATGCAATCAATCTCCTCGGCGGAAAACATGGCGGGCAGAAAGTCGCGTTTCTCCACGCCCACGCCGTGTTCACCGGTAATGGAGCCGCCCATCTCCACGCACATTGTCAGGATGGCCCCGGCCAGCGCCTCGGCACGCTGGAGCGCACCTGCTTCGCGGCCACTGAACATGATGAGCGGATGCAAATTGCCGTCGCCGGCGTGGAAGACATTCGCCACCCGCAAACCGGAGGCGCGTCCCATTTCGCCAATGCGACGCAAAGCTTCCCCCAGCCGGCGGCGCGGCACGACGCCATCCTGCACCAGGAAGTCGGGCGAAAGCCGGCCCACCGCGCTAAAAGCGCTCTTGCGCCCTTTCCAGATGGCCATGCGCTCCGCGGCATCGCGCGCCGGACGGGCCTCGACCGGCTGGCTGGCGGCGATGATCTTGTCGAGCCGCTCGCGATCCGCGGCGACCACTTCACGCGGGCCTTCCAGTTCCACGATGAGCACCGCCTCGCAACCGGGCGGATATTCCGCGTGCACCGCCGCCACCGCCGCTTCGAGCGCGAGCGCGTCCATGATCTCAATGGCGCCCGGCAGCAGGCCGCTGGCGATGACCGCGGAGACCGCGTCACCGGCCTGTTCGAGAGTGCGGTAACCGGCCAGCACGGTGTGAAAGCATTCCGCGCGCGGCAGAAGCTGGAGCGTGATTTCCAGGGCGATGCCGAAGAGGCCCTCGTTGCCGGTGAACAGCCCGCACCAGTCCGGCCCCACGGCTTCGCGGCTCGGCCCGCCCCATTCGACCACCTCACCCGTCCCCAATACCGCCTTGAGACCAAGCACGTGGTTCGAGGTCATCCCGTATTTCAGGCAATGCGCGCCACCGGAATTGAATGCGATATTGCCGCCGATGGTGCAGATGGACTGGCTGGAAGGATCGGGCGCAAAGTGCAAACCGTGGACCGCCGCGGCCTGCGTCACGTCGAGGTTCACCACGCCAGGTTCGACCACGGCGAGACGCTGCACCGGATCGAGTTTCAGGATACGATTGAGCCGGTTGAGCGCGATGACAATCCCGCCGGCCACCGGCAGTGAACCACCCGAAAGGCTGGTCCCGCTCCCTCGCGCGACAAACGCCAGCCGCTCCGCATGGCAAAAGCGCACCAGCGCGATCACTTCCTCCGCCGTTTCCGGAATCACCACGGCGGCCGGACGCGCTTTAAAGGCCGTCAGCCCGTCGCTTTCATAGGCGGCGAGCTGCTCGGGCCGCTCCAGGAAACGCGCAGGCGGCAACATGGCCGCGAGGCGCTGGAGGACGGCGGCGGACATGCGGGAAAGCTAGCGCAGAATCTCGCGAAGCGCCGCCAGGAGAAGATCGACGTTGCGGACTGTGGCGCCGTGGCCCATGAGGCCGATGCGCCACGCTTTACCGGCCATGACGCCAAGACCGGAGCCGATCTCGATGCCATATTCTTCCAGCAACCGTCGTCGCGTCCCTGCATCATCGGCCCCGGCGGGAATCTGGATGCAGTTCAAGGTGTGCAGGGAACGCTTCGGCACATAAGTGATGCCCATCTTTTCAAGCCCCGCGCGCAGACGCCGGTGCATCTGCTCGTGCCGGGCGATGCGATTTTCAAGTCCCTCTTCGAGCACGATACCGAGCGCTTCGTGCAAAGCGTAGGTCATATTGACCGGCGCGGTGTGATGGTAGACGCGGCCCCCGCCCCCGCCGCCGGTGTAATATTTCCGCAGCATCGAGACATCGAGATACCACGACTGGACCTTGGATTTCCGCGCATCCATCCGGGCCAGAGCGCGCTCGCCGAAGCTCACGGGCGAAAGGCCAGGCGGGCAGCTCAGGCATTTTTGGGTGCCGCTGTAAATCGCGTCGATGCCCCAGTCATCCACGCGCAATTCGTGGCCGCCGAGGCTGGTCACGGCGTCGATCAGCAAGAGCGCGCCCTGGCCGTGCACCGCCTCGGCAAAACCTTCGAGCGGCTGGTGCGCGCCGGTACTGGTTTCGGCGTGGACGAGACCGACGAGCTTCACCTTGGGGTGCTGGGCCAGCACCGCCTGAAGTTGATCCAGCGGGATGATTTCCCCCCAAGCCGCTTCGAGCGGATGGACGGTTGCGCCGCAGCGCTCCATCACGTCCTTCATGCGTGTGCCGAAGACGCCGTTGACGCCCACGATGACCTCGTCGCCGGGCTCGATGAGATTGCTGGCGGCGCATTCCATGCCCGCCATGCCGGTGCCGCTCACGGGAAAAGTGAGCGCATTTTGGGTGCGGAAGACCTCGCGCAGACGGGCGCAAGTCTCGTCCATAATGGCGAGGTATTGCGGATCGAGATGGCCAAGGGTCGGCGCGCCGAGGGCGCGGAGGACGCGTTGCGGCACCGGACTGGGGCCGGGTCCGAGCAGAATCCGCTCGGCGGGGAAGGCGGTGGAGATGGAAGGGATCATGGGAAGGGGCGCATTTGGGCGCAGGCCGAGAATGAGACACGCGAAGCGGCGCGGCAATTCCTCTTCGTCACAAAGTTCACGGCCGCGCCAGGTCCGCGGAATCGGGAAGGCCTGCCTGAAGCAGAGTGATCGTTGAATAGACTCACTTAATCTCCCGGTATGGTGGACTTTGCGCTTTTTCTTACACATTCTGCATAAATCCTTATGATCCGCCGCGAGACTGACAACCGGCCGCCGCCGACCACTGCTGCCTCGACCCGCAGAATGTTGGCGGGACTGATTGCCACGGCCCTCCAACTCGCGGGAATCCCGGGGGCCGCGGAAGAGCCGGCACCGTCTGTCATTCGTATCCACGCCGAGCCACTTCACGACGGGCGGGTCAGCCCGCTATTGTTTGGAAACTTTATCGAGTTGCTCGATGACGTGGCGCCCGGCATGTGGGCGGAAATGCTCAATGATCGCTCCTTCGAGGGTGTCGCACCGCTCTCGCGTCACGTCTATTTCGACGGCACCCCGGATTTTTGCGACCGGCAATGGGACCGCAACGACACGTGGGCTTACGACCATGAGCGGCCCTTCAACGGCACGGGCTGCGCGAAATTGACGGCCACGCGCGACACCCCGGCCATCCTGACCCAATCCGGTCTCGCCGTGAAATCGGCGATGATGTATCACTTTTCCGGCTATTTTCGCACCGACGGTTCCCCGCTCACCGCCTCGGTTTCCCTCAAGGCACTGCTCCCGGACGGCTCCTGGATGACGCTTGCCAGCGCCGCGTTGCCGGATTTTTCGGATTCATGGGGGAAGTGTTCCGTGGTGATGACCTCTCGCGGGCAGACGGACCGGGTCGTCTTCGAATTGAAAGCGCAGGGCCAGGGGCGCCTCTGGGCCGACAAGCTTTCGCTGATGCCGGACGACAATGTCCAGGGCTGGCGGCGGGACGTGGTCGATGTCGTCAAAGAACTGCATCCGCCGATCATCCGCTGGGGTGGCTCGATCATCGATCCGGGCGAATACCGCTGGAAAAATGGCATCGGCGACCGGGACACTCGCACGCCATTTCGCAATAAGATCTGGGGTCGCATCGATCCGAACGACGTGGGGATCGACGAGTTTTGCCAGTTCTGCGAAGCGGTCGGCGCGGAACCCTTGCTGTGCGTGAGCCTGGCCGATGGCGCACAAAGCGCCGGCGATTTGGTGCAGTACGGCAATGGCGGCACCAGCTCCACCTGGGGCGCCAGACGCGCCGCCAACGGTCATCCCGCCCCGTACCACGTGAAATACTGGCAGGTCGGCAATGAGATTGCGGGCGACAAGCCGGCGTACCTGGCGCAAATCGAAAATTTCGTCCACCTCATCCAGCAGGCCGATCCCGCGGCCCAGGTGATGTCTTCCTACCCCGCCCAGAAGCTGCTCGAGGTCGCTGGCAAGGATCTCGCGTTCGTCTGCCCGCACCAGTACACGCGCGACCTCGCGGGTTGCGATTCGAGTCTGCGCGCGATTTCACAGATGATCGATACGACGCCGGGCTGCGGACGCCTCAAGATCGCCATCACCGAATGGAACGTGAGCGGCGGAGAGTGGGGCCTCATGCGCGGCCGGCAGATGAGCCTGGAGACCGCGCTCTTCAATGCCCGCCATCTCCAGGTGATGATGCGCCACTGCGACAAGGTGGAAATTGCCACGCGCTCCAACATGGCGAACAGCTTCTGCGGCGCGACGTTCGAAACCAGCCCCGCAGGCGTGCTGAAGCGCCCCAGCCACTATGTGATGGAAATGTACACCCGGCATTTCCGACCGATCCCGCTCAAAGTGGAGAGCGAGCCGAATGGCCCGGACGTCTTTGCCTGCGCTTCCGTGGACAAGAAATCGATGACCCTCTTCGCGGTAAACTCTGGGACCAGCCCGGTCTCCGTTCGGTTGGCGAGCGACGGCTTTGCGAAAGCCTGGCGCGTCTTCCGCGCGGAAACCGTGTGTGATACCCGCGATGCCCGGCAACTCGACGTGATGAACCATTGGGCCACACCGAATCGGGTGAAGACGGTGAGGCTGGAGGCGAACGGAGATACTGTGGTTCTCCCGGCGCTTTCGGTGACGGCCATCGAAGGCGAATCGAAGGAATGACGCCGGCAGATCTCGCGAAGGACGGCCGATGCATGGTCCGGCCCTTCCCGCCTGCGAAGCGAGCCAATCAGGCGTCGTCCATGGCCAAAACCCGGCCATCCACGGCCCTCCGCGCGGCGCGCGGGAAATCGTGAAGCTTACTCGGCGTGCAACACCGTGCTGCGGCGTTGCAGGCGCGCTTCCTTGGAGGCCGCCATTTCCGCCATTCGCTCCTGAACCGCGGCACGTACTGCGGAGTATTTTTTGCCGTCCTTTTTCACCAAGCCCTGCGCCACCAGGATCTGAAGCTTTTCGTAAATGCGCAGGCGCAGCATTTCCTTGCCGCTGCCCGTGGCATTGCGAACGCGAAGCTTGGCGTGCACGGCCTCAAATAATTCCCCGAAATCGTAGGTGCTTTTCTCGAGGAGCGCTACGGCCATTTCTTCGGAGACAAAGTCCTGCATCGGGTGAAACTGTCTTTTTCGTTTAATCATAATCGATCGGCACCGTGGGGTACTCACGGAATCATTAATGCCGTTAACAATTCAGACAGCGCACCCACAAAAACATTCAAAAGAAGGCGTAAATCGCCGGATCTGCTCCCCGGCAAACCCCTCACCGAGAGCCAGGATTTGAGAACCGGTCTGGCCCGATTTTGGAAGCGGGCTTTGAAACCTTCTGACTTTTCAGCAGAATTAGTATTTGCTGCAAATTATTACCGTTGACTTTAACTCTGCATGCCCCATTATTCGGGCGATTTCAGGACCTGTATAAATTTTGTTAATACTAATTGATGAACTACCGTCACCCGGCAGGACGTCTATTTTGCGGGGTTTTGTCTGCGCTTGCGTACTGGAGCCTCGCCGGCGCTCTGTCCCTTGCGCAGGAGACACTTGTGAAGGATGCGCCTCCACTCTCGCTGTCAAGTTCGAACACTTTCGCGGCCGCTTCGGGGGCCACACCCGCGGGGCAGGAACCGCCGAACCTGGAACCCCTGCCGGGCGAGCCGCAGCCGGTGCAAACGCAGCCCACGCAACCGGACGAATCCCCAAGCGTCGGCAATCAGCCAACTGTCGAAACCAATGGGCAACCGCCCGTCGGCCAGACCTCAATCCCGACGGTCATCATCAACGGCGCCGGTCATACGATCGGGAACTGGCATATCCGGCCCACCTTGGGCACGACCGTTGCTTGGGATGACAACATCTTCATTTCCAGTGTGCACCGGCAAGCAGAATTCTATACGACAATTTCCCCTGGCATCGCGGCCGGCTGGGGCGATTTTAAGCAGCAGTTGCTCGGCACCGCCCCCTACGAACATCCGTTTCTGTGGGAGCCCGGCGATCTCCAGAAGCGCGATTATTTCTACGTGCAATACACGCTGAGCCAGAACATTTTTTTAAGAGACGCGAGCCTGAATGCCCTGAATCAGGGTGCCGCGTTGGACACGCAATTTGAGTTTTCAAAACTGACGCTCCGGCTGAGAGCGAATGCTCTGACACTATCGGATGCGGACATTCAGCTCGGAACTCGCGTCAATCGCAGTGTCGACAACGTCGACTTGTCCTCGACATACGCGCTGGGTGAAAAGACGTCACTCGGGATCGGCTTCGACGAGAACACCAATGCCTACCAAGGCACCACGAACTTCCACGGCACCGCCTTGGACGCAACGGAGGTTGCAAATCAGGATTGGTTTAGCTACACGATCAGCCCAAAAATTATTGGGAGCATCGGGACCAGAATCTCCTATCTCGATGCTCAGCAGACTCCTGGCCAGTTTGCGGAACAGATCTTGTTGCGGGCAGTCTGCCAACCCGGGGGAAAGTTCTCGCTCGACGCCGCGGTCGGCGTCGAGTTTCGCCAGGTTACGGGAGGGTCCGGCATCACCGACGGCGTGTTCAGGTTTGCCGGCACTTACCAGCCATTTGATGGGACCATGCTGACCTTGAGGGCCTCCCGGCTCACGGAGAGCTCGCCCGAGCTCGCCGGGCAGGACGAAACGGCGACGAGCGTGGACGCGGAGATCCACCAGCGGCTGTTCCAGAAGTTCCACGTGATCCTCACCGCGGGTTACAGCGATAACGTATACTTTAACGTCCTGACGGTCGTGACCCAGCGCAAGGACAATTACGTGTATGTGCGTCCCAGCATCATGTTTGACATCAACCGCTGGGGGAGCTTGCAGCTTTCCTTCCAGTTCCAGGATAACCAGTCCACGAGCACCTTTGGCTTCATCGACCACCAGGCAATGCTCCAATGTAATATCGTGTTTTGATATGTTGATCGCGATGCTTAATAAAATTCGGCTTTCCAAGGGGCCCTGCTTGATTCCTGGATTGTGCCTGATCCTTTGGCTCTCCGGGGCGGCGTCACCCGGCCAAGCGCCTCGCGCCGTGGCCGTCGCGGTGGAAGCGCCAGCGAACTACCTGCTGGTTCCCGATGATTTGGTCCGCGTGAAGGTTTTCCAGGAGGACGATCTGGATTCGACTCTGCGCGTTTCAAAAGACGGCACCATTACGTTTCCACTCATCGGATTGGTGCATGTGGGCGGCAAATCGCCGCAGGATGCCGCCGACCTGATTCGCGCCGAACTTGCCAGGGATTATCTCGTGAACCCCCAGGTCACCATGACCGTCATGGAATATGCAAAGCGCCACTTTACAGTCCTCGGCCAGGTGCAAAGGCCGGGCTCCTATGACCTGCCCGATCGCGAAGCGGTCACGCTTCTGCAAGCCATTGGAATGGCGGGCGGCTACACTCGCATTGCCGACCCGTCGAAGATCACTTGCAAACGCCGGGCCGAGGACAAAGAAGTGATCTTAAAGCTGAATGGAAAAAGCATGGCCAGCGGAAAGTCGAGCAGCGGTTTTGAAATCCAGCCGGGAGATGTTATCACGGTTGGTGAAAGCATGTTCTAAAAACTATGAACGACGACAATCCCCAAAAGTTTGAAGCGGCCGCGGACTCCCCTTTCGCCGTCGATTTTCACGCGATCTATCACATGATTCGCGAGAAAGCGTGGCTTGTCGTCCTTGCGGTCTTGGTCAGTTGCCTCTTTGCCGGAGCCTACATCATGCGAACGCCGAAGATCTACGAGGCAAGCACCCTCGTGGAAGTCGAGCAAGGCCAGCGCAAGGTCGTCAACATCCAGGACATTAAGATGGACGACCTGAGTTCCCTGGAAATCCTCAAGACGATCGAGCAAAACCTCGGCAGCAGCGAATTGCTGAAGGGCGTTCTGCAAACCCTGAAACTGACGCCCGAGCAACTCGGATTGCCGGCCAGCCCGGCCAAGCCCTATTCCGATAACGAATTGATCGACGCGCTCAAGAAGAGTGTCTCGGTGCGCCTGATTCGCGGCACTCGCCTGATTGGCGTGACGGCGGAAAACCACGAACCGGTTTTGGCGCAGCAAATCGCCAACGAGATCGTGAGCCAATACGTTCTCATCAACGTCAATCAACGCTTCCACATCAACCAGGAAGCCAACAAATTCCTCATCGCGGAAGCCGAACGGCTCAAAGCGAAGCTGCAAAAATCCGAGCAGGCTTTGCAGGAGTACAAGGAACAGAACCAGGCGGTATCGCTCGAGGAAAACCAGAACATCACCGTAGCCAAGCTAAAGCAACTGAACGAGAAGCTTACGCAGGCCAAGGGGGAGCGTTTGAAGCTCGAATCCGATTACGCGCAGGTGCAAAGGCTGACCGGGAGAGATCCCGCGGAGCTCATGGCGATCACCAGTGTGGCGAGCAGCCCGGTGGTGACCGAGCAAGCCAAAGTGCTGGCCCAAGTGGAAGGGGCCATGGCCAATCTCACGAAGCGTTACAAGCCGCTTCACCCGAAATACATTCAGGCGCAGGGCGAGGTCGCCGCTGCCAGGGCGAACCTGAGCGAGGCTCTCCTCAAAGCGGCGCAATCCGTCGGCACGGCTCTCGAAGCCGCTCGCGAGACGGAAAGAAGCCTTCAGAATGCGCTCACCGAACAGGAGCAAGCCTCGCTCGTCCTGAGCAAAATCGGCATACCCTATAATGTTCTCCTGCGCGAGGTGCAGTCCGATCAGGCGCTCTACGACTCGGTCCTAACGCGGCTGAAAGAAACGGATATCACCAAGGGGATCGAGCAGGACAACATTCGGGTAACGGACCCGGCACGGGTCCCGGAATTCGCGGTAAAGCCGCGCAAGATGCTCGTCCTCTGCGGCGGTTTGCTGGCGGGGCTGGCCGCCGGGATCGGACTCTGTTTCCTGCTCAATGCGATGGACAACACCTTCAAGACGGTCGATCAAGCCGAGTTGCAGCTCGATCTGCCCGCAGTGAGCGTGGTTCCGATCGGTCCTTCCCGGACGGTAGGCAGCAAAGGGCTGACGATCCTCGAGGAACCGAATGGCGCGGTGGCGGAGGCATTCCGCACCTTGCGCACTTCGCTCTCGCTGCTCGGCAAGCAATCGGAGCGAACCGTCTTTCTCTTTACCAGCGCGGTGCCCTCGGAAGGCAAGAGCTTTTGCTCGATGAACTACGCCGTTTCGCTCGCGCAGCAGGGATTGCGCACCCTTCTTATCGATGCCGATCTGCGGCTGCCAACCGTGGGAAAAACGTTCTTTGACAGCAAACCGCACGTCGGCGTATCGGAGGTCGTCTCCGGAAACATTGAATTGGGCCCGGCCATTCGGGGGACTGAAGTGCCCAACCTGCACGTCATGACTTCCGGCCACCGCTCACCGAACCCGTCCGAGTTACTGTCCGGCACCGGCTTCGGCGATTTAGTCCGCGCGGCCACGCGTCAATTCGACCGCATCGTCATCGACAGCGCGCCCGTCAACGCGGTCAGCGATTCTTTGCTGCTGGTGAAATGGTCACAGATCGTCTGCCTGGTCGTTCACGCGGGAAGAACGCCTCGCAAGGCGGTCCTGCGCGCCTGCAAGAAGCTGACGGAAGCGGGATCGCGTCCCGTCGGTTTCGTTCTCAACCGCATGCCTCAGCACAGCGGGGCCGGTTATTACTACTATTATCATTCACCGGGAGAGTACGGCAAGACTTACGGCGCCGCCGGGGAAACCGCGAAACCCGCCAAAGTCTGAGCGGCCCTCAACGGATCAAGGGCCGGCCCTGTTGAGTCGGAGCGCAAATTGAGGAGAAAGCGAATCCATGCTGCAACGGAGATAAGCGGAAGGTAGGAGCGATGCCTTCCGCCTTCGAGAGCAGGACAGCTGCAGCCGGCAACGCGGTGCCACCGCGCTTGATCCTTGTCTGCCAGCTATTCTATCCCGAACTGGTCAGCACCGGACAGACCCTCACGGAGTTGGCCGAGGAGTTGGCGCGCCGCGGTGTGGAAATCAAAGTGGTGGCGGGCCAGCCGACCGTCGTGCGGCGCAACGAGCATATCGCCCCCCATATCGTTCACGAGGGCATCTCCATCATCCGCACCTGGTCCACGCGCTTCCCCAAGACAAATTTTCTCGGCAAGCTGATCAACCAAGTCACTTTTTTCATCACTTCGACTCTCCATATCTTGTGGAAAGATCGCAGCGCTCAGCTGCTGATTCTCACCAATCCGCCTTATCTCCCCCTCCTCGGTTGGTTCTGCCACTTCCTGCGACGGCAATCGTTCGGCCTGATTCTCTTCGACATCATGCCCGAGCAGGCGGAGCTCTTGAATTTCGTGCGGCCCGGCGGGTGCATTGCCCGTCTGTGGCGCCGGGCCAACCGGCTTTCCTATCTTCGCTGCGCCTACGCCGTGGTCTTGAGCCGCGACATGCTCGTAGGCGCGTTGGAGAACGCCGGCGTTGCCGGCACGGCGCGGGACGCCGACTGTCGCGCTCGCACCCATATCATCCACGTCTGGTCCGACGACCGGATGATCCAGCCGAAGAGCAAAGAGGAGTCCGCCGAGGCCAGGCGGTTTGGGGTCGTGGATCGCTTCGTCGTCCAGTACTCTGGCAATCATGGCCGCTTTCACGATATCGAGACGCTCCTGGAGATGGCGCGGTTGCTCCGCGAGGAGAACGGCATCGTCTTCCAGTTCATCGGCGAAGGACAGAAGAAGAGCCTCGTCTCGAGATTCAAGCAGCAACACCGCTTGGAGAACGTTTTTGAGTCATCTTATTGCGCCAAGGAGTTGCTCGGGGAATCGCTCGCCATGAGCGACTTGGGAGTCATCGCCCAATTGTCCGGCCAGGAGCGCGTGTGCTATCCCTCGAAGCTCCTCGGCATCATGGCCGCCGGCCGGCCGGTGCTCGCGATCTGTGCACCGACGTGCGAAATGGCGCGCATGATTCAAGAGCACAGCCTGGGATTCGTCGTCGAAAACGGCAACGCCAAAGGCGGCGCCGAACTGATTCGCAAAGCGGCTCGCGATACCTCTATCCTCGGCGCCATGGGTCGGAATGCCCGCCGACATCTCCAGGCTCATTTCACCCTCCAAAGTGCCGCCGAACGTTACTTCGATCTCATCACTAAAACCACTCAAGATTCAGTGGCCAACAGAATAAGAGCAAAACAATAACACTTCCGGCCTTTTCGAGACAGCGGCTCAAGCGTTGAGCCAATATCCGGACATTCGGCTCCCGAATGACGGTGCTATGGTCGCCCGGAGTTTCATAAGTCTCCAGTTTCCCGCCGATGACTTTGCTCCAATTCAGACGTGGATCCTTCTCGGGTCGAGCCCGCCAGATGGTGTCCTGGGCAAGAAACAGGATGGCTGGCCCGCTGAATTGAGGGATTTGGTATCGCGCGTGCACCGCCTCAGTGTGAAGGAGGTAAATCGCCAGTTCCACGTCGGTATAGCCGATATTCCACGATCGTGACACGGCTGGCGCTCTTCTTTTCCGAAGACGATCGACAAAATACCTGAATTGATCCAGTGGGTTTAATCGCGTGATTTTGCGTCCGTGAAAGAGGAGGCGGGTAAGATAAAAATCAAAACCACTGGTGCGAAACGGGCGCGGGGGATCAGGGTCGATCAGGATCAGAAGCGATATCTCCTCGCCCAGGGCTTCAAGCTGATGGGCGATTTCAAAAGCCACGACACCACCAAAGGAAAAGCCTCCTACGCAGTAAGGCCCGTTGGGTTGCGCCCCGCGGATTTTCTGGATACAACCGGCGGCGATTTCTTCCACACTGGGCCATTTGTCCGGCGCCTCTTCGAATTGCGGCATCTGCAGCCCATAAAAAGGCTGATCCGGGCCCAAAAAACGCGCCAGGTCGAAAAGTCCTGGTATGCAAAAGAACGGCGTGCGCGAGCCCGTGACGCGGATTTTTTCGAGAGACGAATCTTCGTCTACGGCCGCTCCATTATTGAGGGCGATCGCCAGTTTCTCCACGGTCGGCGCCCGAAAAATGGTCACGAGGGAGACCGGTGTCGTGAATTTTTTGGCGATTTCCTGGGAGACCATCGCCGCCAGGAGCGAATGCCCGCCGAGATCGAAAAAATTCTCGCGGATGCCGATGGGTCGCACGTCGAGGACCTCCTCCCAAATCCGGACCAACTCCGCTTCCACGCCGTTGGTGGGCGGAACGAAAGTCTCGCCGGCTTGTCTTCTCGGCATCGAGAGAAAGTGTTCGCTCCCGGGGAGCGGCAGAGCGCGGCGGTCAATTTTTCCAGTCGGCGTAAAGGGGAGTGAATCCAACTGCGCGAACGTCGAGGGAATCATGTACTCCGGCAGTTCTTTTTTCAGAAAGTCGGAGAGTACGTCGCTGCAAGCAACCGTGGACCCGGCCTCCAGGACCAAATATGCCGCCAGCCGGTCGCCAGAATCGGTATTCGGGGTGGCCGCCACCACACACTGCGAAACCGAAGGATGCCGGAGCATCACAGCCTCAATTTCCGCCAGTTCGACGCGATGCCCGCGAATCTTTACCTGGTCATCGCTGCGGCCCAGAAACTCAATGTCTCCACCGGGGAGGAGACGCCCGATGTCGCCGGTTTTGTAGAGCCGCGTGCCCTGATGCTCGACGAATCTCTGCGCGGTCAACGCGGGCCGGTTCAAATAACCACGCGCAAGGCACACGCCGGAGATGTGAATTTCTCCGGCGTCCCCCTCTGCAACCGGGAGCAGCCTCTCGTCGAGAATATGAATCACCGCGTTCGTGATTGGTTTTCCAATGGGGGGCAGCGCAGGCCAGTCGCGGGCCGCCCCGCGCAAGGAAAAGGCCGTCACCACATGGCTCTCGGTCGGGCCGTAATGGTTGTGCAGCGCGCACGCGCTGTTTTTCTCAAAAAAGCCGGCGATCTTGGGGCTGATGCGAAGCTGCTCCCCCGCAGTAATGATTTCGCGAAGCTCCGGCGCATGCGCGTCACTGGCGGCGATGGCCAGTTGCTGCAAGGCGACGAACGGCAGGAAAAGCCTTTCGATCTTCTCCTCCACGATGAAATTCCATAAGGCCTTCGGGTCCCGCCGCTGGTTGTCGCTGATCAATACGAGCGTTCCACCGGCCGCCCACGTCGAAAAAATCTCCTGGAACGAAACATCAAAACTCAAGGATGCGAATTGAAGTGTGCGCCGCACGCCGGGCAATGCCAAAAGATGCCAGTTCAGAAGGTTTACCAGCGCTCCATGTGGCATGACCACGCCTTTCGGTTTGCCGGTCGAGCCCGAGGTATAAATGACGTAAGCGGGATGATGCGGGTCGGGACCGGCTGTGTGCGCGACCGGTCGGGGATCTGCATCCATTTCCCCGGAAACCGACTGCCCGTCAAAATAGACGACACGAATGCCGTCCGCGAAGACTTTTTTTCCGACATTCCCTTCGGTGAGCACCAGGCCCGCCCGGGAATCTTCCACGATGAAAGCCAGTCGTTCGATCGGATGCGAAGGATCCAGCGGCAAATAGGCGCCTCCCGCCTTGAGGATGCCGAGTACCCCGGCCACCATGGCGACCGAGCGCTCCATGCAAATCGCGACAATTACCTCCGGTCCAACACCAAGCTCACGAAGACGGCGGGCGACGACATCCGCCATGGCGTCGAGTTCCGCATACGTGATGCGCTGGTCTTCGAAACTTAGCGCGATCGCCTGCGGCGTCCTGGCTGCCTGCTCTTCGAAAAGCTCATGCGCGCATTGCTTCGGATAGCCGGCTGGAGTTGAGTCCCATTCCGATGCCGGGAGTGGAGGACGGTGTTCCGACCCTTTTAAAAAGGGGTCATCCGTGTTCATAGCGAAACTGAAGTTCTAAAACCGCCCTGCGCTTCCCGCCAAGATGCTCCGATCTCGTCAAGACCGGTTTTCCCTGCTGAATTCTCGCGCTTCTTCATTCTTCAATTTTAGAGCCGCGATAATGCCGTCACTGGAGATGTGCAAGCGTTTTGTTCCTTTTGACCCTTGTCAATGCTTCTCATGTGGCGAATTCCCTGACACGGGCAACGTTCCCAGTCCCGCTGCCGAGATGAATTGGCTCACCATCCTTAGCACCGGGCCTTGATTAATGTAGCCGGCCCACCCACCGAGCTTTTGATTGAGCACCGTCACCGGCGTCGCGGGTTCTGACGCGTTCCACTGACTGCTTGATAAATTGTGCAATCTTCCGTAGTTGATGGAGCAAATGGAAACGATCATGCGGATTACCGAACGACTACCTTGAGTGCGTTCGCATTCTTCCGAAAAAGGGCCGGCCTTGGTGGTGGCGCGGGTCGATGGGACGATGATTTGCACGGTCCCAAAAGGCTGCGCCCGCAAGCAGTCGCGTCCCTGCCAGTGGCAGGAAATGCGCCCTGCCGTGGCGCAAGTCCCGGGAGAGAAGCAAGCGAGTTACGCCGCGAGTCTTGGGTCCGGCGAAGATATCGGACGCAGGTGGGGTGATTGCACAACGCCCGCTGAAGTTTGCTGCGTTCAGCATAGCGGAAACCTCCGCGTTGGCGTCATTGAGCGGCGAGAGCAGCCCGTTGATGAGTGTGTCAGCGACACCCAAGGCGAACCCGGTGAACAACTTCGGCGGCTTTGGCGGAGCCGCCGGAAATTGCGCGAGGCCGGCGTAATTCAGGTTCCAGAACACAAAGTGCTGCGGGTCCGCCGTCCACGTTTCCTCGGGCGCGGCGTCGCTGCCCGCGTCCGGCGTTGAGACCACTACGGCTGGGAGCAATCCGCACAAACCGCTGTCAAAAAATGCTTGCGAAAGCGAAGCGGATCGACATACTTAAAAACCCATGACCAGCCCACTATTTATTGATTCCAAATGCATCGATGGAAGCGCGGGGCGGAATAGCGATGCGCTTGACCATGTGCGGCGGGGCGGTGTCGTGGTTTTTCGGGATTGTCTGCGCGAGATTGGCTATACGGAGCGGCTACGCGAACTGACCCTGGAGGAGATGCGGTTGCATTGCGATGCCGCCCAAATCAAGCGGATTGAAAGCGAGGGATTTGAAAAGGTGCATGAAATCCTGCGACCCGATCAAATTTTCGATGTCAACGTTGGGCTAACCGAGCGCATGAAACCTGACCTTGGCACTCTCCTCAGTGCCTTTGCCGATCAAATCTTGGGCTACAAGAAGCGAATTTACATTTTTGGCCTTCCGGTGGTGCGATTTTTCGTGCCGCATGATTTCTTCTCCGCCAATCGAGCCTTGTTCAGCAAGAGGCAGGGATTTCTACAGATCCAAGGGCCGCATCATGATACCTGGTTCGATCATGCTACCGAGAGCTTGAATGCATGGATTGCAATCGGTCGCGTTCGTCGCGGTAACGGCTTGATCATTTATCCTGACCCTGGGCAGAATTACTTGGATCATGATGGATCGAGATGCATGCCCAAAGCGCAGTCGCTGGGCCGGAGCATCAGTTTTGATTTAGAACCCGGAGACATCATCTTTTTCCATGGTGAAACCCTGCATTCTTCGGAACTGAACGTCACCAGTGAAACCCGGTATGTCGTGACCAACCGTTTCACTCTTAACAGACCGCGCTTCACAGAACACGAGCAGTGGCAGGTTTGGTATGACTCCGCGTTGCTGGGCACGGCCTTGAATAGATTGGCCGTTTGGCCAACGTATCTGTCAAGGGATTATCTGCTCTTCAAACTGAAACGAAGCAAGCTGCTGCGGATGTTCACCAAGCCAAAGGACCGTCTTTCAGGAGCAACCGGGACTGCGAGCAGGAGCGGGAGACCTGAGATCGGGTCTGATGTAGCGGACGCCGCGACGTCTGCGGCAGTCGCTTCCATCACGGATTCCGCGGCCTGCGTGGATGATATCGCTTTCGGCGAGATTAAGGCCGTCGCCAAAGACCGGTGCGTGCTCAAGACAGAACATGGCTTAGTTGCCTTTTCGCGCTTTTGCCCGCATGAAGGTGCCGATCTGGCTCACGCCGCTTACAAGGAGGGCCGGATTGTATGCCCGTGGCATAATCTGTCTTTCGATGCAAAAACCGGGCAGCAACCGTGCAAGAGCCTGAAGAGTTTGAGGATGTTTCCTGTGAATGATACAGACCCTTCCATACTGGGAGTACACTCGACGCCGACCGAAGCGGAGGCGGGATCAATGGCCGGCAGCCAAAAGACGACGCTTCAATAGGGCTAACCGAATGCGCAGTGCAGCCAGGGTCGTCCGCTGCAGATCCACGATCTTTTTCGCAGATAAGCCTAATCTTGACGCAGTTGCAACCTGGTCAAAGAATCTCTTCTACAGCCACATCGGCCTCATTAAAGGAATCACCCAAAAAGACGGCGCCAACACCGGAACCGTGGACGGATTGAAAGTGGACACCTCGAAGGATGACCCGCAATTTAAAAATCTCAAAGCAGGCGATTACCGCTACATACTCGGATCGCCCGCCGCTCAGCAAGGCATTCTACCGGTCGACGTGAGCCACGTAGGGAGGACCAAACAGTAAGGTTGATTGAGAAACGCTCCGTGAATTTGCCCGATTCGAATTTATTCATTCAACCTGAGCCGAATCCACTCTCAATGACGTGGCTTCCTGTCGTGCCCGATTGGAGCGAGCGACTATCCGCTGTGGGAAAAGCTTCAGATATCATGGTTTGGCGCCAACTCATGGACCTCGCCAACTGCAGAATGGACTTCGCTCAAACCCTAAAATTGGATCGTGCCATGCGCCGACGATTCGCAGATTCCGCACCTGCGGAGTTGGAGACGCGGCCCATCCGTCTTGCGATACTCGGATCGTCCACGGTTGAGCATATATTCCCCGGATTGCGCGTGGGCGCTTTGCGCCACGGCCTTTGGATCGAACTGCATGCGCCGGACTACGGCCAGTACCTGCAAGCTGTCATCGATCCCACGTCATCCTTACACCGGTTCCGCCCCGACGCCGTACTCTTTGCCCTGGACGCCCAGCACCTCATTGGTGGACAATCGCCCACATCGAGTCGTGTCGCGGCAGACGCAGTAGTGGAGGCCAGTGCCCAGCGACTTCGGGATCTTTGGAGCAAAGCGCGCGCTGCATTCGGCTGCACCATCCTGCAGCAGGCGCTCCTCCCCACAGCTTTGCCTCTCCTCGGGAACAACGAGCATCAACTGCCGAATGCACCCCAACGGTTTATCCGGAACCTCAATGAGAAGCTTCGCGTTCTCGCCGGGGAGGAAGGCGCTGACATTCTGGCAATAGACGATCGAGTTTGTGCAAACGGACTCAACGCGTGGCACGATCCAGTGCTGTGGCACAGCGCAAAACAGGAGATCACTCCACTGGCGGTCCCAATGTATGGGGAACTCGTGGCGCGGATCCTCGCAGCTCGCCAGGGACGATCGGCCAAATGCCTGGTACTCGACCTGGATAATACCCTCTGGGCGGGCGTCATCGGAGACGATGGGCTAGCCGGGATCAAGCTCGGACAGGGCAGCGCTCTTGGCGAAGCCCATCTGGCCATCCAAAGCTACGCGCTGGCTCTATCGCGCCGTGGAGTCATTCTGGCCGTCTGCTCAAAGAATGATGAAGCTGTAGCGCTCCTCCCGTTCGAAGAGCACGCGGAGATGATCTTGCGCCGTTCCGACGTCGCATGCTTCGTCGCCAACTGGAACGACAAAGCCGCCAATATTCGCCTGATCGCCAGCCGTCTGAATATCGGACTGGATGCGATCGTTTTCCTCGATGACAATCCCTTCGAACGTCATCTGGTGAGAACCGAACTTCCGATGGTCTCGGTCCCCGAGCTGCCGGACGATCCGGCCCTCTATCCCCGATGTCTCGCCGAGGCGGGCTACTTCGAGGCCATCTCGATCACCCAGGACGATTTGGAACGGACCAGTCAATATCAAACGAATGTCGCCCGGGACATGCTGCGCTCCTCTTCCACCGATCTCGAGGGCTATCTTCGCGGCCTTCAGATGGAGTTGCAATGGGCTCCTTTTGATCGCGTTGGCCTCCAGCGTATCTTTCAGCTCATCAATAAGACGAATCAGTTCAACTTGACCACCCGCCGTTATGCGGAACCGGAGTTAGCTGCGCTGCTGGACGAACCCACGTCTCTCACGCTTCAATTTCGTCTCACTGATTGCTTTGGTGACAACGGAATAATCAGCATCGTGATTGCAAGAAATTCTCCGGCTAACCAAACCGATGAAATGGAACTCGACACCTGGCTGATGAGCTGCCGCGTCCTTGGCCGGGGAGTCGAAAAGGCCGTCCTCAACATTGTGGCCAGCGAGGCGCGCCGCCTTGGAGCGAGATCCCTGCGCGGCGTTTACCTGCCATCAGCGAAAAATGCCATGGTTAGGGATCACTATCCGAATCTCGGATTTCAAGAAATTGCAACATCCGAACCCGGAGGAGGACAATGGAGACTTCCCCTTGACACCTATATGAACCTTGAAACCGCAATTGTAATTCAGAAAGCCCAGCGATGACCCAGGAAAATATTCTGCAGCAACTCACGGAGATCTTCCACGAGATCTTTGATGACGACACGATAGTACTTACGTCCGCAACAACTGCGGCGGACATTGCCGAATGGGATTCCATGAACCACGTGAGCCTCATCGTCACGGTAGAATCCCGTTTCCGCATCAAATTTCAAACGGCAGAGGTCGAAAGCTTGAAGAATGTCGGAGATCTCGAGGCGGCGATCGCCAAGAAACTGGCTGCGCTAGGCCGATGACTTATGACTCCGCAGCGACCCAGTTTCTATTTGCCAACACCTTCCCGGAAACGAAACAAATCATCGCATCAATCGGATAACGCTTAGCATCAAATGCTATGGACCATCCGTTCCTTGAGTTTCATCACCTTGGTCTGGCTGTAAAGCATTCCCGCAGGGCAACCGCTTTGCTGGCGGCTCTCGGCTATCAAATCGGTGATGCGGTATTCGATCCAACGCAGAATGTTCATCTGGCGCTTTGCACTCATGAATGCCAGCCGGCTGTTGAGGTCATCTGGCCATCTGGCGACCCGGGCCCGATTGACGTCCTGACGGAGCGGCATTCTTCGGGAGTCATCTATCATATCTGTTATCAGACAAATGATTTGACAGCGGCGCTGGCAAAACTCCAGGAGGCGGGGCTGCGTGTTATCTGTCTCTCCCCGCCGAGCCCGGCTCCGCTTTTTAACGGTAAAAGGGTTTCTTTTTACAATGTGGCAGGTATGGGGTTGGTGGAAATTCTTGAATGAGTGGCATCCCAAACTAATGCTGTTCAACTCGTTCACTTTTCTCCTGCTCTTCCTGCCACTGGCTTTAGGCGGATACTATCTCAGTTGTGCCATCGGACACAAGATCGCCAAGGGTTGGCTCGTCGGCGCATCGCTAGTATTTTACGGATGGTGGAGCCCGGCGTACCTCGTCCTCCTCTGCGGCTCCATCGCGGTGAATTATGTCATCGGTTTGCTCATTCAGGCTACCGTCGGGAACACCACGTTACAGAGGACCATTCTATTTCTCGGCATTTCTGGCAATCTCGCGCTGCTTGGCTTCTACAAATATTTGTTTCCCCTGCTTCACTGGCTGGGAGAACACGGCATCAATCTCGTTGCCCCCGAGGCTTCCGTGGTTCTGCCATTGGGCATTTCATTCTTCACCTTCACACAGATCGGCTATCTGATCGATTGCCAGGCTGGGCTAACAGCCGGGGGACGTTTTCTCGACTACACTTTATTCGTCACTTTTTTTCCTCATCTCATTGCGGGGCCTATTCTTCACCACCGCGAAATGATGCCCCAATTCGAAAGCAAGGAGACGATGCGCTTCCGACTGGACCGAATCTCCATCGGTCTCGCGATCTTTTTTATCGGCCTGGCAAAAAAGGTTGTCATCGCAGACCATTTAAGGAGCACGGTGAATGACGGCTTCAGCCTTGCGGGAAATCTGACTATTGTCGATTCGTGGACTGCGGTGTTGGCCTACTCCATGCAGCTTTATTTCGATTTCTCCGGTTACTCGGAAATGGCGCTCGGGCTCGCACTGCTGTTCAATATCCGTTTTCCCGCCAATTTTGACTCCCCTTACAAGAGTGCCTCAATTATTGAGTTTTGGCAGCGGTTTCACATGACCTTTACGAGGTATCTCAATCTCTACCTTTACAATCCGATCGCGCTCTGGGTGACCCGTCGCCGAACCGAAGCGGGGTATCCGGTTGGGAGGCAAGGGCTAAAGACGGGTGGAGGGTTCATGGCCATGGTTGCCTTTCCCACCTTTTTCACGATGGGGTTGGCGGGAATTTGGCATGGGGCAGGATTTAACTTCATGATCTTCGGGCTTCTCCACGCCATTTATCTGACGGTCAATCACGGGTGGCGGCTCCTGCTTCATCAGAAGAGCGCGCTTCAACCGTTGGGAAGCGATTTCTGGCTGAACCGGGCGTGGAAGATTCTGCTCACCTATTTGGCCGTCGTCGTGGCCCAGATTTTTTTCCGGGCCGCAACGCTCCCCGACGCCCTCGCGATTCTCCGAAACCTGACTGGACATCGCCTCCCGCCCCCTCCGAACAGTATCCCGATTGCGTTTCCCAAGCCGCTTATTTTGACCTTCCCGCTGATTTGGTTCGCGCCGAATGTCCTGCAAATGTTTGCCCCGTGGGAGCCCACCCTTTCAAAGCCGCATGCGCTCGTGCCTCCGTGGCTTCAATGGAGGCCAACCGTGACCTGGGCCGTCGCCATGGCCCTCATCGCCGCGATCGCCATCCTTTCCGTGGGTGGCGCAACGGAATTTCTCTATTTCCGATTCTAGCATGAAACGGTATATGACTATCTTCATTGCCGTGCTGGCAGTGCTCATTGGGAGCGCGTGGCTGTTGGTGGTAAAGCGGCCGATGTCCTTCATGAGCGACTTTGACGTTCGTTTGACGGCCAAAATCGAGATGGCGAAAACGCTGCCCCCGAACGCGGTAGTTATCCTCGGCGATTCCGGGTCCGCAATCGATTTGGTCCCAAATTGCCTTGGACGTGACGTGGTCAATCTCGGTCTTGAAATGTCGAGTCCGATCGAAGCCTTCAGATTCACGCAACTCATGCTCTCCTCACCTCATCCGCCGCGGGCCATTCTCGTTTTATATGGGCCGTGGCGTTTGAATTCCAGCGACCGATCATTCTTCGACGACCCGACCTACCAATTCTTCTTCGACGACGCGGTCTCTGCTGGACTTTACGATCGGCCAATGCTCGACGGACTCGTCTCCCGCGCCCGCGCCCTTCATGAGCCGTTGCCCGGCGCTAAATCCCCTGGTGATATCGACTTTCGTTTAACGTACGGGCTTAAGCTTCTTCGGTTTCCATCCTTCTACTTTCCCTCACTGCTGCAAGCTGTCTCAAACCATCGGCAAAAATCGAATCTGCGGGTCTATGATGAAATCCGGGCGTCCGCGGGTCATGTGCCCGGACCGGTGAACCACGGAGCTCAGAACCCAATCTACCTGGGACCGCACTTTAGGCTTTCCCCAGTTCTCGATGCGTATTTCTCGGATATGTTGAGCCTCTTGCGGCAACGAGACATCCCAGTCTTCTATTTAGGCGAACCTGTCAGCGACGTAACCGCCGCCATCCTTCCCGCCGGATTCCGAATAGAGTACGTAAATTTCATCGAAAATTACAAGGCTAAATACCCGAATTTTCACCCGCTCGGGGATCCCCTGCCTCAACTATCCTGGCATGAGTTCGGCGATCCGCGGCACTTGAGTCCGGAGGGAGCCATTCGCTTTTCCGACCACGTCGCCCAGCTATTGCGTGAGGCATATGTCGAAAAATAGAAGCGCCCTTTATGGCTGGATTGTTATCTCTCGAGCAGTTCTACCTAAATCAACCGGACGTGGTCAGACCACCTTTCTGATCCATATACTTCCGCCCCGGTTAATCAAGAAGGCATGAAAACGGTCTGCAAAAATCTCCGGGAAAGAATAGCCGGCGTAAGAATTGAATGCTATCAGTTGGAACTGCGAGTTTCCCACGAGAAACGCTCTTAGGAAGAGCGACTCATTCCAAGCTCTGCCTTCCCGAATCCAACTCGCAGGATACGAATATGGGTAGAAAATATCGTGAAAATGCACAAAGACGCCAGGCTTTAGTCGGGGGAGAATTCTCAATAGCATAAAAGTAACGTCGCTCCCAACTTTGGCGACGTGTGACGAGTCAATGAAAAGTATGTCTTGCGCTTCGAGTTGATCGAACACCGCAAACGGCACTTCCTGGACCCGCTGGACCAAGATTGTCGAAAGGGACCTGTCATGGGGTGAGAGTAGCGAATAAAGCCGATCCGGATAGGGTTCGATAAATGTTAGCGCAACGGATGCTTGATCCCGGGTGATGGTGTCAAGAATCACCGCGGACGAAAACCCGGAGCCTACCTCTACGATCCTGCGAGGTCTCTCCTTGCGGATAATGCCCGAAAGCGTGAAGGCGTCGGACGGTACGAAGAAATCGTTCTCTGTGAAGTATCGGTAGCTGTCGGTCTTTTTGCTGGGAAAGGGCGGAAACGGAAATCGCTCCAGGAGGTCGGCGTAATACGATCGCTGCTCGCTCGCTCGCAATTCAACATGCTCCCAACACTCTGCGCCATCAAACGGCAAAATCGAGTCATTGCCTCCTAGGTTCTTGGGAATATCCAGCAAGGGTGAATAGTAATGCCCCGGAGGGTAGAGGACGGCGCCTCGGAGGTTGGGGTAGAGGCGCTGCCTGCTGATGAACCAAGAAGACGCCTTTAAAAACAATGTCCCCGGATTAAGAATTGTTTTCAAACGCATACCACTGCCCCCGATGTTCGCAAGGCGCACGTATTTAGTGTGTTAGATATGGAGTCCATGAGGGCTGCTGGCAAAGAGACATCTGAAAAGGAAGGACATGTCAAGCGGTTTGAGCCTTGTGCCCCTGCTAAATACTTTTTATTTAGGGAAGTTCCCGGGGTGCCCGGATCGCTCTCGAAATCGCTCCACGGGTTCGCAACGCCCTGCGAATCAAAATTCACGGCACTCCATCCCGCCAACGCTCCGCGACCGGCACGCAGGGATTACCGGAACATACCATCCGCGGCGGAAGATCCTTGGTGACGATCGATCCCGCGGCCGCAACCGCCTCCTCACCAACAGTCACGCCCGGACCGACAAAGACTTGGGCGCCGACCCACGCTCCATCCTCGATCAGGATGGGGCGATTTCGATAAGGAAACATGGAATCACGATAATCGTGATTGCCAGTGCAAAGAAACGCTCTTTGCGAAATGCAGCATTGTGTTCCGATGCTAATCGGCTCAAAATTCAGAATAAATACCTCCTCGCCAATCAAACTATAGTCACCAATCGAAAGCCTCCACGGAAAGTGAATATTCACTCGCGGCTTGATATAAACACCCCGTCCTATCTTCGCCCCAAAGATCCGGGCAAGACCTCGCCGCCACGCCGCCGGCCAGGGAATGGGACTCAAAAAAAATACGCATTTTACTCCGTACCAAATCAGCTCGAACCAGAGGGGACGGCCTCGATCGAGTTCCTTTCTCGGTTGGTAATCATGATGATGAATTCTGGTTGGCATGGATTGCTTTTGCTCTTCAGATGCCGCCGCATCAAGCTTGATCGTTACATCAAATGAAGCTTGCGCTCCTTGAAATTCCGGCATTTTCTGGAGTCGGGATCTGTCGCATCTATCCC
>Ga0302324_100002560_pt1 | contig 41753 bp, 35 predicted proteins | sample Palsa_T0_1_FD_201949 | JGI IMG/M metagenome (GOLD analysis project Ga0302324, IMG submission 201949) | Peat permafrost microbial communities from Stordalen Mire near Abisko, Sweden - Palsa_T0_1 | ecosystem: Environmental > Terrestrial > Soil > Palsa > Peat permafrost | place: Sweden: Abisko...
TGATCCTGATCGGCAGCGTACAGGCGACTGAATACTTCCTCGGCAACGGCATAGTCCGTTCCGGCACCGTTTACCGCATCGTGACCATCCTGCTCACGCGCAGCCTCGCCTGGTTCGGGCTGCTCTACCTGATCGCCGGTACGATCGTCACTCTGGAGCACGCGCACGAGCGCGTCTCGCAGCGCGGGGTGTGAGACAGCCAGGCGCCGCCTGCGCCCCTCACGGGGGCGTGCCGAACTCCATCGCCCAGTACACGCCCGCATCGTTGTGTGGATTCACTGCGAACGCGACGCCCATCTCGCGGTACAGCGGGTCCATGAGATTCGCGCAGTGCTCCGGGCTCTCAACCCAGCCGGCGACCACCTCCTCGGGGGTCATGACGCCGCTCGCCAGGTTCTCGCCCATCTCGCTCCAGTGATAGCCGCTGCGAGTGATGCGCTCGGCCGGGGTGCTGCCGTCGCGGCCGGTGTGATCCATGTGGCCGAACAGTGCCATTTGCTGGGCATAGCCGAGCGCCGCGCGGCCGAGCGTCGCGTTCAACTTCAAGGGCGGTACTGCCACAAAAGGGGTCGAGCCGCAGCGCCGTGCGCTGGCCCGCGCCCGGTTGGCCAGCCGCAGCACGCGGCGGCTGATGGCAGTGAGCTGGCGCGGCGAGGGCGGGCTGAATGGCTGCGCCAGCGCGATCCACGCATCGCTCCCGCGACGCCAGGTACCGATCTCCCGGAAAGCTGGATTAGTGATCTGCTGGCAGAATTGCCGGGCGATGATGGCCTCCACATCGCCGCTGGGCTGTACGTGGGAAATGCTGACCGAGAACGAGCTCACCGCGTAATAGCCGGCGAACTGCTGCGCGGTGCGCAGGTTGGTTCCCTGCGACAGGCGGTGCGCGACCTCATCGAGTGGAGCGCTCTCGCGTAGCGGCGGCACGCCGCCGCGATGAGCGTCACAGCCGCTGTAGCGCACCGCGTTGACGGCGTCCAGCACGTCAGCGCGCGCACATGCCGGGGCGATGAGCGCCAGCAGCAGCAGCGGGATCTGGCATCTCGTGCGCAGCTCGGTCATTGTGGCCCCATGGCGGGCGGCTGGGATCCGGAGCAATTTACAACCACGGGCTGGCCGTGGCGAACCGGGAACTCGTTCCGGCTACTCGACGGGGGCGATGAGTTCTTCGCATGCATGCTGCAGGCGATCGGCTCGGCGCGCGAGTCGGTGCTGCTGGAGATGTACCTGGTTCGCTCCGGGCTCGTGCTGAGCTCCTTCATCGCCGCACTCCTCGCCGCCGTGCAACGCGGGGCGCGCGTGTGCGTGCTGTTCGACGGGTTCGGCGCGCTCGGTCTTGCGCGCGCGGACCGCCGCCGTCTCACGGAAGGGGGCGTGGAGCTGCGCTTCTTCAATCCGCTGCGCTTCGGGAACCGCCTGCGGAACCTGCTGCGCGATCACCGCAAGATCCTAGTGACCGACGGTCGTACCGCGTTCGTCGGCGGGGCAGGGCTTACCGATGACTTCGCGAGCGGTGCGCGCGGGGCGTGGCGCGAGGTCATGGTGCAGATCGAAGGCCCGGTGGTGGGAGACTGGCAACGCGCATTTGCACGCACCTGGCGTCGCTGCGGAACAGATTTGACGCTGCCGCCGAGGCCCGCAGCCGCGCCGGTCGGTGAGGGGGCAACCGGGCGGCTATCGCTGTCTGAGGCGCGACACCGCTCGATACTCGCCAGTGGGGTGATTCGCCGCATCGAGGGGGCGGTGACGCGCGCCTGGATCATGAGCGCCTACTTCGTGCCCTCGCGACGCTTCCGCAAGGCGCTGCGCCGCGCGGCACGGCGCGGTGTAGACGTACGGCTGCTCATGCCCGGGGCGCGCACCGATCATCCATGGGTGCGTCACGCGGCGCGCCGTTTCTACGGCAAGATGCTGCGTAACGGGGTGCACATATACGAGTACCAGCCGCAAATGCTGCACGCGAAGGTGATTCTGTGCGATGAGTGGGTGTCGCTCGGCTCGAGCAATCTCGATCGCTGGAGCCTGCGCTGGAACCTCGAAGCCAACCAGGAGGTCGCCGACAGCGGCTTCGCCGAGGCGGTGGCGCAGCTGTTCACCGGCGACTTTCGCGTGTCACTCGCCATCAGCCGCCGCCACTGGCATCGGCGCGCCTGGCTCGACCGACTGCGCGAGGCTATTGCCGGCGCACTCGACCGGCATCTGGACCGCTGGCGCCGTCCCTAAGCGTCCGAGACCTCAGCGCGCCGAGGATCACTGCGGGTCCGACGTGGCACGCGCTGAAAACAACTCCGTCGTACGCACGAACGCCAGGAGAAATGGCGCCAGCACCCGCATCTGCGTCTCGTAGGCCTTGAGCGCGGTGAGCTTGCGGTCCTCCTCCGCGGGAGCGAGCAGGAACGGCACGGGCGCGAGCGCACGGCCGAGCGGGGCGGGTGTGAGCGGGATGCCGGCGTTCAGCCCGCGCGGGCTCGGCCAGCCTTCCCCGCCGTGCACGACCCAGTAGCGCACCGCAAGCATTGTGCCGAGGCGCGCGCTCAGGGTGCTGGTGAGCAGGCCCGCGGCGCGGTGGTCAGGATGGCTGTCGAGCGGACTTGGCGCGAGGATCAGCGTCGGCTGCAGCTGCTCGATGATCTGCGTGAAGTCGCGCTCGAGACTCTCGCCGGTGTAGGGATGGCCGGGGAACAGCGCATCGCGGTAGGGTACCGCGGCCGCGCCGGTCGTCCTCGAGGTGTACGCACTGGCGCGATACGTGCTCGACAGCTGCGCGAGGCCGCCGTCGGGATAGCCGAGGAACAGCTGCCCGGAGGCCGGTACGCCGAGCAGCGCGGTCGCGGCGCGCGCCTCGGCCATGCGCCGTTCCCCGAGCGCGCGCGCCTTGGCAGCATCGCCGAACAGCGTGTGTTCGATCAGCAGCAAGGTCATGCGCGCGGCATCGCCGCTGGTGATCCATACGACGTTCACGCGTCCGCCGGCACGCACCACCCGTTGCATGACCCCAGCGCAGCAGAGCGTCTCGTCGTCGGGGTGCGGGGCGACCACAAGCAACCTCGTGTCGGATGCGATCGGTGGCAGCCCGGCCGCAAGGGCCGCGGGCTGCGACAGCGGCTGCGCGGGACAGCACGCGCACGCCGCCACGGCTGCTGCTGCCGCCAGGGCGGATGCGGGCTTGCGCATCGGGCCATGCATGCGCGCAGTGTCGCACGCGTCGGGCACTTTTCGTTACAGTGCCGCGGCGAACATAAGGAGCGCGCCATGCCGACCCCGCGGCTTGCCTATCATGATCCGAAATTCATGGACTCCGACGATGGCCGCCCGGTGCGCATCGTCTCCGAGTACCTCGCACCACTGCACGCGTTCCGCCTCGCGGGCGTGCACGCGACAGTGGTGTTCTTCGGCTCGGCGCGCGTGCGCCCTGACGGGCCGCTCGGGCGCTATTTCGAGGAAGCAAGCGAGCTCGCGCGGCTGCTCACGCAGTGGAGCCGCGAGGCCCACGACGAGCGGCTGCTGGTGTGCTCCGGGGGTGGCCCGGGCATCATGGAAGCGGCCAATCGGGGCGCTGCGCTGGCCGGCGGCCGCAGCATCGGTCTGAACATCGGGTTGCCGCACGAACAGCGCCCCAACTCCTACATCACCCCGGAGCTGAGCTTCGAGTTCCACTACTTCTTCATGCGCAAGCTCTGGTTCGCGCATCTCGCGCACGCCCTGATCGCATTTCCCGGCGGCTTCGGGACCTTCGATGAACTGTTCGAGATCCTGACGCTGGCGCAGACGCACAAGCTCGCGCGCGCGATCCCGGTACTGCTATATGGCTCGGCGTACTGGAAGGAAGTAGTCAACTTCGAGGCGCTGGTTCGCCACGGCACCATCGCCGCGGAGGACCTCAGCCTGTTCGAGTTCGTCGACGAGCCGCGCAGCGCCTTTGAGCTGCTTCAGCGGCGCATCGAGCTTGCGTCCTCACCGCAGCCTGCGTTCGCCAAGTCGCGCTGTCACCCCGATGCCTGAAGCAGACCCGGGCCGGCACGGCCCTTACAACACGTGCAGCGTCGGGTCGATCTCGGCCGCCCAGGCGAGCAGGCCACCCTCGAGGTTCACCGGTGCGGGGATGTTCGCGCGCAGTGCCATCTGACAGGCCGCGAGACTGCGTCCCCCACTGCGGCAGATGAACACCGGTGAGGCGTGCGCGCCGATCTCGCTCAGGCGCTGCTGCAGCTGACCGAGCGGAATGTTGACCGATCCTCCGAGGTGACCGGCGCGAAACTCCGGCACCTCGCGCACGTCCACCAGTAGCGGCGGCGCTGCGCCCGACTCGGCCAGCACTGCCCGCAGCGCGGCCGCGGACAGCCGACGCACGCCCTCGGCAGCTGCCTCCCCGCGGCGCGTCGCGCTTTGTGCTGGAACGGCATCGCACGGGGCGGTGATCGTGGGGGCATCCCCGCATACCGCGCAGTCGCGCCGGCGCGCCACCCGGAATTCCTCGAAGCGCATCTCGAGCGCATCGTAGGTCAGCAGCCGTCCGGTCAGCGCCTCACCCACCCCGGTGATCAGCTTGAGCGCCTCGGTTGCCTGCAGTGTGCCGAGCACGCCGGGGAGCACGCCGAGCACTCCGGCCTGCGCACAGTTGGCGACGGTCCCGTCGGCGGCCTGCGGGAACACGCAGCGGTAGCATGGCCCGGCACCGGGCACGTAGGTCATCAGGTGCCCCTCGAAGCGATGGATGGCGGCGGACACCAGCGGCAGGCGCAGGATCACGCAAGCGTCGTTGATGAGATAGCGCGTCGCGAGACGGTCGGTGCCATCGAGCACCAGGTCGTACTGCGCGAACACCTCACGCACGTTAGCGGCCTTGAGCTCCAGTGCGTGCGCAACAATGCGAATGTCGGGATTCAGTCCGGTGAGGCGCTCGCGGCCGGCTTCAGCTTTGGGCCGCGCGATACTTGCAGTGTCGAACAGCACCTGGCGCTGCAGGTTGGACAGATCGACGCGGTCGCAATCGAGCAGTCCGAGCGTGCCGCAGCCGGCGGCCGCCAGGTACAGCGCCGCCGGAGAGCCCAGGCCACCGGCGCCCACGACGAGTACGCGTGCCGCCTTGAGCTTTTCCTGCCCGCGCACCCCGATCTCCGCGAGTGCCAGATGTCGCTGGTAACGCTCGCGCTCGCGGCCCGATAGGGTCGTGACCGATTCCGAAGCCATCACCTGAGGATCCTCGCCCGGGCGCACTGCTGTCAACGTCGCGGCCCGCGCGCGGGGCTTCGCCCGCGGGGGCATTGCATCGTATGCTTCGCGGCCGACACGGGCCGCCCCTGAAGTGAAGGACTCGATGTGGATCTGAACTTGCGTCCCAGGTACGCCGTGTTGCTCGCGGCCTTCGCAGCGGCAGTCACGGCGTATGCCGCTCCCCCCACCGCGCAGCCGGTGCCGGCGCGGCACGCTGCAGACGGCCGCTTCGCCGTGGTCGAGCACGACTACGTCGTCTACATCCTCAAGCAGTATCCGGTCGTCGCAACCTACCTCGGGGGCGCCGCGTTCGATCCGCAGCTCGAGCACGTCGATGGCACGCTGCGCGATTATTCCCCGCCCTCGCTGCAGGCCGAGGACGCGCGCCTCGGGGAGTTCCGCGCGCGCTTCGCTGCAATCGCTCCGGCTGGACTGTCCGCGCCGCGGCGCATCGACCGCTCGGTCGCGCTCGCCGAGATCGCATTCCTCGTGCACGAGCACCAGGTGCGGCATCATCAGCAGCGCGCGCTCGATTCCTACGTGGACGAGCCGTTCCGCGGCGTCGACTGGCAGATCCAGGGCATGGGCGCGAGCGGCACGGCCACCTTCGGAACCGAGGCTGAATGGCAGGCGGTGATCGCACGCGTGCGCGCCGTACCTGCGTATCTGGCGACCGCGCAGCAGCAGCTCGCCGCCGGTGTCGCCGCGCACAACGCCCCGGACTGGCGGGTGCTCGAGGAGTTTGGACTTCAGAGCAGCGCTGCGGACGCGGAGTACTTCAGCAAGACGCTGCCGCAGATCGCCGCGATCGACATCGCGCCCGCGCAGCGCGCGGCGCTCCTGCCCGATCTGCAGGCCGCAGGCAACGATGCCGCCGCCGCCTACCGGCGCTTGCGCGCATACGTGAGTGAAACGTTCTTCGAGGACCCGGACGCGCAGGTGCCCGCGACGCTCAAGCCCGCATTCCGCGCCGACCACTTCGCCTTCGGCGAGAGCGAGTACGACTGGGCGTTGCACAACAATCTGCGGCTGCCGGACACGGCCGCCGCATTGTTCAGCGCCTCCTGGCCGGTCGTGGAGCGCACGCGCGCCGAGATGATCACGCTGGCGCGCGAGATCGCGGAGCGCCACAAGTGGCCTGCTGCCGCGGACGCAGCCGAGACCGTGCGCCAGGTGTTCGCGCAGCTGAGCCAGGATGCCCCGCGGACCGATGCGGAGATGGTGGAAGGCTACCGCAGGACCGGTCAGCGCCTGGTCGCCTACGCGCGCGCCACCGGGCTGTTCGACGTTCCCGCCGACTACCGGCTCGAAGTCACGGTGACCCCGCCGCCGCTACGTGCCTCGATCGAGGGTGCGGCCTATTACCCGGCGCCGCCGTTCAAGAAGACCGGTGTGGGGCGTTTCTACGTCACCCCGACCGGGGACGACCCGGCGCAGCTGCGCCAGCAGCACAACTACGCGGCCATGCCCGACCTCGCCGGCCACGAGGGCTTTCCCGGGCACGACTGGCATTACAAGGTGATGACGCAGTACCGCGAGCAGATCTCCCCGGTGCGCTGGCTCACCCCCGGAGCGGTGGAGGATTCCTCCTCCATGTGGCAGGACTCGATGGCCGCCGAGGGCTGGGCGCTGTACTCAGAGGCGCTGCTCGCGGAGCCGCAGCAGGGAGCGCCCAACGGCTTCTACTCCCCGGAAGAACACCTGTATCAGCTGCGTGGCAAGCTGTACCGCGATCTGCGGGTGCGGATCGATACCGGCATCCACACCGGCCGCATGTCCTTCGAGGACGCGGTCACGCTGTTCTCGCAGGTCGTCGATTTCCTGCCCGGCTCGTGTCAGGATCCGGCCGCGCTGAAACTGGAGGAGAAGCAGGCGAGCTGCAAGCACGCGCGTGGCGCGGTCACGCGTTACTCGCGCTGGCCGACTCAGGCGATTACCTACCGGCTCGGCAAAGAGCAGATCCTGGAGCTGCGCAAGCGCGCCCAGCAGGAGCTCGGCGCGCGCTTCTCCGCCAAGCGCTTTCACCTGGAGTTCATGCGGCAGGGAACGATCCCCGCAGGCTATTTCGGCGAGGAGCTGCTGCGCGCGTTGCGCGCCGCGCCGCAGCCTTAGCCGGCCACGGCGTGCGAAGAGCGCGCGCTCAGGCGGTAATGGGCTGGCAGATGAACAGATGCGCCGGCAGCACGTTCAGCGGTTCGAACTTGCGACCCACGTAGCCGAAGATGCGCTTCAGGTCCTGCAGCACGCGCGTGGAGAACTGGTAAACGATAAACGCTCCTCCCGGCTCGAGCACGTCGCGAGTCTTGCGCAGGATGCGCTCGCGCAGCGGCGCCGGGATGGTGCTGAAGGGAATGCCGGAGATGATGTAGTCGGCATGCGCGCAGCCTGAGCGCTGCAGGATCTCCTCCACCTCCACCGCCGATCCCTCCACCACATGCAGCCGGGTGTCGGTGATGGATTCGCGCAGGTAGCGGACGAAATCCGGATTCATCTCGATCGCGATCAGCCTGGCATCCGGACGCATGCGCCGCAGCAGCTCGGCGGTGATGCCCCCGACCCCGGGGCCGTACTCCACGATCACGCGCGCCCGTCCCCAATTAATCGGTTCCAACAGCTGTTTGATGAGGAAGCGCGAGCTCGGCACGATCGAGCCAAGCATGCGCGGGTGCCGGAAGAAGTTACGCGCGAACAGCAGGCGGTTGCCGTTCGGCGGCCGGGATGAGTGTTCAGCGTGGTTTTGCATTTATTAATTATCCCGCGGGCCGTTGCCGCATGCTCTCTATAGCAATAAAGGCGGGCGGATGCCACTTCATGACCAAGGCGGGAGCGGCGCGGGCTAAGTGGGCGCATGTGCCATGCGCCTTAGCCCCCGGAGCGCTTCGCCTCAAGGCCGAGCTTGCACAATTCCGCCACCAGGCGATCGCGGTGATCGCCCTGGATCTCGATTACGCGGTTCTTCACCGCACCGCCCGCACCGCACAGTTTCTTCAGCCGCGCCGCCAGCTCCTCAAGCTGCGCCTCATCGCCCGGCAGCCCGCTGATCACGGTCACACCCTTGCCGCCACGGCCTGCGACCTCGCGGCCGATGCGCACCCGAGCATTACCGGCAGGCATCGCCGGCTTATGTCCGGAAGCACGCTGCGCTCGCTCGAGCGCCGGGCCGCGCAACACGACACCACGGAAGGTGTGTCTGGGCTTCATACGTAGTGTTACCCGTTTGAGGCGACTACAATCCTGCCGAACTCGTACGTGGCGCTGCAACTGTCACGGCCCGGAACGCCGCCAAGAGGCATACCCTCATGACCCCACGGTCACGCTTGCATGTCCCCTCGCCGCCGGCTCGGCCCGGGCAGGAACCTGACTTCAGCTACGTGCAGATTTCCCCGGCGGGGGCGGTCAATCGACCCGACGTAACCGCAGCGGCACGCGACATCGAGAACCTGTCGGTGGAGATGGTGCGCGTGCTGGGCGAGGACCACCGGGCCATCGGTCCGTGGAACCCGCACCTGGAGCCGGAGGAATTGCAGGTGGGGCTGCGCCACATGCTGCTGACGCGGCTGTTCGATGACCGCATGCAGAAGATTCAGCGCCAGGGCCGCATCTCCTTCTACATCAAGTCGACGGGTGAGGAGGCCGTCGCGGTCGCGCAGGGGATGGCGCTGCAGCCGGGGGACATGCTGTTTCCCTCCTACCGCCAGCAGGGCCTGCATGTGGTGCGCGGCCACAACCTGGTCGAGCTCATGTGCCAGTGCCTGTCGAACACGCGCGACATGTGCAAGGGCCGCCAGATGCCGATCATGTACCACTGGGGCAAGGGGAACATCTTCTCGATATCCGGCAACCTCGCGACGCAGTTCCCGCAGGCGGTGGGATGGGCGATGGCCGCCGCGATCAAGGGCGAGGATCGGATCGCCGCGAGCTGGATCGGGGAGGGCTCGAGCGCCGAGGCGGATTTCCACTACGCCATGACATTCGCGGCCGTGTATCAGGCTCCGGTGATTCTCAACCTCGTCAACAACCAGTGGGCGATCTCCACGTTCCAGGGTTTTGCCGGCGGCGAGCACCGCACGTTTGCGCAGCGCGGCCCCGGTTACGGCATCCCGGGAATACGCGTCGACGGCAACGATTTCCTGGCGGTGTACGCGGTGACGCAATGGGCGGCACAGCGTGCGCGCCAGAGCGGGGGCGCGACGCTCATCGAGCACGTGACCTATCGCGCCGCCGCCCACTCGACCAGCGATGATCCCTCGCGCTACCGCCCGAAGGAGGAATGGCGGGCCTGGCCGCTCGGGGATCCGATCAACCGCCTCAAAGCACACCTCATCACCCTCGGTGAATGGTCGGAAGAGCGTCACGCGCAGCTGCACAAGGAGCTCGATGCGCACGTGAGCGCCTGCTGGAAGGAGGCGGAGTCGTATGGAACTCTCACCCACGGCCCGACGCTCGATCCGCTCACCATGTTCGAGGACGTATTCAAGGAGATGCCGCAGAATCTGGTTCTGCAGCGCGAGCAGCTGCAGGCGCTGCGCAGCGCCGAGCCCGATCTGGCGCGTCCCGCGCCCCCTGTGGCCCAGGAGGGCTGACGCATGGCGCGCATGAACATGGTGCAGGCGCTGAACTCGGCGATGGACGTGATGCTCGGGCGCGATCCGCGTGTGGTCATTCTGGGCGAGGACGTCGGCTACTTCGGCGGTGTGTTCCGCGTCACCGATGGCCTGCAGCGCAAGTACGGCGAGCACCGCGTGCTCGACACCCCGATCGCCGAAGGCGGCATCATCGCCGCCGCGATCGGTATGGGCGCCAACGGCCTGAAGCCGGTGGCGGAGATCCAGTTCGCCGACTACATCTACCCGGGCTTCGACCAGGTGGTGAGCGAGCTCGCCCGGCTGCGCTATCGCTCCGCCGGCGAGTTCCACGCGCCGGTGACCATCCGCACGCCCTGCGGCGGGGGCATCCGTGGCGGGCAGACCCACTCGCAGAGCCCGGAGGCGATCTTCACGCACGTATGCGGCATCAAGGTGGTCATGCCCTCCAATCCCTACGACGCCAAGGGACTGCTGATCAGCTCGATCGAGGATGAGGATCCGGTGGTGTTCTTCGAGCCCAAGCGCATCTACAACGGTCCGTTCGACGGAGATGCCCACAAGCCGGCCGTGCCCTGGAGCGCGCACCCGCGCGGGGAGGTCCCCGACGGCCACTACAACGTGCCGATCGGGCGTGCCGAGATCGTGCGCGAGGGCAAGGACGTAACGGTGCTCACCTACGGCACGATGGTGCACGTCGTGGAGGCCGCGGTGCGCGCACTCGGCGTCGATGCCGAGATTGTTGACGTGCGCACCATGGCGCCGCTCGATGTCGATACGCTGTGCACCTCCGTGTGCAAGACCGGTCGCTGCGTCGTGGTGCACGAAGCCACGCGCTTCAACGGCTACGGCGCGGAGCTGGTCGCGACGGTGCAGGAGCATTGCTTCTGGAATCTGGAGGCTCCGATACAGCGCGTCACCGGCTGGGACACTCCCTATCCGCACGCCTTCGAGTGGGAATACTTTCCCGGGCAGGCACGTATCGCCGCCGCTCTCAGACAGGTGATGGAGGAGGCCGAATGAGCCGGTACGTGTTCAAGCTTCCGGATCTGGGTGAGGGAACGGTCGAGGCGGAAATCGTCGGCTGGCGCGTGAAGCCCGGGGACACGGTGGCCGAGGACGATGTGCTCGTGGAGGTGATGACCGAGAAGGCTGCGGTGGAGGTCCCGGCGCCGGTGGGCGGTCGGGTGCTCTCGACCACCGGCTCACCCGGAGAGATGGTACCGGTCGGCGCGGAGCTCATCGTGCTGGAGACCGACGCGCAAGCTGCCGCTGAGCCCAGCGCGCCGCCGCCCGCCCCCGCCGCAACGGCGCGGCCTGCGGGAGGCGGCAACGGCGCGGCCGCCCCCGCGGCGCCCGAGAGCGAGGCGGCAGGCCGCAGCGCCCGGGTCGCGACCTCGCCGGCCACGCGCCGCCGCGCGCACGAGGCCGGCATCGACCTGCGGCAGGTGGCCGGGTCCGGGCCGAACGGGCGCATTGTGCCGAAGGATCTGGACACATACGTGGCACGGCGCACCCAGCCTACCCCGCTGCGTCCGGGGCCGAAAGCGGTGCCCGCCGCACGCAGCGACTCGGTGCGCCCGGCCCCTGGCGCAGCCACCGAGGAGATCAAGGTGATCGGCGTGCGACGGCTGATCGCGCAGCGCATGAGCGAAGCCAAGCGCAACATCCCACACTTCGCTTACGTCGAGGAGCTCGATGTCACAGAGCTCGAATCGCTGCGCCGTCACTTGAACGGCAAGCCGCCCGCAGGGGCCGCATCGCTTACCTATCTGCCGTTCCTGGCACTGGCACTGGTGCGGGTGTTGCGGGACTTCCCGCAATGCAACGCCCACTACGACGCCGAGCGCGGGGTGATCGTGCGTTATCAGGCGGTGCACCTCGGCGTGGCGACGCAGACCCCCGAGGGCCTGAAGGTGCCGGTGGTGCACGACGCACAGTCACACACGCTCTGGGAGCTTGCGGCCGAGATGCGGCGGGTCAGCGAGGCGGCGCGTACCAACAAAGCGAAGCGCGAGGAGCTGACCGGCTCGACCATCACCATCACGAGCCTGGGCAGGCTCGGCGGTATCGCCAGCACGCCGATCATCAACGCCCCCGAGGTGTCCATCATCGGTGTGAACCGCGCCCTGGAGCGCCCGGTCGTGTTGGATGGCGCCATCGCGATCCGGCGCACCATGAATCTGTCATCGTCCTTCGACCATCGTTTCGTCGACGGCTACGACGCCGCCGCGATGATTCAGGCTTTGAAGGAGTGCCTGGAGCATCCGGCGACGATCTTCATCGACGCCTGAAGCCCCTGCCGCTGCCTCGCCGCTGCGAGGCCTCAGGAGTGGTGTGCCGGGGCGCCGGCGTAGGCCTTCTCGCCGGCCTCGACTCTGAGCTTCAGCCGATTCTGCGGAGGCGGCAGCGGGCAGGTCGCAAAGTCATTGAGCGCGCACGGGGGGTTGAATGCCTGGTTGAAGTCCAGGCGCACGTTCTCCCCGGCGGGCCGCGGGATGTACAGGAAGCGCCCGGCCCCGTAGGTCTCATGCCCGCTGGTGCCGTCGGCGAACATGATGAACAGCTCCTTGTCGTCCGGCTGCTCGAGGACGGTATCGAGGCGCCACTCGCGCCCGTTCCTTTCGAACACCACCGCGCCCGGGGATAGCTGGTCCTCCTCCATACCGAGGATGTTCACGATCCGGATATGCCGCGCCGGCTCGTAGCGCTCGAAGCGCGCGTTGAACACCCAGCCGGTACTCACCGGGAAGTAGCTCAGTCCGCGGAACTGCAGCCGGTGGGGGTTGTTCAGATCGCGCACCCGCACCCCGAGATGTCCGGCGCGCTCGATGACGAAGAAGCGCAGCGTGCCGCTTGCCAGCACCGTCGGCTCACCCTCGGCATCCGATACCAGATCGATCGCGCTCACCGCTTGCCCGGCGTGCGTCACGCCGCTGCCGGCCTGTGCCACGAAGCGCACCTTGTGAGCCGCCACCTGGAAGGTGCCGGCGGTTTCGGCGAGGGCGGCGTTGTCGAGCACCAGCGCGTTGCCGGCGCTGCGGCCGAAGCTGTTGTCCCCGTCCTTGAGCCAGAACAGGCCGGCGAGCGTCAGCCAGCCGCTGTCGCTGGTGAGTGAGCTCATGCGCTGCGCACGCCACGCACTGATGTCGGCGCGTTCGGCCGCGAGCGCCCTTGCCGGCGGCTCGGGCGCAGCCGCGCCGGGTTCCTGCCCTGGCGCGCCCTGTGCCTGGGCCGAGGAGACTAGCGGGGCGCACGCGGCCAGCCACAGTGCGGCCGGCAGTGCGCCGTGTGCGAAGCGCGAGGTGTGCCGCGCCATGATGAGTTCTTTGTCAGGAGTGAGCGTCGTCATTCTAAGCCATCACGCCTCGCGCCCGAGGATCTCCTCGCGTACGTCGTCGATCTCGCGGGCGCGTGAGGGGCGGGCGCCCTCGCAGCGCTCCGGCCGCGGGCAGCGATTGCTGCGCGGACAGATGATCCGCGCCGGCGCGCCGAGCGCCTCCTCGATCCAGGCGATGTTGAGCACATTGGCGACGCCCTCGAGGACCTGGCTGGCGCTCTTGGGAATGCGCGCCTCGCCGCGCCGGTGCAGGCACTCGCGGAAGATGGAGTCGATGAGCGCATCACCCGCTACGCCGTTGGCGGCGATTGCCGGGGCCAGGTCTACGCCCACCGACAGCACGTGCGGGTTCCCGGCCATGTCCTGAACGCGGATCGAGTGGCAGCAGTACAGCAGCGAGCGCTCCCCGTCGCGCAGCACCGAGATCTGCGAGCCGCGCTCCGCGCCGCGCTCCCCGCCGATCATTCGGAACACCGCCCAGTTGGGACAGGGGTCGCTCACTTGCGCAAGGTTGCCCCAGGGCAGCGGGATGCCGTTGCCGCGGTACACCGCGCGCAGGTACCCGGGCGGATAGGCGTCGAAGAAATGCCAGTAAGGGTAGGGCGACACCTTGGTCATCCGCCGCATCACGACCGCCGGGGTGAGCTCGAGCTTCGCACCCGCCTCCACCCGGTAGCGCTCGCGCACCAGAAAGCGCCGGAACGGCACGCGCGGGGCGAGCAGCGCGCCAGCGAAGAAGCTGCACTCGAAATCGCGCCACGCGTGCAGCACGTCCCGGGCGTTCATGCCGGCGGCGCTCGAGCCGCCCTCGGGGCTCCCGCCCATCTCCCCGCCGGTGGCATGCGGAGACTTCAGTCCGTCCCCGCCGTGCAGCACCTTGTGGGCGATGTGGGCGGCGAGATCGAATTTCAGCCGCGCCGGGTCGGACTGCAGCGCCCGGTTGGCGTACACCACCCGCGGGGCTTCGAAGAACGAGCGCACCATGCTGCGAAGCTCCCGGTCCTTGTCGCGCGCCAGCACCGGCTTGCGATCGAACCAGCGGATCTCCAGCCCGTGCCGCCGGCACAGCCGCATCAGATCCTCCACCGAGAGCGGAAAGCGCCGCTCGCTCACGGAGTCTGCGGCGCGCTCGAGGTCCGGGAAGTCGTTGCGCGACATCTCCTGGTGCGAGCGGATCAGCAGGTGCGCGAACTGCCGTCCGGTGGTCCCGGTCTGGGCGAGCAGCTCCGGGATCGCCGCCTGCAGCAGGTTACGGGAGAAGAGAAATGCCGGCTCGAGCAGCACGCGCCCCGGCGCCCCGCCCGGGGAGGCGGCCGAGGCCGGCTCGAACTCCGCGCTCTCGTCCAGAAACCAACTTGGCGCGCGCTGGAACACACCCGCCAGCAGCTGCAGCAGCTCGGGCGAGGGGGTGCGCTTGCCGCTCTCGATCATGCTCAGGTACGAGACCGAGGGCGCAAGCTCGGGGTTGCGCTGGATGCAGCGCACCGAGAGCTCCTCGAGCGTGAGGCCGTGACGGCGGCGCACCGAGCGTAGCTTGGCGCCGAGGAAGTGGCCTTTGCGCAGCAGCTCCTTCATACCGAAGATGTCAAATGTCCGCTCCGCGCGAGCGCCCGAGTGTATGAAATTAACAATTGTCCGGTCCGCGCCAGTACCCGAGTTTGTGAAATTAACAATGTGAAGTTTCTACAGTCAAATTCGCGCGCGAACCGCGTATGCTTCGCAGGTGAACGCCGAGACCCCTGCGCGCGTGTATTCGCGCGAGCCTGCCGGGCCTAAGGTCGAGATTCTGGGGGCCCAGGTTGAGCGCGCCGAGGAAGTGCTGACGCCGCTCGCGCTGCAACTGCTTGCGAGCCTGCACCGCCGCTTCAACGCGCAACGCCTGGAGCTACTGGCCGCACGCGCACAGCGCCAGCTGCTGCTCGATGAGGGCGCGCTGCCGGATTTTCTCGAGGCGACGCGCAAGGTGCGCGAGGGGCAGTGGCGCGTGGCGCCGGTGCCGGCGGACCTGATCGACCGGCGCGTGGAGATCACAGGTCCGGTCGACCGCAAGATGATCATCAACGCGCTGAACGCGCCGGTGCGCGCGTTCATGGCGGACTTCGAGGACTCCTGCTCGCCCACCTGGGAGAACGTGATCCGCGGCCAGGTGAATCTCGCGGACGCGGCGCGCCGCAGCATCAGCTACGCGGATCCGGCCACCTCCAAGGTCTATCGCCTGGCCGAGCACACCGCGACCCTCATCGTGCGCCCGCGTGGCTGGCACCTGCCGGAGAAGCACGTGCGCATCAACGGTGAGGCGGTCTCGGGTAGTCTGTTTGACTTCGCGCTGTTTCTGGCCAACAACCACGAGGCGCTCGCACGGGCCGGCACCGGGCCGTACTTCTACCTGCCGAAGATGGAGAGCCATCTCGAGGCGCGGCTGTGGAACGAGGTGTTCGTCGCGGCCCAGGACGCGCTCGGGATTCCACGCGGCACCATCAAGGCCACGGTGCTCATCGAGACCATCCTCGCCGCGTTCGAGATGGACGAGATCCTCTACGAGCTGCGCGAGCACTCCGCGGGGCTCAACTGCGGGCGCTGGGATTACATCTTCAGTTTCATCAAGAAATTCCGTAACCGGAAGGATTTCCTGCTGCCCGACCGCGCGAGCGTGACGATGGAGCGTCATTTTCTGAAGTCGTACGTTGATCTGCTCATCAAGACCTGTCACCGGCGCGGTGCGCACGCCATGGGGGGCATGGCCGCGCAGATCCCGATCCGCGACGATGCGCAGGCGAACGAGGCGGCCATGGCACGGGTGCGCGCGGACAAGCTGCGCGAGGCGCGCGCCGGTCACGACGGGACCTGGATCGCACACCCGGGGCTTGCGCCGATCGCCAACGAGGCCTTCGACTCGGTCATGAAAGGGCCGAACCAGCTGCAGGTGCTGCGCGCGGACGTGCATGTCAGTGCGCGCGACCTGCTGGAGGTGCCCGACGGGCCGATCACCGAGGAAGGCCTGCGCGGGTGCATCCGCGTCGGCGTGCAGTACCTCGAGTCCTGGTTGCGCGGCAACGGCTGCGTGCCGCTCTATCACCTGATGGAGGACGCGGCGACCGCGGAGATCTGCCGTGCGCAGCTATGGCAATGGCTGCGTCACGGCGCCCGCACCAGCGATGGGGCTGCGGTGAGCGTCGAGCGCTTCGACCGGCTGCTGAGCCAGGAGCTCGACCGCATTCACGATGAGGTGGGCGCATCGCGCCTGACCGGCGGGGTGTTCCCCACCGCGGCGCGGCTGTTCGCCGAAATGACCAAGAGCGAAACCTTCGACGAGTTCCTGACACTACCTGCATACGAGCTGCTGAGCTAAAGGCACTGTAAATGAATCCTTCCCGGGTCCTTCCTTCGGCTGATGATCTCGAGCGCGCCTGGCGTGAGAGCCCGCGCTGGCGCGGCATTCGGCGCGCCTACGAGGCGCGCGACGTCGTTCGCTTGCGCGGCACCATCCCGGTGGAGCATTCCATCGCGCGCCTGGGCGCGGAGAAGATGTGGCGCTACCTCAATGACCGGCCGTTCGTGAATGCGCTTGGCGCACTCACGGGCAACCAGGCGATGCAGCAGGTGAAAGCGGGGCTGGATGCGATCTACCTTTCCGGCTGGCAGGTGGCGGGCGATGCCAATCTGGCCGGGGAGATGTACCCCGATCAGTCGCTGTACCCGGCCGACTCGGTGCCGGCAGTGGTACGCCGCATCAACAACACCCTGCGCCGTGCCGACGAGATCTGCCACGCCGAGGGCGATGACTCCATCGACTGGCTCAAACCGATCGTCGCGGACGCGGAGGCCGGATTCGGCGGCGTGCTGAACGCCTTCGAGCTGATGAAGCAGATGATCGATGCGGGAGCGGCCGGCGTGCATTTCGAGGATCAGCTGTCCTCGGCCAAGAAGTGCGGTCACATGGGCGGCAAGGTGCTGGTGCCGACCCAGGATGCGATCAACAAGCTGAGCGCCGCGCGGCTCGCGGCCGACGTGTGCAATGTGCCGACCGTGCTGGTGGCGCGCACCGATGCGGAAGGGGCAACGCTTCTGACTGCGGACGTCGACGAGCGCGACCGGCCGTTCATCGACACGTCGCGCAGCCGCACCCCGGAAGGATTCTTCACGGTGAAGGCGGGGCTGCGCCAGGCGATCGCGCGCGGGCGCGCCTACGCGCCGTACGCGGACCTGCTGTGGTGCGAGACCGCCAAGCCCGATCTCGAGGAGGCGCGCGAATTCGCCGAGGGCATCCACCAGGAATTCCCCGGCAAGCTGCTCGCCTACAACTGCTCCCCGTCCTTCAACTGGAAGAGAAAGCTCGACGATGCGACGATTGCGAAGTTCCAGCGCGAGCTCGCCGCCATGGGCTACCGCTTTCAGTTCATCACGCTCGCCGGCTTCCACGCGCTCAACTACTCGATGTTCGAGCTGGCGCGCGCCTACAAGACGCAGCACATGAGCGCCTACGTGACGCTGCAGCAGGCGGAGTTCGCAGCCGAGAGCGCCGGCTACACCGCCACCAAGCACCAGCGCGAGGTCGGGGCGGGTTACTTCGACGCCGTCACGCAGACCCTCAGCGGCGGCAAATCCTCGATCACAGCGCTCGCTGGCAGCACCGAGGAGCAGCAGTTTCAGGAGCCGCAGCTCGGCAAGAAGAAGGTGTCTTAGTCCGCCGGCGGATGACTGGCGCCGGCCTCAAGCCGTCAGCTCACTTGGCCGTCGGCAGGGCGAACTCTGCGCCTTTGGGCGTGCTCTCCGGCCAGCGCTGCATCACGGATTTCTGCCGGGTGTAGAAGCGCACGCCTTCCTCGCCGTAGGCGTGCATGTCGCCAAACAGGCTGCTCTTGCGGCCACCGAACCCATGCCATGCCATGGGCACGGGGATCGGCACGTTGATGCCGACCATCCCGACGTCGATCCGCCGGCTGAACTCGCGCGCCACGTTGCCGTCGCGCGTGTAGCAGGCTACGCCGTTGGCGAGCGGGTGCGCGTTCACCAGCTCCACCGCAGATGCGAAGTCCGGCACCCGCACGCAGGAGAGCACCGGGCCGAAGATCTCCTCGCGGTAGATGCGCATCTGCGGCGTCACATGATCGAAAAGCGTGGCCCCGAGCCAGAAGCCCTCCTCGTGACCGCTGACCGTGAAGGGCGCACCAGTGAGCAGATGGCGCCTGCCATCGACCAGCAGCTGCGCACCGCTCGCGACGCCATCGTCGATGTAGCCGCGCACGCGCTCGAGGGCTGCGCGGTTGATGAGCGGGCCCATCTCCGCATCGCGCTGCATGCCGTCCCCGATCCGCAGCCGCTGCGCGCGCTCGGCGAGCTGCGCCATGATGCGATCCCCGACCTCACCCACCAGCACCGCCACCGAGATCGCCATGCAACGTTCGCCGGCGGAGCCGTACGCCGAGCCGATCAGCGCATCCACCACCTGATCCAGATCGGCATCGGGCATCACCACCATGTGATTCTTGGCCCCGCCGAGTGCCTGCACGCGTTTACCCGCGGCCGCGCCGCGCTGATAGATGTAATGCGCGATCGGTGTTGAGCCGACGAAGCTCAGTGCGCGCACCTGCGGGTGATCGATGAGTGCATCCACGGCCGTCTTGTCGCCCTGCACGACGTTGAATACCCCGGCAGGCAGCCCCGCCTGCCCCAGCAGGCGCGCCATGAAGAGTGAGGCCGAGGGGTCACGCTCGCTCGGCTTCAGCACGAACGTGTTGCCGCAGGCAATGGCGAGCGGAAACATCCAGCAGGGCACCATGCACGGGAAATTGAACGGCGTGATGCCGGCGACCACGCCGAGGGACTGACGCAGCGTCCAGTTGTCGATGCCGGTTGAAACCTGGTCGGTGAAATCCCCCTTGAGAAGCTGCGGGATGCCGCAGGCGAACTCCACGATCTCGATGCCGCGGGTCACCTCGCCCTGCGCATCGGAGAACACCTTGCCGTGCTCGGCCGTGATGAGCGCGGCCAGTGCATCGCGTTGCTCGCCGAGCAGCGCCAGGAAGCGCGCCAGCACGCGCGCGCGGCGTACCGGGGGCGTATCGGCCCAGGAACTCCACGCCGCCTGCGCAGCCGTGACCGCGGCGTCCACCTCGGCAGCGCTCGCGAGCGCCAGCTCGCGCAGCACCGCGCCGCTGGCCGGATTGAAGACCGGCAGGCGCTCGCCGCTACCGGCGTGCGCCTCCCCGGCGATCCAGTGCGCCACGACATCCGCTGCAGCCGCACCGTGTCTGGGGAGTGAGGAAACTGCCATACCAAACTCCGTTACTGCGCCCCGGAACGACCGGGGTACGATCATAGACCAGTTGCGCGCGGCCCCCCATACTCGCGCGCCATCGATGAGCACGCAGGCCCTTTTTCCGACCCTCGTCTATACGGCCAGATTGCGCATCGCGGGCTGGCAGCCCCTGAATGCGCGGCTGCTGCGCGAGTGCCGGCAGCTGCGTGCGGACGATGCGGCCGGCCGGCGCTGGTCGGCGCGCAACTATCCCGGCGGCTACACCTCCTACGGCTCGGCGCACCGCATGCAGCGGCTCTCGCCCACCTTCGCAGCTCTCGAGCGCGCGCTCGAGAGCCATGTCGCGAAGTTCGCGCGCACACTGCAGCTGGATCTCACCACACGCCCACTCGTCATGACGGATTGCTGGGTCAACATCATGGGCCGCGGTGCGACACACACACTGCATCTGCATCCGCTCGCCACGATCAGTGGTACGTACTACGTGGCGGTGCCAGCGGGTGCGTCCGGACTTAAGTTCGAAGATCCGCGCCTTGAGCGCTTCATGGCGGCACCGCCACGCTTGCCGCGCGCGCGGCGCGAGAACCGGCCGTGGGTCGTGCTGCCGGCGCACGCCGGGACGCTGGTGCTGTTTGAGAGCTGGCTGCGCCACGAGGTGCCCCCACAGGCGCGCAGCGCGGAGCGTGTCAGCGTCAGCTTCAACTACAACTGGTTCTGAGTGTCGCAATGCGGCGTCAGATGTGCTGACGCGCCGTCAACGTTCATTCTCAGTGCGCGTTCCCTAAGGTGATCCAGTTCAGTGCGACTTGCAGTTTGGGTGTGTTACTAGTCAGAGTTGGCAGAGTTCAGCAAGCGTTCAGCCGGATTCGGTCAACGTTTGGGTACCAAGGAGAGTGTTATATGCGTCATCTGATCCGTGGCATCGCGCTCAGCCTGCTGTTGGCCACGCTTCCTCTGGCGGCCGAGGCCGGCGTGTTCGTCTCGGTCAGCATCGGCCCGCCGGCGTTGCCGGTCTACGTTGCCCCTCCCATGCCGGCGCCGGGTTATTTCTGGACGCCCGGATACTGGGCCTATGCCGATGCCGGCTACTACTGGGTGCCGGGTACCTGGGTGATGGCGCCTGCGCCGGGTGTCTTGTGGACTCCCGGATACTGGGGTTGGAGCGGTGGTGCCTACCTCTGGCATGGCGGTTACTGGGGGCCGCACGTCGGCTTTTACGGCGGCATCAATTACGGCTTCGGCTATGGCGGGGCCGGCTTCAACGGCGGCGCCTGGCAGGGTGGGCGCTACGTTGCCAACACCACGGTCATCAACAACACCACCATCGTCAACAACACGACGATCAATCGGACCAGCTTCAACGGCGGTACCGGCGGGGTCGTTGCGACGCCAACAGCCGAGCAAGCGCACTTCGCGCAGGAGCAGCACATTCCGCCCTCCGCGGAGCAGCAGCAGCATGAGGTTGCTGCATCGCACGATACGACCATGCGTGCCTCCTACAATCACGGCAGCCCGTCGGTGGCGGCGACTGCGAAACCCGGCGTCTTCTACGGCAAGGGCGTCGTAGCGGCGCACGCGCCCGGGGCCGGCGGTGGGGGAGCCCCGCATCCGGTCGCGATGCACGAGAACATCACGCCTCACGGCATCGGAGGCGCTCAGCCCGGGCACCCGGCAACCACGAACCACCCCACTGTCGGCAGCCCCGGGCACCCTGCACCCGCGAGCCACCCCCCCGCAGGCGCTCCCCATGGCGCGCCTCCCGCAAATGCCCACCCGCCGCAGGCGCAGGGGCATGCTAGCGAGCACGCAAGCGGGGAGCATGCTCCCCACGGCGGCGGGGACCGCGGGCGGCGCTGAGCCGAGAGCGCTCAGCTAGCGAAGCGGGGCCGGATGAAAGATCAGCTGGGTGAGGTTGCCTGCCGGCAGCCCCACCCAGACCTTTTGCGAGAGAACGTGGGCGGGCTGCGACTGTAAGAGAATGTAATAGCGCAGCTTCAGGGCAGCACGCGGCGCAGCCAAGCGGCGATGTCCGCAACCTCCTGTGGGCACACTGCGTGAGGCATGCTGTAGGCATGCCATTCCACTGCGTAACCCAGCTCCTTGAGCTGCCGGCAGGCCGCCTCCCCGAGCGCCGGAGCCACCACCGGATCGTGCGTTCCGTGTGCGAGAAATATCGCAGTGGACTCATTGGCGGCCGTGCGTTCGGCGCTGAAGCGCCCGGCGAGCAGCTGATAGCACGATAGCCCCATGATGCCGCCGAGCCTGTCCGCGTAACGCGTGCCGGTGAACAGCGCCATGGCACCGCCCTGCGAAAAGCCCGCGAGGACAATGTGCTCGCTCAGGATTCCACGCCCGTTTTCGCGGCGGATCAGCGCCTCGATTGCGGCCTGTGAGGCGCGGATGCCGTTCTCATCCTCGGCCGCGCGGCGGTCGAGCGCGACAATGTCGTACCAGGCGCGCATGGGATACCCGCCGTTGAGCGTCACCGGACGAATCGGCGCGTGCGGGAATACGAAGCGCAGCGAGCGCTCGCCGCGGCGTACGAGCTCGGGCACGAGCGGCTCGAAGTCATGGCCATCCGCTCCCAGGCCGTGCAGCCAAATGACGGCGGCAGCGGGATCCGGTCCGGTCTCGATCTCGACGGCATCACGCGACACGTACCACTCCTGCGTTCCCCTTACCCGAAGCTCGCATGTTAGTGCAGCCTCGCTCGCACGTGCAGGACGGTGCGCTTGAAGGCACGCCGGAGGCTGCCGCGCAGGAGAACGCCCGAGGAAAGGGCAGGCGCCTGGCCACGCCCGCGACGGCATCGCATGCGCAGCTGGCTCACCCCTGCCGCGCGAAGGCGTTGGCTACGCTGGCTGCGGTGGTGGCGAGGGGCGCCGCGTGCCGTGCGGATGAGCGGCTGGCTGATGTTGGCCGCTCTCGGTGGGCTCGCCCTCAACGGCCTCTACCAGGTGGTGCGCAAGCCCACCGAGCTGTTCTTTCCGGTGAGCGGGGTGCTGTTCAAGACCCCGCCGGAGACCTGGCACGAATACTCAGCGGCCTTTCGCCGCTACGCCACGCCGAGCATCACCCCGGAGCTGCTGGCGGCGCTGGCGCAGGTGGAAGGCTCCGGCAATCCTTTGGCGCGCACCTACTGGCGGTGGTCGTGGTCGCTCAAGCCGTTCGATTTCTATCGTCCGGCATCGAGCGCGGTGGGTATGTATCAGATCACCGATGGCACCTTCGCCGAGGCGCGCCACTACTGCATCCGTGATCACGCCCTGGTACGCGAGGGCGCATGGAGCGACTGGCATGGCTGCTGGTTCAACGATGCGTACCTGCGGGTAGTGCCGGCGGATGCGGTGGAGCTGACCGCGGCGTACCTCGAGCTGAAGGTCGGCGAGATCCTGGCACACCTGCCCCTGCACCCCATCAGCGCCCTCGAGCGGCAGCATCTCGCCGCGCTAGTGCACCTGTGCGGTGCCGGCGCGGCGGCGAGCTACGTGCAGCGCGGCTTTCGCTTTAGCGCACGGGAACGCTGCGGCGACCACGATCCGCGCGAGTACCTGCGCCGCGTGGATGCCATGTGCGAGGAATTCGCGCGCCTTGCCGCGCACGAGACGGCCGCGGCAGGCCCGCAGGCTCAGTGATGGTGAGCGCCAGGACCGTGCACGTGTCCGTGCGCGAGCTCCTGCTTGGTGGCCGCGCGCACCTCGGCGATCTGCACTTCGAAGTTCGGAGTTTTGCCCGCCAGCGGATGATTACCGTCGAGCGTGACCATGTCGCCCCTGACCTGCGTGACCGTGAGCGCGCGCGCGCCTTGGGGGGTCTGGGCCTGAAGGCGCATGCCCACCCGCACCTCCGAGACGCCCTTGAGCGCGCGCCGCGGCACCTCTTGCACGAGCGCGCTGTCGTACTCACCGTAACCGTCGGCCGGTGTGATCTTGACCTGCAGCCGCTCGCCTGCGTTCTTGCCCGTTAGCTCGCGCTCAAGCCCCGGGATGAGATTGCCGTGGCCGTGCAGGTAGGTGAGGGGCTCATCGCGCGCGGAAGCGTCGATGATCTCGCCGCCATCGTCCCGCAGCGTGTAATGGATACTGACCACGTGATCGCGCGCGATGTTCATGTGCGGAATCGGATTTTGGCGGGCGGGGAACGGGCGCGAAGGATACCATTGCGCCGCACTGCGTCCCAACTAACCTTCAGCCGCGCGCGACCGGAGAGCGATCCTTGAAGAGTGCATATCTCGCCGTGCTGGCCGTCCTGACAACATCTACACTGGCCGCCGCGGCTGGCGCAAAGGATCCCGCAATGGCCGACAATCCGTTCGCGCAGCCGAGCACGCTGCCCTTTGGGATGCCGCCGTTCGCGCACATTCACGACAGCGACTACCTGCCGGCGTTCGCCGCCGGCCTGCGCGAGCAGCTGCAGGAGATCGCCGCGATTGCGCACAATCCGCAACCGCCCACGTTCGAGAACACCATAGTGGCGCTCGAGCGCTCCGGTCAGCTGCGCGCCCGCGTCGAAGTCACCTTCGCGAATCTCAACAACTGCAACACCGATCCGCAGATGCAGAAGATCGACACGGAAATGGCCCCGAAGCTCAGCGCGCAGAATGACGCCATTTTCCTCGACGCCGCGCTGTGGGCGCGGATCGACAAGCTCTACCAGGAGCGCGACAGCCTGCATCTGGACCCCGAATCCATGCAGCTTCTGAGCCGCTATCACACCTTGTTCGTGCGTGCCGGCGCACGCCTCGTGCCGCGCGACCAGGCGCGCCTGCGCGAGATCAACCAGCAGATCGCCTCCCTCACCACGCGTTTCGGCCAGAGCGTGCTGCAGGCCACCGCCGATGGCGCGGTGGTGGTCGACAACGTGGCCGAACTCGATGGCATGTCGGCGCCGCAGATCAGTGCGGCGGCCGCGGCGGCCGCGCAAAGGGGCCTGAAGGGCAAGTGGCTCATCACGCTGCAGAACACCACCAACCAGCCGGTGCTGGCACAGCTCACGCATCGCAAGCTGCGCGAGCGTATTTACAAGGCCTCGATCAACCGTGCCCTCAGCGGCTCAACCGACAACCGCCCGGTAGTCGCACAGATCGTGAAGCTGCGAGCCGAGCGCGCAACGCTCCTCGGCTACCCGAGCCACGCCGCCTACGTGCTCGCGGACGAGTCGGCCGGTACGCCCCAGGCAGTGCGGGACATGATCGGCCAGGTGGCGCCTGCAGCTCTCGCACGTGCGCGCGAGGAGGCAGCCGACATCCAGAAGCTGATTGACCAGCAGGCCTCCGCCAAGGGGACGGCGAGCTTCAGGCTCGAGCCCTGGGACTGGTTCTTCTATTCGGAGCAGGGGCGCAAGGCGCGCTACAGTTTCGACCAGGCCACCGTTGCACCGTACTTCGAGCTCGATCACGTGCTCAAGGACGGGGTGTTCTACGCCGCGCATCAGCTCTATGGCCTCAGTTTCAGGGAGCGCAAGGATCTGCCCGTCTACCAGCCGGACGTGCGGGCAGCCGGACGTGCGGGTGTTCGAGGTATCCGACGCCGACGGCAAACCGCTGGCACTGTTTCTGGCCGATTACTTCGCGCGCGACAACAAGCAGGGCGGGGCGTGGATGAATGAATACCTCACGCAGTCCTATCTGCTCAGGCACATGCCGGTGGTCGCCAATCACCTCAACGTGCCGAAGCCGCAGGCCGGACAGCCCGCGCTGCTCACCTTTGACGAGGTGACCGGAATGTTCCACGAGTTCGGCCATGCGCTGCACGGCATGCTCTCGAGCGTGAAATACCCGCTGCTCGCCGGGGTCAACGTGCCAGCCGACTTTGTCGAGTACCCCTCGCAGTACAACGAGATGTGGGCGCGTGAGCCATCGGTCGTGGCCCACTACGCCCACCACTACCAGACCGGGCAGCCAATGCCGACGCAGCTGCTCGCCAAGGTACTGGCCGCGCAGAACTTCAACAGCGGCTATGCCACCACCGAGTACATCGCCGCAGCCCTTCTCGATCAGGCGTGGTACCAGATCAGCGCCGCGGCTGCCCCGAGCCCACAGCAGGTCCCCGCGTTCGAGGCGAGCGCGCTCAAAGCGAGCGGCCTGGACTACGCCCCGGTGCCGCCGCGCTACCACTCGGCTTATTTCTCGCACATTTTCGATAACGACTACTCGGCCGGCTACTACGCCTACCTGTGGAGCGAGGTGCTGGCGCGGGATACCGGCCAGTGGTTCCACACGCACGGCGGGCTGACGCGCGCCAACGGCGATTACCTGCGTGCCCGCGTGCTCTCGCGCGGCCGCAGCGAAGATCCGCAGACGCTGTTCCGCGACTTTTACGGCCACGCGCCCGATGTCGGGCCGCTGCTCGAGTACCGGGGACTGGCCGGGGCGAGCGGCGGCTAAGCTCTCTACGGTTGCGCAGGCCCCGCGCGCCGCGTGCGGTCGATGGCGCGCACCAGACGCGTGAAGTACTCGAGCAGCGGCAGCTTCAGGCCGAGTTCGCGGGCCTTGTCGCACGCGTAGCCGAGGGTCTCGTTCACTTCCAGGGCCCGGCCAGCCTCCACATCCTGCAGGGCGGACATTCGGTGGGCGCTCGCCTGCTCGCGGTATTGCGCGCCGATCTGCATGATGAGCGCCGCCGCCTCGCTCTCGGTAGCGGCGCACAGGCGCGCGGAGGGCAGAACCCCGCGATCGCTCAGGCTGATGCCGAGCGCGTGCGCCAGCGCGCCCATCTCGCGCACCAGGCGCACCAGCAGCAGCGCTGCATCCGGGTCCGACAGGAACTTCCAGCTCGCAGCGCGCGTGGCGACCGACAACGCCATGAGTCCCGCCCACGCGCAGAACTTCGACCACTCGAGCGTCTGGATCTCCGCGCTGGCGAGGGCGGCTACACCGCAAGCATCGATGGTGTGGGCGAGGCGCTCGGCGCGTGCACTCAGGCCGCCACCGAGCTCGCCGACATAGATGTTGACGTTGCGCGTGAACAGCACCTCCCCGCCCGGCAGCAGCTCCCCGCTCGTGTCGGCGAGCGCACCCAGTACGCGTTCGCTCCCGAAGGCCTGCGCCAGCAGCTCGTTCTTCAGCGGACCGTTCTGGATCGAGAGCGTGAGGTCGAAATGCGCGTGGCGCAGCGCGGCGAGCGCCTCCGCCGTCCCGGGGGTCTTGGTGGCGATGATCAGCGTCGCGGCGCGTTCGAGCGAGCCCGGCTCGCGCAGGATGCGTACCGGGGTGGTGAAATCGGCGAGCCCACGGATGGTGAGCCCGTGCTGCTCGATGTAGGCCGCGCGCGCCCCGCGCGCGAGCATCACGACTGCGTGGCCGGCGCGCGCGAGGTGGGCGCCGAGGATCGAGCCCATCGCGCCGGCGCCGAGTATCGCGAAGTCGCAGTCAGGCATCGCAGCTGCGTGCGGGATACGCGGGGCTAGAGCGCCTCGGCGAGGTCTTGCATGAGGCCGTTGTCGCGCGGCTTGGTCTGCGGCGGGTAGCGCCTGAGCACGCGCCCGTCACGGGTGATGAGGAACTTCTCGAAGTTCCAGGTGATATCACCGCCGAAGCCGCCGGCGGGGGAGGTGAGGAACTGGTAGACGGGGTGGCGGTTGGCCCCGATCACCTCGATCTTCGCACTGAGCGGGAAGCTCACCTCGTAGTTAGTGCGGCAGAATGCGACGATCTCCGCGTCGCTTCCCGGCTCCTGTGCTGCGAACTGGTTGCAGGGGAAGCCCACCACGGTGAAATTCTCCGTCGCGAGCTCGCGCTGCAGCTCCTCGAGGCCCTGGTACTGGGGCGTGAGTCCGCAGCGGCTGGCGACGTTCACCGCCAGTGTGAGCTTGCCACGCAAGCGCCCGAGCAGATCGGGCGTGCCGTCGATGCTGGTGATCGCGATGTCGTAGAAGCCGCTCATGCTCTTGCCTCCCGTACCGCTGCGCGCGTGTACGATACACCAGCGCAGGGCTTAACATGCGCGCCTGCGTCTTTCGGGAGATCCACATGCCCTCCGAGCTCAACAAGACCGAAACCACCAAGGTGATCGATGTCCTCAAGCACATCCTGGAGCTCGAGCTCGCGGGACTGGTCCGCTATCTGCACTACAGCTTCATGATCTTCGGGCACAACCGCATCCCGATCGTCGCCTGGCTGCGCAGCCAGGCGGAGGAGTCGCAGGTGCACGCGGTACGCGCCGGCGAGCACATCACCAGCCTCGGCGGGCACCCCTCGCTCAAGATCGGGCCGCTGCTGGAGACGCATAAGCATAACGTCGATGAGATCCTGCGTGAGGCGCTTACGCACGAGCAGGAGGGGCTCGCCGAGTATCACAAGCTCCTCGGCCTGGTCGCCGGCCGCGACATCATGCTGGAGGAGTACGCGCGCGTGCAGATCGCCACCGAAGAGGCGCATGCCGCGGACATCGGCAAGATGCTGCGCAAGCCCGGCTCCATTACCTGAAGTCAACCGGCTCTCTCTAACGGGTGAGATGCGGCTGCCCACGATGGACGGCGGGCTGTTGTTTTTGCCCAGAGCGTCACCATATGTGCACAGACACACTTAACAGACAGATTTGCGTGCGTAGACTGCGCGCGCCTGCCAGGTTCGGAAGGATCTATTATGGAACTCATCCTCGGCTCAATCATCGGCGCAGGATTCCTGCTCGTGGGGCACCTCGGGGTGTTGGTGCACGATCGGCTACTGGGCCTCACCCACGGTCGCGACCGCTCGCACTAAACGCCGCGTACCGCTCGCCGCCTTCCCCGACCATGGGGCGGGCCGCGCAGCGCAGCAAAGCACGGCGACCACCGGACGGCTTGCACTGCTCAGCGTCGGGCGTATGCTCGAGGCGTGAGGATATTCGCTGTCACGAATATCAAAGGCGGTGTCGGTAAGACAACCAGCGCCGTCAATCTCGCGTATTTATGCGCGGCCGGCGGCTGCGCGACGCTGCTGTGGGACCTGGACTCCCAGGGCGGGTCGACCTTCGCGCTGCGTGGGGATGCGCAGCAGGGGGCATCGGCGAAGAAACTGGTTGCCGGCAAAGTGGAGCTGCCCGAGCTGGTGCTCACGAGCGGCTATGCGCGCCTCGACCTGCTGCCGGCGGATTTTTCCTACCGCAACTTCGCGGTGCATCTCGCCGAGCGCCGTCACCCGACACAGCGGCTGCTGAAAATGAGCCGTCCACTGCGCGAGCTCTACGGAGCACTGTTCCTCGATTGCCCGGCGGGCATCTCGCTACTGTCGGAGAACGTGCTGCGCGCTGCGGACGTGGCGATCGTGCCCCTGGTGCCGAGCCCGCTGTCGCTGCGCATGCTGGCGCAGCTGTATGAGTTCGTCGCCGGCGAAGGCTGGGACGATCTGGTGCTGCTGCCGTTCTTTTCCATGGTCGATCGGCGCCGCTCGCTGCACCAGGAGCTGATCGAACAGGCGCGTGCGCAGTTCCCGCAGATCCTCACCACCGAGGTGCCGTACTGGAGCGAGATCGAGCGCATGAGCGCTCGGCGCGCGCCGCTGCCGGCATACGCGCCGCGCAGCGAAGCGGCACTGATCTACGTGAGCCTGTGGACAGAGATTTGCAAGCGTGTGCGCATGCCGCGTGCAGCTGCCGCCAGCAGCGCTACAGCGTCCGCGCGCGCTGCCCAGCACGCGCGCCACGCTTCGGCCTGAAAGCCGCTCAGCGTGTCGCCGCTGGAGCGAGCGAGGCGCGCGTCGCGGCTCCCTGTGGCATCTCCTCCACCGCGTAGCCCGCGGCGATCCATGCGTCCAGCCCACCGTGCAGTGGGCGCACGCGCCTAAAGCCATGATTCATGAGCAGGCGCGCGGCCTGCGCGGCGGAGGCCTCGTTCGGACAGGTGCAGTAGAAAACGATCTCGCGATCGCGGGGCAATGCGCCCACGTGCCGCCCGACATCCTGCACGGGAACATGCAGGGCACCCGGGATGCGCTGCTGCTGCAGCTCCTGCGCGGTCGAGGAGCGTACGTCCACGACGATGGGCCGCGGCTCCCCCTGCATGCTTGTATACAGCTCATCGACGCTGATGCGCGCCATGTCGAGGGCACTGTAGAAGCGCCGTCGCTCCCACCACTTGAAGGCCACGTAGATGGCGAGCAGCACCATCAGCAGCAGGAGCGCGGCGCCGCCGATCCCCACCAGCTGCGGCAGCAGCTGCTCGATCTCGTGCCTGAGCAGCATTCCCGCCAGCATCGCCACGCCGACCCACGCGGCGGAGCCGAGCAGACTGAGTGCGGCGAAGCGCACGATACTCATGCGCATGGCTCCGGCGAGCGGCGGAGCGATCAGCGACAGCCCGGGGATGAACTTGGCGAACATCAGCGCTTTGTCGCCCCAGCGCTCGAAGCTCGTCTGCGTCTGGTTGACGCAGATGTCGGGCGTCAGGGAGATGCGGCACAGGAGCTTCATGACCCGTCCGCCGTAGGCGCGGCCCGCGATGTACCAGGTGCCATCGCCGATGAGGCAGGCAGCGAGCGCGAGCCCGCACACCCCGCCGGCCGGCAGGCGACCGTCGCTGGCCAGCGCGCCGGCGATCACCAGGGTAGGCAACGCGGGCACCGGCAGCCCGAGTTGATCGAGCAGCACGTTGAAGAAGACCACGCTTAAGCCAAGAGGACTAGCCACGGGGGCCAATATGCCCCGCGCGCGAGTTCCGGAACAAGGGTGCTTCAGCCGGGGTACTTGCTGAAGATTGCGGTCACGGCGGCGTCGATTCGCTTTTGCGCCTCAGGACCGCTCGTTCCGTAGAGACTCTGATCGACCGAGGCGTGCCACAGAGGCTGGCGGCTCTTGGCATCGTAGACGTCCACCGCGATGATGCCCTCGCGATAGGCGTAAGGCCCGGGCCCGCCCCAGCCCCAGCCATAGGGATAGCCCCAACCATAGCCGTACATCGGATCCACCACGGTGGTCGAGCCGATCCCGTAACCAACCAGGCAGTCGGCGTTCCCGCCGGCATCCTGGACCGTGCCTCCCCTGAGATGTGCGGCGATGGCGGTGCGCAGGCGGCTCTCATTCAGGGGGTTGGCGATGGTGTTGCGCAACGGGCTGCTGCCGCGAAACGAGCCGGCCCACGCGAAGGTGTTGCAGTGGACCTGTCCGATAAGGGCGCTATTGACGTCCGATCTCACCGAGAGCGTCGTGCACGCCGCCAGGATGAGTGCCGCGAGCGTAGCGCCGGCCACGGCGCGAAACAGGGACTTGACCATGATCGTGCACCTCAGTCGCGGGCCGGCATCCGGCGGCCTCGCCGCGTACATCGTAACGCAGGCCGTAGCGCAGGGTTGACCAGAACGGCTCGCCGATCTGCAGGAGGCCGCCCGGGAGAATCACCGCTCCCGGCAGCTGCCGCAGATGCGCGCAAACCGCACCCCGTGAGTGCGCCAATCGGGACTTAAGTTCAACATCGGCGCGGCCCCGAACCGGGGCGGGCCTCGCCACGGGCTGCGCTGCGCGCAGCTGATAGACTGTGATGGTGCGGCCGCTGATCTCGTAACGCGTACCTGGCGAGATGGGTATCGGTGGTGCTGGCCGCACGGGGCTGTGCGCATCCAGAGCGCACAAGCCAGTGATGCGTCTTTGCACGCACTTAACGTTTCCGGATGCGCGCCGCCTAACAGCGGCTCGCAATGACCCCTCCGCCGCGCTCGCCGGCGGCGGCAGGCTGCCAGGAGGTGCCAGATGAGCCATCCCACACCGACCAAGCGACCTTCGCATCCGGCCACAGCGGCCGGCATGCAGTACCTCGGCCCGCACACGGACCCGACCCCACTTGATGTGACGGTGGTGTTGCGCCGCAGGTCAGGGCCGGCGCCGCGTGCCGCGGCCTGGCCTGAGCGCACCCACGCGCGCCGCGCGGACTTCGGGCGGCAGTGGGGCGCAGACCCGAAGGACCTCGAGACGCTGCGCGCGTTCGCGCGCGCGCACGGACTGAACGAGAGCAGCGCGGACGCACAGCGGCGCGTGCTGCACCTGTCGGGCGCGCCGCAGGCCCTCGAGCGCGCCTTCGGTGTGACCCTCGGCCGTTATAAGCTGGCCGACGGACGCGGTCCGTTCGTCGGCTGCAACCATGCACCGACACTGCCGCCCGAGGCGATCGCGGTGCTCGGCCTGGATCGACGGCCGGTCGCGCGTGCGCACTCACGCCGGCCCAAGTCGACTCCGAGCGGGACCTTTACGCCGCTGCAGCTCGGTCAGCTGTACGCCTTCCCCTCCGGGACCGATGGCAGCGGCCAGGCAATCGCGCTCATCGAGCTCGGCGGGGGATTCAAGAGCAGCGATCTCACGACCTACTTCCAGGGTCTTGGTATCCATAGCCCGCCCACGGTGACTGCCGTCGCAGTGGCCGGCGGTGCCAACGAGCCGGGCGGGGCCGCCGATGACGAGGTGCTCTTGGATATCGAGGTGAGCGGTGCGCTTGCGCCCGGCGCGCACATCGTCGTGTATTTCGCTCCCAACACGGATGAGGGTTTTTACGAGGCCATCTCGCAGGCCGCGCACGATGCCCTCAACAAGCCCACCGTCATGTCGATCAGCTGGGGTGGACCGGAGAACGGCTGGAGCAGCCAGTCGGTCGCGGCAATGCAGACGGCACTGGAGGATGCCGCGACGCTTGGCATCACGGTCACCGTGGCCGCCGGAGACGACGGCTCGAGCGATGGCGTCAGTGACGGCCAGCCGCATGTCGATTTCCCGGCCTCGAGTCCATACTCGCTCGCCTGCGGGGGCACGACGCTGCGCGCCAGCGCCGGTGCGATCACGAGCGAAGTGACCTGGAACGAGACGACCAGCGATGACGGCGCGACCGGTGGCGGGGTCAGCGTACTGTTCGCGCTGCCGGCCTGGCAGCAGACGAGCGCGGTACCGGCCGCGCCCAACGGCAGCCAGGGCCGCGGCGTTCCGGATGTCGCCGGCGATGCCGACCCGCTCACCGGCTACCAGGTGCTGGTGGATGGCAAGCAGCAGGTGATCGGCGGCACGAGTGCGGTGGCTCCGTTGTGGGCGGCGCTGATCGCGCGCTGTAACCAGCAGTTGGGCAGCGCCCTGGGTGACGTGCACGCGGCGCTGTACCGGATCGGCGAGCCGGCCTTTCACGACATCACGCAAGGCAACAACGGCGCCTACCGCGCAGGTCCGGGCTGGGACCCCTGTACCGGACTCGGATCACCGAACGGGCAGGCGCTGCTGTCGGCGTTGGCCGCGCTCAAGGCCTGAAAGAGCTGGCGGGCGCGCGCTGGCCCTCAGGCCGAGCGCATGCCGCGCCGCCGCTGCGCGCACAGCACGCGTGCGGCTGCGACAGCGGTAAGTGCCAGCAGCATCACCAGGCCCAGCGCCCCGCCCCCGCCCCCGCCCGAGCTGGGGGCGGGCGGCGCGGCTGCGATGGTGAGCGACAGGCTCTGCGTTTTGCTGAATGACGGCTGCTCGGAGTCGGTGACCTGCAGAACCAGCGTGCTCGCCGATACCGCGCTGGTGGGTACTCCGCTGATCGCCCCGGTCGAGGCGTTGAGCGACAAGCCCGCCGGCAAGGTGCTGTTTGCGAGCGACCAGCTGTATGGGGTGACGCCGCCCGTGGCGGTGAGCGTGGCTGCGTACGCCGTGCCGACCTGCCCCTTCGGAAGCGCACTGCTGGTGATGGCGAGCGTCGGGACGGCCTGCAGGGTGACCGAGCTGCTCTTGGAGCCGGCCGTGCTCAGGCAGGTGAGCGTGTAGCTTAGGTTGCCCACCGCACTTGGCGTGACCTTCTGGCTGCCGCTCGAGGCTTGCGTGCCGCTCCAGCCTCCCGAGGCCGTGCAGGAGCTGGCGCTGAGCGCGACCCAGCTGAGTGTCGTGGTGTTGCCGACGGAGACGGTGTTGCCCGGGAACCAGATGGCGGGGCTGCTGAGTGCAGCCGCCTGGATGAAGCCGTAGCCCGATTCGAAGTTCGGGGTAGTGCCGCTCATCGGCTCGGCGGTGGCGTGCAGCGCCCCGATCAGCAGCGCGGGCGTCAAAGTCGGCATCGCCTGCAGCAACAGGGCCGCAGCACCCGCCGCGTGCGGGGTAGCCGCGGAGGTGCCGAAGAAGTTGTTGAAGCTCACATCGTCCTGGCACGCCGCGACGCTCGAAGTGTCGGAATTGTCCGGACTCGAGTAGTCAGCCAGCGGTGCGCCGAAGAACGAGGTGTTGATTCCGTCGGGGCCGGTGAAGTCCGGCTTCTGCCTCAGCTGCGGGGTCGTGAGTCGCGTGCCCGAGGTGCTGAACAGGATCGGCTCACCACCCTTCGCGGAGAAATTCTCCAGTAGAGCCGGCGAGGTCCCGCACAGCGGGGTGAGGGCGAAGTAGGCTGCCGCAACCGCCGCGGCGCCCGCAGCGCCCGGATGGCCCTGGAGCGTTGCGCTGTGGGTGGCGAAGGCGTCGATGGTGCTGCCGGCCCCATCATCGGCGACGACCAGCTTGATCCTGCCGGGTACCGGGGATCCGTTCACGAGACCGACCTGCAGATTGACTGTGGTGCTCGGGCTGATGCTGGTGGCGTTGGCCGGATTGCCGAGGATGAGTACCTGCACGGGATCGGTTCCCGTGCCGTTCGCGCCCGTACAGCTGACGAAGTTGCCGTCGAGGTCGAACACCGTGTACTCGGAGGCGCCGCTGACGCACAGGTTGAGACGGCTGCTCGCGCCGGGGCTGTCGGGCGCTCCGGTGACGTACGGCTGGTCCCATTCCAGGATGAGGCCGATGAATTCGCCGGGCCCGAGCTCGGGGATCGTGACCGCAAGTGAGGTGGTGGTGCTTGCGCCGGAAGCATCGAAGTTCAGCAGGTTCTGCCCGACAAGCGATCCGGTGCCCGCGGTGGTGAACTGCGGCGCGGTGTTATCGTAAGAGTTGTCGCCGTCGTTTCCGGCGGCCGAGAAATACGCAACGCCTTTCGCGGCGACCGCCTCGATCGACTGCGCGACGATGCCGTCCTGGAAGAATGGCTCGTCGAAGTAGACGGTATCATCCGCAATGACCTTGGCGCCGGCCGTCGCGAGTGCCCCAATGCCGTTGGCGAAGTCGGCCTCACTATTCGAGGCGGTATAGAAGGCGAGCGCCGCAGCGGGGGCCACCGCGTGCACGACCTGCAGCATCGCGCGACCTTCGTCGGCGAAGGGCAGCTCGTACGGCTGCCCGTACTCCAGGCAGGGCGCCTCCTCCAGCACGTTGACGCTGGCGGTCAGGTAGCCGTTGGATTCATCAAAGCTCGCGTTGTCACTGGCGAACCCGAACGGGGCGTAGCCGTTGGCACCGCTCGCCGGCACACCGCTCCCGGGCTGCTCGTAGACGTCGTAGCAGTTGAAGCTGTCGGAGAGAATGCCGACCGTGACACCGCTGCCGGTGAGAGTGGGGAAGGTGGCGCGCAGCGCGCTTGTCCCCTGCGCAAAATCCCCCTGCGTCGCGAGCACCGCGGCGCGCGTGCGTGGCATGGCGGCGCGCATCGACAGCACCTCTGCACGCGCCGCAGCGCTCGTGATCGCCGCCAACGGCAGCCAGCCGCCGACATCGTTCGAGTAGAGCGCGGCGCGCTGCAGCCCGAGCCCAACGAGAGTCTGCTTCAACTGCCGGGGATCCCCGCGCGTGACTGCATCGATGAGCACCATCGGGGCGCCTGCGGCCGAGCGAGTGAAGCGCGCCGCGGGATTCAGCGCGTGCAGGTCCTCGAGCTCGTGCCCGGGGCGCACGCGGTCCATGTGGCGTGACAGGTCCGCGAGCGCCGCGTCCAGCTTGCCGCCGATGCCGTTGCGCACCTGTGTGGCACTGCGGCCGCCGAAGACCGTCAGGTGGTTGCCGCCGGATGTGCCTGCGTGATGCGCGCTCGGGATCGCTGCGGACCCCGCCGCGGACGCTGCGATTATTGCGACGAATAGCATGACGCCTGTGCGCAGACATCCGGATGTCGTCCGCTTCATGGCACTCTCCCTGGGTTCGGTAATGCCCCGCACGCGTATCGCAGCAGGCAGACGCTGCCCTCGTCACAGGCGTTGGAAAGTGAGCCTTCGCCTGTAGCGCTACTCTACCGAATATGCACCGACACGGAGCGATCGACCGATGGGTGAAGTCGTGACGGATTGCGTATTTTGTAACAAATACGCGCAGCGCCCGGGCAAACGCCAGACGCGTGTCTGCTACGGCGTTATGCCGATCTTGGCCGTTGATTCCGCGATCTTGGGGTCCAGTGCGGTCGCCGCAGCAATGTCCGCCTGCCCCGCGGCGGTGCTGCCTTTTCGCAATTTGGCGACACCGCGGGCATAGAGCACCCACGCGTTCCCGGCGTGCTCGCTCAGCGCACGGTCGAAGTCGGCGATGGCCTTGTCGTAGTCGCCGCGCCGCAGCCTGAGCAGTCCGCGACCGACGAGCGCACCCTGAAAGGTTGGTGAGGAGCTGAGCGCGCTGTCGCAGTCGGAGAGTCCCGCATCGAGCTCCTGTCCCCACATTGCTCGTGCCCGGCATCGCAGTGCACGCGCGCCGGGCATGTTCACGTCGGTGCGGCTATGTACGTCGATCCAGAGCGTGAATTGGGCGGCCGCGGCAGCGAACTGACCGCAGCGCAGATACAGCTCGCCGATCTGCATATGCTCTGGCGCCGGCCGGCCGGCCGACCCGCTGGCGGCGTCGAGGTCGGCGATGGCCGCGGGACTGTCGTGGCCGCGCAGGTGCAGCTCGGCACGCGCCAGGAGCGTTTGCAGGTCGTCGGATTTGAGTTTCAGCGCCTGGTTGAAGTCGGCCATCGCCAGCTCGGGCTGATTGTTGCCCTCATGCGCCATGCCGCGCTCATAGAAGCAGCTTGCCTCGGTGGGGGCGAGCTCACAGGCGCGCGTGAAGTCCGCGATCGCGTGCTCGAAATCGTGTCGGGCCGCATATGCGGCGCCGCGCCGGCTGAAGCCTGAGGCATCCGTGGGCTGATCGGCGCTGCCAGCTGCGGGTGCGGTGGATGGTGCCGCGGCGTCCGCAACCGCACCCGGTGCAGCGCTCATCGCAGCGGAGTCCCCGGTTGCCGGAGCTGGCGCTGCGTTGTTCGCTGGTGCGCCCTGCGGGGCTGCCGCCGCGTTTGCCGACAGATTGAACACCGGGCCGCCGTTGTACGTGAAGTACAGCTTCTGCTGACCGTTGGCGACGTAGACGCGGTGCGACAGGAAGAAATCGGCCCCGATCAACATGTCAGTATCGCGCATTCCAGCGCCGAAGCGCAGCCGGGCGTTGCGTATCTCCTCGTCGCCGATCTTGAAGCTTCCGAAGGTCGCGATCCAGGTCGGCACCGTGCGCATGCCGACGCCGGCTATGGACCCAGCGGGCTGCACGCCGTCGCTGCCTGGGGTGATGCCGGCGCGTTTCGCGGCATCCAGCGTCAGCGTGGAGGCCCACGCCCCGGTGTCGAAGGTGACGCGGATCTTCTGGCCGTTGAGATAGGCGACCCCGCGGGTGTGCGGCATCTGCGCCGTGGCGTGCTCGATGTCGAGCACGGAAAAGGGCTGCGACGTGGCCCAGTACGCCAGCGCCGACTTGCCGCAGTCCTTGGTGCTCATGAGGCGGATGATGCCGTTGGCGAGGTCGTACTCAACATCCCCGCCGAGCCTCAACACATTTTGACCCAACACTCCCACCGCGCGCCCAAGGTCATTGCCGGCGACCAGGAATTGCACATCGGACAGGTTCACTGAGAAGATGCCGAATGTCTTGACCGTCGCGACCCACGTTCGCGAGGACTCCCCGCCGACGCCCACGACTGAAAAGCCGAAAGGGGCCTGTTGCATCGGCAGCTTGAACTCTTCGGCTGCCGCGGGGGTCAGCAGGCTGTAGAAGGCGCCGCTGTCGGCGACGAACAGCGCATCGGTACCGTTGATCGTGGCGTGCACCAGCGGGCGCGTGCCGTTCATGGTCACCGCGAGCTCGGCGCGCTTCTGCAGCGTGCAGCCTGCGGCGCCGAGTGTGGGCACCGCCGCGAGACCTGCCCCGATGAGCGCTACCAGCGGCAGCTTGCGCCACATGATCCGATCTCCTCACCCGGGGCGTGAAGATGCTCTCCACCAATCCTGATGACCGGTTTCCCCCTCAGCTGGCGCAGCGCGCCTTCACCTGCAAGCGCCGCTGATGGCGCACGGCGTACAGCCCGATGCCCATCCAGATCATGTTCATGGCCGCAGAGGGGAAGGCGCCGTTCCAACCGCTGTTCACCACGAATCCGGCCGCGCCCACAATGTTCATCAGCTGATAAGTCAGCGACTCCGCCCGCAGTCGTCCGGTGGACAGCAACGCATAAGAGGCGAGAATGAGGATTGCGGCGGCCCAGCCGGTGAACTCGATAGCGAGCTTCATAGTCCTCCAGTGCGACTAAGCGGCGGCGCCGCCGGAAGCCGGGCGCGCGTGCAGGGCCATGAGAATGAGCGCCCAACCGCCGAACAGCATATTGATGCCGACGAGCAGGCCCAGTGCCCACAGTGCCGTGCCCGGCAGACCGAGGAAAAGCAGCACTCCCAGTATCAGGTCCACGATGCCGCTGCCGAGCATCCATCCCCAGCGGCCCGAGAGCCCGCTGCGATGCTCGAGCGCATACATGATCGAGACCGCGCCTTCCACCAGCAGAAACGCTATCAGCACCGCCGTCAGGGACACGGTTCCCTGCAGCGGCCAGCCAAGCAGCAGTACCCCCGCGACGATAGCAACCAGTGCCGAGAGCAGGGACCACACGAAACCCGGCGCCTGCCGCGCCCGCAAGCTGCTGATGAGGCCGATGATGCCGCTCAGCAGCAAGAGCCACCCGAAGAATACGGTGGCCGCGACCGAGGCGATAACGGGCGCGAGCAGCGCCAGTAATCCCAGGATGACAAGCGCGATGCCCTCGCATAGAAACAGTACCCAATGGCGGCGCACTGCGGCGCCCAACTGCGTACGGAGCTGATCCTCGGGGACTTGAACTGCAGTCATGATTGTTATTCCTGTTGGATAAGAGCGGTGACTGGTTGTCTGCAGCAGATTATACCCCCGCGGACTATTCCCGGTGGCCCGGTGCGCGGGCGGGCGATTTGCGCACTTTCAGGCGGCAGGCAGGTCGGTGCGGTGCTGGCTCACGGCGCTGCCGTCGGTGGCTTTGAGGCCGCTGAAGACCACGGTGGAGACGAGGGTGGCCACGCCGAGGACCAGGAATGCCTCGTGGATGCCGTGGATCATCTGCGGCGCGTCGGTATGAAAGCGATCCGGCACGAACAGCGCCGTCACCAGCGAGGCTGCGGCGACACCGAAGCTCATGGACAGCTGCTGCGAGGTGCTGGCGATGGTGCTGGCGCTGCCGGCGTCCTGACTTGCGACGTCAGCGTACACGAGCGTATTCATGCTCGTGAACTGCAGCGACTGGAAGAAGCCGTACAAGAACAGCAGCACGACCACGATCCACAGGGGCGTGGCGGCCCCGATGATCGCGAACAGCGTGATGAGCACTCCGAGCATCGCCGTGTTGGAGACCAGCACGGCCCGGTAGCCGAAGCGCTCCAGGATCCGCGGCATGGTCATCTTCAGGCTCATGGCCGCGAACGCCTGCGGCATCATCAGAAGGCCCGATTGCACCGGCGTGTATCCGAGCCCCACCTGGTACAGGAGCGGAAACAGAAAAGGAATGCCGCCGATGCTGATGCGGGTGAAGAAGCTCCCCGACACCGCAGCGCGGAAGGTGCGGACGTGGAACAACCCCAGTTGCAGCAGCGGCTGCGGCGTGCGCGCCGTATGCAGTCCGTAGCCCAGGAGCAGCAGCACCGACACCGCGAGCAGCCCCAGCACGAGGGCGGCCCCGAGTCGGTGCTCACCGAACACCTCGAGCACGTAGGACAACAGCGCAATCCCGGAGCTGAATAACAACAGCCCGGCGACGTCCAGCGGCGACACACGCTCTGCCCGGAAGTCGGGCAGATAGCGGTACACGAGGTAGAGGCCGGCGAGTCCGATCGGAACGTTGAGGAAAAAGATGACGCTCCAGTGGAGGTAATGCGTGATGAGCCCACCGGCGATCGGCCCGAGCATCGGACCGATGAGGGCCGGCATGGCGACGAAACTCATGGCCCGCACCAGCTCGGATTTCGCGAACGCGCGCACCAGCGTGAGACGCCCTACCGGCACCATCATCGCCCCGCCGCAGCCCTGCAGCACACGGAACGCCACCAGCAGGTGGATGTTGCGAGCCACCCCGCACAACAGCGAGCCGAGCGCGAACAGGCCGATGGCGCCTGCGAACACACGCCGGGTACCGAAGCGGTTCGCCATCCAGCCGCTGATCGGAATGAACACTGCAAGGCTCAGCGTGTAGCTCGCAAGCACCGCTTTCATGCTTAAGGGGGCCACCCCGAGCGCGCTCGCAATGCTCGGTACTGCCGTGTTAAGGATGGTGGTGTCGAGCGACTGCATGAAGAACGCTACCGCGACGAGCCACGGTAACAGCCGGCCGGGCGTGCTCGGGGCGGCCGGATGCTCGTCAGTCGTGCTCATGAGCGGCCTGCGGCACGTTTTTTTGAGAAGCCGCTCACACTCTGAGTATGTGAAATGCCGTGGCTAGGGTTACTTGCGGCCCCCTGTGACGCCGTACCAGGCCGCTGCCGTCGCGGTCGCACCCCCGAAATGTTACATTGATTTGACAAGCTCGTGAGTTCGCCACAACGATAACCGTTCTCCGGCGGCCGACCGGGATATGGCGAGATGCTCGAAAAACAGTACATGCTAGCCCAGATCCAATCACGGCCGGCCCTTGCCACAGCGGCGGGCCGGGTGTTCTGGATCACCGGCCTGTCGGGCGCCGGCAAGACCACCATAGGGATGGAGCTGTGGCGGCGGCTGCGCGCCGCCGGCCGCGCGGTCGTCTTCCTGGACGGGGACGTGATGCGCGCGGTGATTGGCGAGGAGCTGGGGCATACCCTCGCGAACCGCCGCCAGGCAGCGATGCGCAACGCGCGCCTGTGCCAGCTGCTGGCCAGCCAGGGCCAGGACGTGGTGTGCGCAACCATCTCGCTGTTCCACGAAGTGCAGCGCTGGAACCGCGCCAACATTCCCGGCTATCGCGAGATCTACCTGCAGGTGCCGATGGAGGAACTGCGGCGTCGCGATTTCAAGGGCGTGTACGCAGCCGCCTCCCGCGCTGATGCTCCCAATGTCATGGGGCTCGATCTGCAGCCCGAGGTCCCCGAGTCCCCGGACCTGATTCTCGAGAATCACGGCGCGCTCGACAGCGCTGGTGCGGTGGAGCGCATCTGGAGCGAGTGCGTTGAAGGCGAGGGTCGCCGCAGCGTGCGCACTGCCTCGGTGCAGTTCGGCACCAAGGCCGAGACCCTGGAGGTGCTCGCCCCGGTGCTGCGCACCGCTCGTGTGCTGCCGCAGCTGCGCTTCTCGGTCGCCGCATGGCGCGCCGACCCTGCAGAGGTGCTCGCCGCCGTCGCACGCGCGCCCTGGGGCGCAGGGGCGCTGATCGTGCGCAGTAGCGCGCACGCCGAGGACGGCGCCGTCAGCTCGCAGGCCGGCCGCTTCGACTCCGTGCTGGGCGTGCGCGGCGCCGATGCGCTGCGTGAGGCGATTGGCCAGGTTATCGGCTCCTTCGGCGCCGAGGCGCGCAGTGACGATCAGTTCTTCGTGCAGCCGATGCTCGAACACGTGGCCATGGCGGGCGTCGCGTTCTCGCGCCGCCCAAGCGGCGGACCTTATTACGTCGTCAACTACGACGCGCGCTCGGGCCACACCGATCGGGTAACCGGCGGAGTCGGGGCGAGCCTCGAGACCTTCTTCTGTCTGAAGTCGCACGCGGCTGCCTGTCCGTCGACGCTGGCACCGGTGATTGCCCTGGTGAGCGAGCTCGAGGCGTTGCTCGCCTGTGATGCCATCGACGTTGAGTTCGCCGTCGGCGCCGACGGACTCACGTATCTGCTGCAGGTGCGACGACTGGCCGCACAGGGTGGGCGCCCGATCAGCGATGCGCGCATCGATGCCGCGGTCGCCGACATCGCGCGCAAGGTTGAGCTGCTCGGACGTCCGCACCCGTATCTGCACGGCAGCCGCGCTATCTTCGGCGTCATGCCCGACTGGAATCCGGCCGAGATCGTGGGGCTGCGGCCGCGACCGCTGTCGCTGTCGCTGTATCGCGAGCTGGTCACCGATGCGGTATGGGCGTATCAGCGCGACAATTACGGCTATCAGAACCTGCGCAGCTTCCCGCTGCTGGTCAGCTTTCACGGACTACCGTACATCGACGTGCGGGTCAGCTTCAATTCCTTCGTGCCGCGCGAGCTATCGGCCGATCTCGCCGGTCGGCTGGTGAACTACTACATCGACTGTCTGCTTTCGCGGCCGCAGCTGCACGACAAGGTCGAGTTCGAGATCATCTTCTCCTGCTACACGCT
>Ga0302324_100002562_pt1 | contig 41722 bp, 31 predicted proteins | sample Palsa_T0_1_FD_201949 | JGI IMG/M metagenome (GOLD analysis project Ga0302324, IMG submission 201949) | Peat permafrost microbial communities from Stordalen Mire near Abisko, Sweden - Palsa_T0_1 | ecosystem: Environmental > Terrestrial > Soil > Palsa > Peat permafrost | place: Sweden: Abisko...
CCGAAGCGCTCAAATCGGCGCGCCAGGTCTTCGGCGATCGCATCGGCTACTACGAGACCAACTACGACGCGCTGGCCGGGGCGGACGCACTGATCATTCTGACCGAGTGGAACGAGTTCCGTCATCCGAATTTCCATCGGATCAAGGCCGCGCTGAAGCAGGCGACGATCTTCGACGGGCGCAACCTGTACGATCCCGAACTGATGCGCGCGCTCGACTTTCGCTATTACTCAATCGGGCGGCGTCCCTTATAAACGTTCAGGTTTGACTATAAGCGTTCGGGTTTGACTATAAGCGTTCAGGTTTGACGGTGAGTGTCGCCCGCAAGATTTGGGCGTGGGAGATTGATTATGCGGATTCTGGTTACGGGCGGCGCGGGCTTTATCGGATCGCATACCGTGGACGCCCTGGTCGCGACGGCGGCCCACGAGGTCGCCGTCATCGATAACCTCTCGGCGGGCAAGCGCGAACAGCTTAATTCCGCTGCGCGCTTTTATCATGCCGACATCTGCGACGCTGCGGAGGTCGGACGGATAATCGCGACTGAGCGGCCCGAAGTTATGGTCCATTTCGCGGCTCAGATGGACGTGCGGAGATCGGTTGCCGATCCCGCTTTCGATGCGCAGGTGAATCTTGTCGGCTTCCTGAACCTGATGGAGGCGGCGCGGCAGCATGGTTTGCGGCGCGTGGTATTTTCTTCCACGGGGGGCGCCATTTACGGCGAACAGGATACCTTTCCGGCCGACGAAAGCCATGCCTGCCGGCCAGTCAGTCCCTACGGTGTGGCAAAATTTTCCACCGAATCGTACCTGTTCTTCTATAAGGCGCAGTATGGAATCGACTACGCCGCGATGCGCTACGCGAACGTTTACGGACCGCGCCAGGATCCGCACGGGGAGGCGGGCGTGGTCGCGATTTTCTGTGGCCGTCTGCTGGCGGACCAACCGGTGACGATTTTCGGCGACGGCGAGCAAACCCGCGACTACGTTTATGTGGGAGATGTGGTGCGCGCCAATGTGGCGGCAGTCACTGCGGCGGCGATCGGGCCGATCAATATCGGCACTGGAATCGAAACCAATGTGAATCGCCTTTACGCAGCGCTCGCCGCAGCGGCCGGATCGGATCGCGCGCCCGCTTATGCGCCTGCGCGCCGGGGTGAGCAGAGCCGATCGGTAATCGCGGCGTCTCGCGCCAGCCGGGAACTGGGCTGGCGGCCGGAGGTCCCGATCGAGGAGGGTTTGCGGCGCACCTACCAATTCTTCAAGGAACGCGTCGCGCATCGGACCTGAGCGCATGCTAGTATGGCTCGCTTGGATGGCCGCGAAGTATCGCAAGTAGCTGATGACTCCACGCGAACTGATTCGGAATTTCTCGATTATCGCGCATATCGATCACGGCAAGTCCACGCTGGCCGATCGGCTGCTTGAACGCACCGGTGCGCTCACCAAACGCGAGTTGAAGGAGCAGTTCCTCGACTCGATGGACCTGGAGCGCGAGCGCGGCATCACTATCAAGGCGCGATCGGTGCGGCTGAATTACGCAGCCAAGGACGGCCGGACTTACATCCTTAATTTGATCGATACTCCCGGCCACGTCGATTTCGCGTACGAAGTGTCGCGGAGCCTGGCCGCTTGTGAAGGCGCCCTGCTGGTAGTCGATGCCAGCCAGGGAGTGGAAGCGCAGACTCTGGCAAACGTCTATATGGCGCTCGATCACGGCCTGGAGATCGTCCCGGTGATCAACAAGATCGATTTGCCGGGGGCGGACGTCGAGCGCACGCGCGAACAGATCGAGCAGGTGATCGGACTCGATGCGAGCGCCGCCATCCTGACCAGCGCCAAGGAAGGCGTGGGTATCGAAGAGGTACTCGAAGCGCTCGTTGAACTGGTGCCGCCGCCGGCGCCGGGTGACGGCAAGCCGCCGCGAGCGTTGATTTTCGACAGTTGGTACGACGTTTACGAAGGCGTCATCGGCCTGGTTCGCGTATTCGACGGTGAACTCAAGCGCGGGATGAAGGTCCGCCTGATGGGAACCAATAAGCTCGGCGAAGTGATGCGCCTGGGGTATTTCACGCCGCATGAGCAGCAATCGGATACGCTTGGGCCCGGTGAAGTCGGCTTCATCGTCGCGGGGATCAAGACCGTCGCCGACATGCGCATGGGCGATACCGTCACGGACGCGGATAATCCTGCGGCCGAGCCGTTGGCCGGTTTCAAGGAACTCAAGCCGATGGTCTTCGCCGGACTCTATCCAACCGAGGCGAACCAGTATGGCGATCTGCGCGACGCTATCGACAAGCTGCGGCTTAACGACGCGAGTATCATCGTTGAGCCGGAGTCGTCGCAGGCGCTGGGATTCGGTTTTAGGGCAGGATTCCTCGGGCTACTGCACATGGAGATCGCCCAGGAGCGGCTGGAGCGCGAATTCGGTCTCGACCTGGTCGTGACCGCGCCGACCGTCGCCTACCAGGTGCGGACCAACGCGGGCACCACCACGATGGTCGATAATCCGGCACATCTGCCCGACGAAAATACCGTCGAGGCGATCGAGGAACCCTTTATACTGGCGGCGATTCACGTCCCCGAGGAGTTTCTGGGTGCCGTGATGCATCTGTGCGAAGATCGCCGCGGAGTGCAGAGAGATCTGCGCTATTCCGGGCATCATCGCGCGATTCTGCATTACGAGATGCCGCTGGCCGAGATCGTTTTCGACTTTTACGATCGCTTGAAGTCGGCCACCCGGGGCTACGCGTCGCTCGATTATGAGTTTCTGGACTTCCGCCCGGAGCATCTGGTTAAATTGGACATCCGCATCAACGGTGAAGCGGTGGACGCGCTTTCCGTCATCGTGCATCGTGACAAGGCGTACGAGCGGGGGCGGGCGCTGTGCGAGAAGATGCGCGAGCTGATTCCGCGCCAGATGTTCGAGGTGGCGATCCAGGCCGCAATCGGCGCCAAGGTAATCGCGCGAGAGAGTGTTAAAGCGCTGCGTAAGAACGTCACCGCAAAGTGCTACGGCGGCGACATCACGCGCAAACGGAAGCTGCTCGAAAAGCAGAAGGAAGGCAAGCGAAGAATGAAACAGGTCGGTCGCGTCGAAATTCCGCAGGAAGCGTTCCTCGCCCTGCTGAAGGTTGGGGAGTAGTTTCAGGCGTGCCCGAACCCTTGCGTAGAAATCCAGGTCCTCCGCCGGTCAGCGCGAGCGCTGAGCCCGTCGCGGAGAAATCCGCCGCGCGCGAATATTTGGAAGCCTTCGTCATCGCGCTGGCGCTTGCCATCGTCCTGCGCACATTCTTCATACAGGCCTACAAGATTCCGTCGGGCTCGATGGAGCCGACGCTTTTGGTCGGCGACCATATCATCGTCAACAAGCTGATTTACGGCCTGCGTCTGCCTGATTCATTTTTTGGCTTGACGCCGTTCGAAGACAAAATCCCATGGGGCCATTACCTGTTTCAGTTCGAGCCGGTGCATCGCGGAGACGTGGTGGTTTTCGTGTTTCCGCCCGATCCGACGAAAGACTTCATCAAGCGGGTGATCGGCATTCCCGGCGATAAGATCGAGGTCAAGGACGGCAAACTCTGGCGTAACGACGCCCCGGCCGACGACCCGCACGCTCATTTCGAACTAACGCCAGACCAGCGTCAGGAAAATTCTCCTCGCGACTATTTCGGCCCGCTCACCGTTCCCGAAGGAAAATACCTGATGATGGGTGACAATCGCGATCGCAGCTACGACGGCCGCTTCTGGGGCCTTGTTGATCGCGATGAGGTCGAAGGGCGAGCGATGTTCATCTATTGGTCGTGGGATAGCGACGGTGCCGGATTTCTGCCGATCCGTTGGGATCGCTTCGGTAAGGTAGTGAATTAGAGCGCCACTCGATATATTTAGAGCGCCATACCTTATATAAAGTGCGCCATAAGCTATGGGGAGAGCCAAGCGGTGACCGACGAAGCTGAGGCCAGGGAAGTGGAGGCGAAAATGGGGGCGATATTGGAGCAGCTGGCCGCTCGCTTTGATCTCGTGCTCGAGGCGGTTACCGGTTTCGGCGGACGGATCGACGCTCTACGCGAAGAAATCGTCGGTCAGTTCAGTGAGGTTGGCCGGCAGGTTCGTTTTCTTTCCGATCGGATCGCCGAGAATCGCGAAGGCGTTGCCATCACCCGAGCCGATCTTGGCGCCGAAATGGTCCGCATTGGCGAGAATCTGGGCGCAACCCGAGTCGAATTTCGTGAGCAATTGGCTGCCACCAGGATCGAACTCCAACAACAGGTTGCCAATGAGGCCGAACGCAGTCGTCTGCATCTTGCCGAAGAGTTGGGCCGCGCAGCCACTGAAGCGCGGGCGCAACTGAGTCGCGAGGTTGTCGCCGTCGGCGACGCGGTGCGCAAGGAACTCAACGCCGCGCGGGCCGAAATCGGTCACGAAATACCGGCCGCATCAGCTCAAGTTCGCGCTGGAATCAGCGCTTCCGCCGACACCATCATCAAAAAACTCGACGCCGAACTAAAGGTGACGAACAAGGCGCTCACCAGTCTCACGCGGAAGTTCGAGCGCTTCGATGACCGCCTTACCGTGCAGTCTAAAGATCAGGACCAGCGCATCCGCAAGCTTGAGCGTCGCGCGACCCGCTGACGCATTTGGATGATCCGGTGTCGGCCATGGCGATCGTGCGCGCGAGCTAAATCTTCGCACCGCGCTGGTTCGCGCAGATTTTTCCCTGAAGCTATTCTTTCTCGAATGACGGTCCGGACCATTTTGTCTTAGCGGCGAAGGGGCTCGATCCGTCGGCAGCGAAGAGATTCCCGCCCGCCATCAAGCCGCCGTCAACAACCATCGCAGTGCCCGTCACCCATTCCGAATCTTCGCTCGCGAGATACAGCGCCATTCCTGCGATATCCTCGCCGGTGCCCGCGCGCGGGATCGGCTGGATCGTGTCGAGCACTTGTCGCGCTACAGGCTCGCCGCCGGGAATATGCTGGTGGATGAGCGGCGTGTTGATACCACCCGGGCAGATGCAGTTGACACGGATTCGATCGCGGCCGAGATCGATGGCTGCACACTTGGTCAGATGAATGACACCGGCTTTTGCGACGCTGTAGGGGAGGGGTCCGGCGCCGCCGCGCAATCCCGCCACCGACGCGGTCGAGATAATCGAACCGCCTCCCGCCTTGCGCATTTCGGGAATCGAGTACTTGATGCCGAGGAACACCGCGCGCAGGAGAATGGCAAACGTGCGATCCCAGTTCTCCGCCGTCGTCTGCTCGAGACTCCCCAGCGCGCCCGCCAGACCGGCGTTGTTGAACATGATATCGAGCTTGCCGAACTCCTTCACCGCGCGATCGACTGCAGCCTTGATCGCGGCTTCCGAAGTAACGTCAGTATGTTGGAAGACGGCGTTGCCCCCATTCTCTTTGCATTCGCGAACGGCGGATTCTCCACCTTCGGTATTCAGGTCCGCGATGACGACGCTGGCGCCCTCACCGGCGAAGCGTGCCGCGGTCGCACGTCCCATCCCGCTCGCTGCTCCGGTGATAACCGCAACTTTTCCGTCCAGTCTGCCCATGATGTTTCCTTCCTTATAAGCACTTATTCCTGCGATGTAGTCTCAGGATATTACACCACCCGAAATGCGCCCGCAGGTTGGCGCATCGCCGACCGAGCCATCCACTGACGCCGCGCGGAGGCGGAACGTAGCCCTTGCGGTGTATGATATTGCCACGATGAACAGGATCCCGAATAACCGGCGGGCGGCCGCTGCACTGATCCGATCGACCGAAGGGATGCATCCGCACGCCGCGAGTGATCCGACTGTTCCGAATATTCCGAATATAGTCAACGACGAGACCCCTGCCACGCCCCTACCGGACGATACCGGCGAGGCGACTCTTGCGATGACCGACTCGTCAGACGAGGCTCCCGCCGCCACTACCTTTGAACCAACGCCAACGGCGGGTGACCGAGAAACGATTGCCGATGAGCCGCTGGCATCGACCGACCTCGACTCCGCTACGGACGCTTCGTCCTCATTGCCACCGCCGAACCGCGACGATTTCGGCCCGCGTTATGAGTCACTGGTCGCGTACCCCGGCGATCCGCCGGCTATCGTCGAGAGGAAGCCCAAGCGTGGAAGGCCCGCGGCGGGCGTTCGAAGGCAGCGGCAGACAGGCTTGATCGATCTCGGCAACGCGGCCGAGGGGACAGACCCTAAGGTCCATCGCGAAATCGCGCGCGTCGATCCGGCTGGCGGTGGCATCGCGTTGACGCGACCGACCGTGGCAGAACTCGAACTGGCTGGCGACGACGACCCCGTCATCGCGCTCTCCGACGATGAACTGACGCGCAAGCTCGACGCGATTCCAACCGATCCGGGCGTCTATCTGCTGCGCGATCGCAACGGCAAGGTGCTCTACATCGGCAAGGCCAAGTCGCTGCGTCCGCGCGTGCGATCGTATTTTCGCGAAGGCGGCGACGGGCGCTTTCAGGTGCGCTTCCTGATGCGCCAGGTGCGCGATTTCGAGACCCTGGTCGCGCGCAGCGAGAAAGAGGCGCTGATTCTCGAAAACAACCTGATCAAGCAGTACAAGCCGCGCTACAACATCAGGCTCAAGGACGACAAGTCATATCTCAGCGCGAAGGTGACCAATCATCCGTGGCCGCGAATTACCGTCACGCGCCGCATCGTGAAGGACGGCGGTCGCTACTTCGGGCCGTTCGGATCGGCTGACGGCCTGCGCGAGACCATCGACGTCATCCGCAAGGTCTTTCCGCTCCGCACCTGTTCCGACACCGTGTTCCGCAACCGTTCGCGCCCCTGTATCGAGTACCAAATCAAACGATGCCTCGGGCCGTGCGTGCTCCAGGTCGATCGCGCCGAGTACGAACGCCATCTACACGCCGCGCAGTTGCTGCTTGAGGGCAAGAACCTCGAACTCCTCCGCGAGTTGCGCGAGCGCATGAAGGGCTATGCGGATCGATTGGAATTCGAGGAAGCGGCGCGCGTGCGCGATAGCGTGCGAGCGATCGAAAAGACCGTCGAGCGGCAGACCGTGTTGCATCATTGGGGCGGCGATCAGGACGTTTTCGGGCTCTATCGCGAGGGCGGATTTATCGAGGCGATCGTCTTGCTCGTGCGCAACGGCAAGCTCACCAGCACGCGCGGATGGAGTTTTCACGACCTCGAATTTGCCGACGAGGACGTGCTCGCCGACCTGCTGACGCAATACTACGCGGGCGCGCGTTTCATCCCGGACGAAGTGATTCTGCCGGTGGTGCTCGAGGATGCGGACGTCCGTGCGGACCTGCTCACCGAGCGGCGCAGCAAGAAAGTCGAAGTCTTCGTGCCCCAGCGCGGCGATAAGCTGCGCCTGCTCGAGATGGCGATGGAAAACGCTCGCCAGAGTTTCACCTCGCGCCGCGACAACGAAGGAACGCGCGAGAAAATGCTCGACGAGCTGCGTGCGAAGCTGCATTTGCGCAACCTGCCCAAGCGCATCGAATGCTATGACATCTCGAATCTGCAGGGCTCGATGGTGGTCGGGTCGCAGGCGACCTTCGACGATGGCGAGCCGCAGAAGGCGCTTTACCGGCGCTATCGGATTCGCACGGTCGAAGGTCAGGACGATTTCGCCAGCCTCTACGAGGTGCTGACCCGGCGCCTCAAACGCGCGCAGGAGGAGAAGGTTTATCCCGACCTGTGGGTTATTGACGGCGGTAAGGGCCAACTCAACGTCGCGATCCAGGTGCTGAAGGAATTCAACCTGAGCGATCAAATCGAAGTGGTCTCGCTCGCCAAGCAGCACGTCCTCAACGACGTCCGCGATCGCGCCGTCACCAAGTCCGAGGAGCGTGTGTTCCTGCCGAATCGCAAGGACCCGATTATCCTGCCGCGCAACTCCACCGCGCTCTTTGTGCTGGTGCGCATCCGCGACGAGGCCCATCGTTTCGCGATTACCTACAATCGCGATCTGCGCCGCCGCGCGCGGTTGCGATCGGTGCTCGACGACATCGAGGGCATCGGTCCGGTGCGCCGGCGCGAACTGCTGCGCCATTTCGGTAGCCTGCGGCGGATTCGCGAGGCCTCGCTGCCGCAGCTCGCGGCCGTCAAAGGTGTCAATGCCGAACTGGCCGCCGAGATTCGCAAGCATCTCGATATGATGTCGGCGCTGCTCGATCAGGAGGAAAATGTCGAGCGCGAAGAGGATCGTGTCGCGGCTGAGTACCTCGACGCGGGCAACGGCCAGTTGCAATTGCTCTCGCGCAAGCCCCGGGCTCCGGTTACTGAACCGGCCCCGCTTACCGAACTCGGCGCGCCGGTCGATGAGGGCTCCGCCAAATCGTCGGACGAGTCGTCGCTTACTGCTGGATCGGCCCCGTCAACGAACACCGTTGACCGCGGGTCCTGATTAGATCACGAGGAACGAGCGGGTCGCACGCGCGCCGCGAACAGCCGTTCCCGTAATGCCATGCATCGCCGTTCGACGATTCGATAATGCAGTTCGGCGAGCGCCAGGCTGAGCGCCATGACCAGCGCGAAATTTCTCACCAGGCACAGGAGTTGGTCCCTCTCCATATTTACGATTCTGCCCACAGCGAAAATCGCGATCGATTCGAATAGATAGATGCCGTAGGAAACGCGGCCAATCTCGATCATCGGGGACCACGCCAGGAACCGCGTAACAGTGCCGCGGGCGCCCAGCCAGATCGAAATGATCACGAGACCGACGGCGCCCGACATCAAGGGCGATCCGATCGTGTAATACCACCAATCCGTCGCGGCGCCCCAGATAACGAACGGCACGCCGGCGATCACGTAAAGCCATAACGCGCGGTTCGAAAAGAATTGCGGATACTCTGCGAGACTTTCGGCCGTAAGGGCCAGGATACATCCGATGCCAATGCCGTCCAGTCGTGTGAGCGTGCCGTAAAAGATGAAGCGTTTGGCGATTACGTGTGGATAAATCAGATACACAGCGACCCGGATCGCGACCGATATCGCCACCGTCGCGTAAAGCGCGGTCAGTGCCCGCCGGCGTCCGAGCGCGCGCAACGCCCACGGCCAGACGAGGTAGAATTGCTCTTCGATACACAGCGACCACGCCTGGAAGAGCGCGATGTGCATCGCTTCGTTGAAGTAGAGTGAAATCCAGATATTCAGCGTGTAGGTGAGAAAGAGCGGCAGAAATGTGAGCAACGTCCAGCAATAATTGTAACGGCCCGCGGCGATTAATCCGATCATCGTCAAGAGCAGCGCCGTGATGAAAGTCGGATAGAGGCGAAAAGCGCGGCGGGTATAGAAGCGGACGATCGCGATTGTACCGGTGGAATCGAGTTCCTCGATCAGCAGCCGCGTAATCAGAAATCCGCTCAGCACGAAGAAGATGTCCACGCCAAACCAGCCCCACGCTCCAAGAAATGCGTAACGCGGCGTGAAGCCGAAAACGTGAAAGGCCATCACTGAGGTGACCGCGATGGCGCGGATGCCGTCGAATTCGGGAATGCGTCTGGACGAAGCGATAAGTCGATCCTCTGGCTCGCGCGTGAGGTTATTTTCTCGTGTGCGATACAGTCAAGGTCACCACGCGCGATCGATGGCAGTCTCGCCAGACCGCTATCATCGAAGACCCGGCCACATATACCATCTGTAGAGTTCTGGAACAGGCGAGAGGATCCGAATCGCCGCCGCAACACCATTTATTACCGGCCTGTCCGCGAGCGCTCCCACTCGCGATGACGCGGTCTCCGCCCGAGTCTTCTCACCAGGCTGGCTGGGCGATTTCCCCCCGCTCTATGTAGCGACGATCGCGATAGTCGCCGGCGACGCTCTCGGCAACGCCGGGGTATATCTGCCTTTCGGATTGGCGGTCGCATTGGCGCTCGCGGCTACTGCGGCCTATCTTTCGGCGCGCCCCGAACTCGGCATCGCGATCGCGTTCGCGGCGATCGCAGCCGCGGCGACCATCCCAGTGAGGAACCTGCTGGACCCCAACCGTGGTCCGGCGACGTTGGCGCGTTTCGAAGACGATTCGAAGGTGACTATCGAAGGCGTGATCGTCCGCGAACCCGATCGCGAGGACGACGGCCGCACCTCGCTCTATGTACACGTGGAACGGGCCGGCGCGGTCGTTGCGGCGCGCCCGTTTGCACAGGCCTTGGAACCAGCGACCGGCTTCGTGCGCGTGACCGTTCGCAGCGCGGATCATTTCACGATTGGCGACGAGATTCGCACCACCTCGCGCATCAGGTTTCCGCGCAACGACGGCGATCAGGGCGAATTCGACTTTCGGGGATGGCTGCTCCGCAATGGTATCTCGGCGACCATGTTCACTGATGACCCCAAGCCCGGCGCACCGCCCGTGATTATGGCGATCGGTCATCGGGACTTCCCCCTTCGCGAGCGGATTCAGGCAGTGCGCGAACACATCGGCGCTTTCATCGACGCGAACCTCACGTACCCGGAGAGCGCAGAGATGCGCGCCCTCATCATCGGCGATCGCGGCGGTATCGACGAGAATATCCGCCAGCGCTTTGCGCTGACTGGCATGGCGCACGTGCTAGTAATTTCGGGATTGCATCTCGGCTTCGTCGCCGCGGCTGCCTTCTTCGTCGTGCGCCTCTCGATGGTATTTTTCCCATCCCTGACGGCGCTCGGATTCGCCAACAAGGTCGCCGCCACCGCGTCAGCCATCGCTGCCGCCGCCTATGCCACTATCGCCGGCGGCCACGTCTCGACCATTCGTGCGTTGATCATGGTGCTGGCGTACGCGGTCGCGATCCTGATCGATCGCTCGCGCGAATTGCTCGCCAGCCTGGCGCTGGCAGCACTGGTCATCTGCCTCACGCTGCCCGGATCGACCGCCGACATTGGCTTTCAGCTTTCCTTCGCCTCCGTGATGGTGATTCTCGTCGGCATGCGGCGCTTCGCAGCATGGTGGCGGATGCGCATGCGTCCTCCGGCGACCGACTCCGAGCCCTCGCGTGCCGGCGTCGTCATTGAGGCCGCCGCGGGTTACGTTGCGGTCTCGTTTTGGGCCTTGATTGGAACGGCGCCGCTGACTGCATTTCACTTTAATCAATTCTCTCTGGTCGGCCTCGTCGCCAATGCGGTCGTCGTTCCGATAATGGGATTCGGCGCAGTGATTTGCGGTCTGGCTGCCGCCGCGCTGAGCTTCATTTCTCCGGCCGCCGCGCGCCCGATTCTGCTGATGGCGGGCCACCTCGCGGGCGCGGGAAACTGGCTCGCCGGATGGTTCGAGAAGTGGCCGCTGGCGTGGACGCGATGTTTCACGCCGACGATCGTCGAACTCACGATTGCTTACGGCTTCCTTGCAATCTGGTGCGCCTGCCCGCTCGCCCCGCCTCGAATCGGCAACCCGGCGGCGGCTGCCGGACTTGGCCGCGAGGTCGATTACCGGCGCTGGCGATTACTCGCCGCCGCGGCACTTACCCTCGCACTCGTGATCGACGCGGGTTGGTGGACCTATCAGCGGTTCTTTTATCCCGACCTGCGCGTGACCTTCCTGTCGGTGGGGGAGGGCGACGGGGCGGTCGTGCGTTTTCCGCGCGGCCCTGTGATGCTCATCGATGGCGGCGGTTCGTTCGGCGGCACCTTCGATCCGGGGGAGCGAATCGTCGCGCCGTTTCTCTGGGCGAACAAGATCATGCACGTCGATTACGTCGCGCTCAGCCATCCCGATCGCGATCATTTCGGGGGCCTCATTTTCCTCGTGCAGAACTTCTCGCCACGCGAATTCTGGACCAGCGGAGTCGCCAGCCCCGACGAAAGTTACGGGCGATTGCTCGACGCCGTTCGTGAAGTCGGGGCGCGCAGCTCCGTATGCGGCGCGGTGACGCCGCCCCTGGTTATCGGCGGCGTCGAAGTCCGATGTCTCTGGCCCGCGCCGAATCTCGTGGAGAGCAAAGAGAATAACCAGTCGATGGTACTCCGGCTCACCTATCGCGGCAGCGCGATCCTCTTCATGGGCGATATGGAGGCCAAGGGCGAGCGCGAGCTCATTGCGACCGGCGCGAATTTGCGCGCTGCGATTCTGAAGGTGCCGCATCATGGGAGCAAGACCTCATCGAGTCCCGCGCTGATCGCTGCGGCGCATCCGCAGGTCGCCGTGGTCTCGCTCGGCTACCACAACCGTTTCCACTTTCCCTCGGCTGTCGTAATCGATCGTTACCGCGCTGCGGGTGCGAGCGTCCTGATGACCAGCGAACTGGGGCAAGTGAGTGCCGACGTCCGCCCCGATGGCATCGAAGTGCGGAGCTGGCGCGGCGGCCCCGTTCATCTGGCGATACCCGCGCCCCCGTAACGGCTCCTGCCAAATCGCCGCCGCATCACGATTTAGACGCGCCCGGGACGGCGGCGGTTGACGATTTGGCGAGGGCTGTGGGAAACTCGCCGATGCGACGGTGCGCGCGGAAGCGCTGGGTGTACCTGTCGATTCGCGCTTCCGAATCAGCGCCGGGGGATTTTAATGGCCGAACCACAGAAGTCTGAGACCACCGAACAGCCGGGCAAGCGTCCGATTCTACCGTTCCTCAAACTCGAGCCGAGTCCTCATCTCGTCGGCAGCAAATGCGGAAATTGCGGCGCCGTTTTCCTCGACCTCAAGCGTGTGGCGTGCTCGAAATGCGGCGCAACGAACCAGTTCACCCAGATTCCCCTTTCCAACAAGGGCAACGTCTGGGTGTTTTCGGTCATTCATCAATCGTTTCCGGGCATCAAAACCCCATATATCACCGCAATTGTCGATTTGCCCGAGGGCGTCAGCGTAAAATCCACCCTGGTTGACATCGATCCCGACGAGCTGCAGAAGAATCCAAAAATGGCCTTCGGCATGCAGGTCGAGATGGTTGCCAACGTGGTCTCGAAGGATCGCCAGGGCAACGAAGTTGTGGCCTTTCAGTATCGGCCGATCAGGAACTAGGTTGGTCGAAGATTAATTCGGTTACGGGCGGCGCGGCGGACCGATTCACGATGGCCTTCAGCCCAGCCCTCAGGAGGATTTGAGATGCGCAACGTTTATGTTCTCGGCACTGGCATGATCAAGTTCGGACGTTATCCGGACAAGTCCGTCCCTGAACTCGGCTCCGATGCGGCGCTGATGGCGATCAAGGATGCGGGCGTCTCCATCCAGGACGTCGAACTCTTCGCGTCGGGAAATCTCTTCCAGGCCAATGCCATGATCGGTCAGCGCATCCTTCAGCAGATCGGCCAGACCGGCATCCCCGTCATCAACGTCTCCAATGCCTGCGCGACAGGCTCGACCGCGTTTCGCGAGGCCTACATGGCGGTCGCTTCGGGAATGTACGACGTCACCATGGCGGTCGGCGTCGAGCAGATGGGCAAGCAGGGCCTGCTCGGCGGTGGCGGTGGCGGCTCCGATCCGGCGTATGCGACCGAGGGTCGCCTCGGTTCGGGCCTGATGCCCGCAGTGTTCGGACAGGCGGGCGTCGAGCATATGCGGAAGTACGGCACCACGCTCGAGCACTTCGCCAAGATTTCGGTGAAATCGCACAAGCACGCCACCAAGAACCCCTACTCGCAGTACCGCAATGAAGTCACGCTCGAAGACGTGCTTAACGCGCGCATGGTCGCGTTTCCGAACACGCTCTATATGTGCTGCCCGACGGGAGACGGCGCTGCGGCCGCCATCCTTGTGTCAGAGGATAAGCTGAAGCAGTTCGCCAATGGCCGCAAACGTCCGCGCGTCGCCGCGTCGATCCTGACCTCCGACCCCTATACCGAGCGCGATCTGACCCTACCCGACGTCAGCACTTTGACGCGGCGCGCGGCGAAAAAGGCCTACGAAACTGCGGGCATCGGCCCTCAGGACGTCTCGCTGACGGAATTGCACGACTGTTTCGCGACCGCCGAACTGGTGCATTACGAGAACCTTGGGCTCTGCGGTGACGGCGAGGCGGGAAAGTTCATCGACGAGGGCGGCGGGATGCATCCGGGCCTCGGCGGCAAGTCTCCAGTCAACGTTTCCGGCGGCTTGCTCTCCAAGGGTCATCCGCTGGGCGCTACCGGCGTCGCCAACATCTGCGAAGTCGTGTGGCATCTGACCGAGGACGATCGCGCCAAAGAGCGCCAGGTTCCGAACGCAAAGGTCGGCATGGCTCACGTCATCGGACTCGGCTCGGCCTGCACGATTCATCTGCTGACGGTGTAAGCAGCGGAATCTGCGAGGCGCGCATGAATAGGATCTGAGACGGTGGTCGCGGAACGAAGAACCCTGAGTTCCTTCGGAGACTGAACCTCACCTGACGTACCTCGCAGACTCGTTAGCTCGGCTCACAGGCTCGCCTAGTGGAAAGGGTTCAGACTTCCCACATTGATAAAGGGGTGACAGCGCCCTCACGCCGACTATAGCCGGTTTCAAGGGGCCGCTCGCGGGCGGCCCCTTTTTCTTGTGCGAGGTCCCGCATCTACTTGGGTTCTGTGATAAGCTGCACGATTCGGCGGTGTCGCCGGATGCAGTTGAACTCAATCCTGATTGAATCAACAAAGTTCGATAGCGACGCTTAAATTACGGACGCAGACAGAGTGAAGGATTATTCGGAAATAGCTTGGCACTGACACGGCTCAGAGGATTTCAGGACCTGATCGGTCCCGACGCGCGCGCGGTCGGTATCGTGGAGGAATGCGCGCGGAAAGTCGCGGAACGATACTCGATCAGCGAAATCCGCATCCCCCTACTGGAGCGACTCGAACTCTACCAGCGGTCGAGCGGCGAGACTTCCGACGTCGTCGAGAAACAGATGTACGCCTTCACGGACCGCGACGAGGCTCAAACAACCCTCGCGATGCGCCCCGAAGGCACTCCCGGCGTCGTCCGGGCCTATATCGACGCCGGCCTCGATCGTAGCGATCCCGAGCAGCGCTTCTTCTATTACGGGCCCATGTTCCGTCGCGAGCGGCCTCAAAAAGGGCGTTTTCGCCAGTTCAACCAGTTCGGAGTCGAGATTTTTGGCCGTGCCGACGCCGCCTGCGACGCCGAAATGATGATATTGGTCGATGAATTCCGCCGCGAATTGGGACTTGAAGTCGAATTCGAGATCAACTCGCTCGGCGACGGGAACTGCCGTCCCGCATTCCGGCAGGCGCTGCTCGAATGGGGACGGGCGCATCTCGACGAGCTGTGCGAGGACTGCCATCAGCGGCTCGAACGCAACCCGCTGCGTCTGCTCGACTGCAAGAACGATGTGAAACTCGCGCAGACCGCTCCAACCAGCTCCGATTATCTCTGCGAGCCTTGCCGCAAGCACTTCGGCACGGTCGAGGAACTGCTCGCTCGGGCGAGTGTCCCCTACGTCGTGAATCCAAGGCTGGTGCGCGGCCTCGACTACTACACCCGCACCACCTTCGAGGCGATCTCAAAGGCCGTCGGCGCACAGAGCGCGGTCGTCGCCGGTGGCCGCTACGACGGATTGGTCGAGGCCCTCGGCGGTGCCGCCGTCGCAGGGACCGGCTTCGCGATTGGCGTTGAGCGGATTGCGCTCGCCCTCGAAGCCGATCGTTTTAGGCTTGATGGCGCTCCCGATGCGGCGATTATCGCGATGGGTGATCGCGCCACGGCCGTTGCGATTGACCTTGCGAAGACCTTGCGCCAGAAGGGTCTGCGCGTCGAGATGCTCTCTCCCGAGCGGGGTCTGAAGGCCTTGCTCAGACGCGCCGATAAGGTCGGCGCGCGTTACGCGATCATTATGGGCGAGAACGAATTGGCCCGCGGTGTCGTCCAGGTTCGCGATCTCAAGGCCAGCACGCAGCGCGAAATCGCCAATGACGCGGTCGCCGCCGAAATTAGCGTTCCCGCCATCGCCTGACTGTTTCGCCTCAAGTCTCGCGCAGGTATTCTTTCAACCTTGGATTTCGATGCCGGAAAAAAATAACTCATTCTCGCCGCTACCACCGTGGCAGCGCACCGATTACTGCGGCAAGTTGCGCGCTTCCGACGCCGGCCGTGAGGTCGCCCTGTGGGGCTGGGTGGCGACGCGCCGCGACCACGGCAGCCTCGTCTTTATTGACTTGCGCGACCGCGAGGGTATCGTTCAGCTCGTCTTCAATCCGACCAACGACGCGACCGCTCACGAGGTGGCCTCATCCGCGCGCTCGGAGTATTACGTCGCCGCGAAGGGCACCGTGGTGCGCCGCAGCGACAGTACGATCAACGCCGAGTTACCGACTGGTGAAATCGAAGTCGTGGTCACCGCTGCCGAGATTCTGAACCCCTCGAATGCGCCGCCGTTTCCGATCACCGGGCCCGACAATACGGCCGAAGAAGTACGGCTCAAGTATCGCTATCTCGATTTGCGCCGCGACGGCATGCAGCGTAACCTGCGCCGGCGTCATCAGGCCTTGCGCGGCGCGCGCAGCTATCTTGACGACAACGGCTTCATCGAAATCGAGACGCCGATCCTCTTTCGCGCCACACCCGAAGGCGCGCGCGACTACCTCGTGCCGAGCCGCGTGAATCCCGGCAAGTTCTATGCGTTGCCGCAATCGCCGCAGTTGCTCAAGCAGATCCTGATGGTCGGCGGTTTCGATCGCTACTACCAGATTGCGCGATGTTTTCGCGACGAGGACTTGCGCGCCAATCGCCAGCCCGAGTTCAGCCAGATCGATATCGAGATGACCGGTCCCCGTCCCGAGGACATTCACGCGATGGCCGAGGGGATGATGGCCTCCATTTACGAGTACGCGCTCGGCGTCACGATCGAGCGCCCGTTTCCGCGGATGCGCTACGCCGAGGCGATGGATCGCTTCGGCACCGACAAGCCCGATCTCCGCTTCGATCTCGAGTTGAAAAATCTCACCGCCGCCTTCGCCGGCACCGCGTTCAAGGTCTTCGCGGAAGTGATCGCGCGCGGCGATACCATCTACGGTCTGGCTCTACCGGCCGCTTATCAATTATCGCGCCGCGAGCTCGACGAGTTGACCGAATCGATCAAGACCCGCCAGGGAATGGGCCTCGCCTGGGTGAAGATCAATCCCGACGGATGGCAAGGGCCGATCGCAAAATTCATCACCGATGATGAACGTCAATGCGTCACTGCGGCAGCGGGCTTGCAGATCGGTGACACCCTGATGATGGTCGCGGGATCGCGCGGCAAGGTCTGCCCGCTGCTTGGTGATATCCGGCTGCAACTCGCGGCGAAGTTCAATTTGCGCGACGAACAGGCTCTCAAGTTCCTCTGGGTGGTCGATTTCCCGCTGTTCGATTACAGCGAAGAGGAGAAGCGGCTGGTCTCCGTGAATCATCCGTTCACCGCGCCGAATCCCGAGGACCTGGCGCTGCTGGAATCCCGGCCGCTGGACGCGCGCGCGCTGGCCTACGACATGGTGCTCAACGGGCAGGAGATGGGCGGAGGCTCGATTCGTATTCATAACGCGGAGCTGCAATTGAAGGTGTTCGAGTTGCTCGGAATCCCGCGCGACGAGGCCGTCGCAAAGTTTGGCTTCCTGCTTGACGCGCTCGGCTACGGCGCACCGCCCCACGGCGGCATCGCCTTCGGCGTTGACCGTATCGCGATGATGGTCTGCGGAACTGACTCGCTGCGCGACGTGATGGCGTTTCCGAAAACCCAGAAGGCCATCGATCCGATGAGCGGGGCGCCTTCCGAAGTTGACGCGCGCCAGCTGCGCGAACTGTCAATCAAGGTGGCCCTGTGAAGTGGTTGCGATGCGCGATGCTGGCGGTCGCGGCTCTAACGATGTTCGCATCCGTGGCCTGCAATAAAAACATCGACACAAAATTCGAGGACGAGGTCAACGATACTGTCCGCACGATGCCGTTTATCGGCGACAACACCGGGCTGAACGTTCATGCGGTGCGATCGATCCGGCAGGTCATTATCCACAAAATTGCGGTGATGCCAGTGGTGGACGCGCCTGATCAGATTGACAAGGAATTGCCTCCGGGCGCTGCCGACTCGGTCAGCGCGCTGCTGTACGCGCAAGCAACAGTCGTCGGCGGATGGCAGGTGGTCGCGCAGGATGACGTCAGCGACGCGATGCAGCAGTTGCCTCCGACCACGCTCGCGAACATGGACGCCAACGCACTCGCGCTGGGCAAAGCGGTCGCCGCAGATGGCGTCCTGTATGGCACCGTCAACAAGTATCGCGAGCGCGTCGGCTTCGAGTATTCCGCGCAGACTCCGGCTGCAGTCGCTTTCACGCTGAGCTTCGTCGATTTGCATTCAGGACAGATCGTGTGGTCCGCGAAATATGCGCGCGATCAGAAGGCCTTGAGCGAGAACATCTTCGACCTGCCAAACTTCATTGCCAACAAGGGCCGCTGGGTACGCGCGCACGATATCGCGCAGGAAGGCGTCAACGCCGCGATCGCGAATCTCTTTTCCAAGTTGACCATCGAACCCGTCGTCCAGGGCCAATAGCCGCGCGCACCTGCGCCACTTCACTCACACTGAGCCGATCCTTGCCAGCGCTCGACTCAAGCGTCGCTAACTCCATGGCGAGATTGGCTTCATCCGCAACGACTCCGCCACCGCTGGATGAACCACGTGCCCGTCGTAAGTGTTGAGTCCGTGACGCAGGGCCATGTCGCGCGCGCCGGCGTCCAGCAAGCCGTGGTCGGCGATAGCGAGCGCATACGACAGCGTCGCGTTGGTCAGGGCATAGGTTGAAGTATGCGGTACCGCGCCCGGCATGTTGGTAACGCAGTAATGAACCACGCCGCTGCGAATGTAGATCGGATGCGCATGGGTGGTCGGCTGCGAGGTTTCCGAAACGCCGCCCTGATCGATCGAGAGATCCACCAGCGCCGCCCCCGGTTTCATTTTCGCCACGGTGCGCGCCGATATCAGTCGGGGGGCGCGCGCTCCCGGCACCAGAACTGTCCCGATCACCAGGTCGGCCTGCAGGATTTCCTCTTCCAGCGTTGCGCGGTTGGACATCACGGTGGTCGCGCTGCCGCCGAGGACATCGTTCAGGTAGCGCAGCCGCGACGGATTTACGTCGAGAATCGTGACCTCCGCACCGACTCCTGCCGCCACCCGGCATGCGTTGAAGCCGGCGATGCCGCCGCCGATAATCGCCACCTTCCCCGGCCGCACTCCCGGCGCTCCGCTGAGTAGCACGCCGCGCCCGCCGTTCTGCGCCTGCAGGCACCATCCGCCTGCCTGCACCGCCAGTCGTCCCGCCACTTCGCTCATCGGTGCGAGCAGTGGCAGGCTGCCGTCTTCGAGTTGCACGGTTTCATATCCCAGCGCACTGACGCCCCGGCGAATCAATTCGCGCGCGAGCCGATGGTCGGGCGCGAGATGAAGATAGGTGAACAGGATCAGCCCGGGCCGCAAAAACTTGTACTCAGCAGCCTGCGGTTCCTTGACCTTCAACACCATCGACGCGCGCGCCCATACGGTCGCGGCCGAGTCGGTGATGCGCGCTCCCGCTGCGCGATAGTCGCGATCGCTGAAGCCGCTGCCTAGCCCCGCGCCCCGCTGGACGATTACCGAATGGCCATGATGGTGGAAGCCGGCAGCGCCCGCCGGCGTCAGTGCAACGCGTCTCTCGTCAGGTTTGATCTCAGTCGGAACGCCGATGATCATCTCGCAGCCTCATCACGGGTGTTTATCCAGACGCACGTCATGGGTTGACTCGCAGCACTGGCAGATGGGGAATATTAACTCATGGCGCTGGCGTCGAAAGCTATCGTGCGAAGCGATCGTCTCCGGCAGCGACAGCGCGGAAGATGAAACTTGACAATGGGATTCGTGCCGCGCTTGATGAACGTGAAGAACAATTCGTGTCCGCTTTGGCCGCGCAGCCGGATCGGCGCGTTGATATATCTGGGAGAACATGATGGAAGCTCCACCGGGACTTAAATACTCCAAGGAACATGAATGGGTAGCGACCGAGGAATCGGTTGCGACCATCGGCATTACCGATCACGCTCAGGAACAACTCGGCGAAATCGTGTACATCGAGCTTCCGTCAGTCGGCGAGAAGATCAGCAAGGATGATCCCTTCGGCGTCGTTGAATCCGTCAAAGCGGTTTCCGACATCTACGCGCCAGTCAGCGGCACCGTGGTCGAAGTTAACGAAGACCTGCCGGAGAGCCCGGAGGTGGTCAACGAGGATCCTTACGGCGACGGCTGGTTGATCAAGGTTAAAGTGAGCGACCCCGCCGACCTGGAGGATTTGATGGACAACGACGAGTACGCTGAACTGGTCGCTCGCGAAAAAGAATAAGGAACCGCGGTCATCCGTTAGTCGCATCCTCCGACGTTTCAGTGGCGTTCGCGCTCGCTACTGAAACGTCGAACCCGCTAACCACTGGCGGTGGATCGACAAACACGATGACGAACGGCGAAGTGGCCGCCGGATCGAGCACAAAGGCCTTGGGCGGATCGAGCTTCTGGAAAAATTCCAGTTCGTGCGGCGTCATCTGCGCCACCATCGACGCCGACAGGTTGTTCCCGCAGTACACCACCTGATTCGCGATCGGATGCTGTGCCGCATCGCGCAGACTGGCCTCAATCTGAACCGCGTGCAACGACCTTCCGCTCACGTTCTCGGCGATTCCCGTGACTACGAGAACAGTATGGCCGCCCTTGGTCCGCAGATAATCGGCGTGCACGTCTCGCGTCGCGACCATCCGGGCGGGCGCGATCGGCAGGACGAAGCGATCGCCAATCTTCGGCAGATGGCTCAACATTTCAGCGGCGGTCGCCGGGGCGCTTCGAATAAATACGGTGACTGCCCCGTAGCCGAGCGCGATCAGCAGAAACAGACCAACGAAGAACCGCGCTGAGTGCGTCGCCGTCCCGCGATTGTAAACCGGCGCCGCATCCTCATCGAGAAATTCTTCGTCCTCCATGGGCTTCGGCAGTTTCGGCGGGCGCATCGCGAGCCGGCTCGCTTTTGAATCCGGCTCTGCGGCATCCGCCTTTGCCTGTGCAAAGGCCGGTTGCGAAGGCTGAACTTCGGGCGCCGCCGGCGGTGCTTCGAGTTCTGGTTCGCCAACTTGCCAATCGGAGCTGTCACGATCGGCGGCCATTTCATCTGCCGCCGGCGCTTCGTGATGCAACTGATCGTCGTTAAAATCGAACTTGAGATTCTCTCCCGTCTCTGGGAGCTCTTCGTGAAATGGCTTGGACAACAGGTCGTCGGTGGATGGGCGCGGTTCGGATGGCGGCGCGGGAGCCGGCGGCGGAGGTGGGGCGGGCCGCACCACGGATGCGGCAGGCCGCACCATAGATGCAGGTGGACGTGCCACGGATACGGGTGGCGGCTCCGGTGAGAGCCGCGCCACGGATGCGGGTGGTGGTGTTGATGACTGCGGCGCGGAGGGAGGCGCGCTCAGCGGTTGCCGGACCCCGGCTTCGACGCCTTTGGGTGTTGTACTGTCCGCGGCGGCTGAATCCACAACCCATCCGGATTGAGGGTTAGGAATCGATTTTTCGCCGATCCCCGGCGGGCCTCCGGGCTCGCGCGCTACGGGTTGACGACGCGGACGCGGCGCGCGCGGCGGTAGTGGCGCCTCGGCTGGTCTCGCAGCCTCCCCCGCGAGACTGCCGTCTCGCGGTTCGAGCGTGAATACATGCCCGCATCGCGAGCACTTGAACGTCGGTGTACCCTCGGGCAGTACCTGCTCGTCAATTCGGTAACGCGTATGGCAACTAGTACATTGAACTTCGATCGTCACCGCTCCTCCACCTCACTCGACAAAAATACCATACGCGGCGACTTCGGGCAGCTACCCGTTCGCCGGTTAAATCGGCCGCTGACGCCCCTGGTTTGCAGATTCCATCGATGCGGATCGCGCTCGTAACGCGGCGTTTCGATCCCGCCGGCGGCGGCACCGAGCGCGATCTGACGATTACCGCGCGGCTACTCGTTCGGGCGGGTCACCGAATCACGATTCATGCGGCGGAGATCCGCGCGACCTCCGATGAATGGGCACTCCGGCAAGTCGTGGCGCCGCGCCTTGGTCGCGCACTCGGACTCCTATGGTTCGCGCGCGCCGCCGGCGCTGCAGCCCGCCGCGAGGGTGCGGATTTGGTGCTAAGCTTCGCCCGCATCGTTGACGCAGACATTTTGCGTTCCGGCGGCGGTGCGCATTCGAGTTACGTGCGCGCCGCCCGCCAATGGCAAACCGGCCCCGCACGCTTCGCGATGCGCCTCAGCCCATATCATCGCGTGCAGATGATCGTCGAACGCGCGGGCTTCCGTTCGTCACGATTGCGCCGCGCTGTCGCGGTGTCCGATCTCGTACGTCGCGATCTGATGCAAACCTTCGCGCTGGCACCGGGCAAAACAATCACGCTCTACAACGGCGTCGAACTCGATCGCTTCACACCCACGCACGATGCCGCCGAACGCGCTTCGATTCGTCGTGATCTCGGCATCACTGATTCGCGGCCGGCCGTCATGTTCGTCGGCAACGGCTTCGCGCGCAAGGGCCTGCGGTTTCTGATCGAGGCGTGGCCAACGGTTGGCAGCGGCGCTCGTCTCATCGTCGTGGGAACCGATCAGGCCGCGGCTTCCTATCAACGACTCGTGCGCCGCCTCGGCCTTGATGATCGCGTGAGCTTCCTCGGTCGCCGCACCGACGTCCATCGCCTGATGCGCGGTGCAGACGCCTTCGCGCTGCCCTCATTTTTCGAGCCTTTCGGCAACGTCGCGATGGAGGCGATGGCGTCCGGTGTCCCGGTCCTGAGCAGCGCGCAATCGGGGGTCGCCGAAGTCGTGCCCCCGCCGATGCGGGAGTTCATCGTCAACGACCCCGCTAACCGCGCCGTATTAGCTGCGCGCATGAACGCCCTGATCGAAGGGGCACCTGAATTAAGAGAATGTGCGCGCGCGGCCGCCGCGCAATTCACCTGGGAACGTCACGCTCGCGAGTTGCTCGCGATCGTCGAAGCCGCGGCCGATGGTCAGCCATGAGCGATCACGAGCCCGGCTTTAAACGCCGCAGGCCGTCATGCATTCCGCGGGCAATCGCCAACCGGCGTTCTTCCCGTGCGAGCCGTGCGATCGACGCGCCCGTCGTGCGCGCTATCGCGAGTCTGGCGGCGGCCACGACCTCTTTTGTCCAGACCTCGTATGACGAATGCTGTTCGTGCAGCATCCTGCAGTATCCCCGCTCGCGCGCGATACGGATGAATCGTTCGCGATTCGCTCGCGACGCATCGACCTCATGCCACACCAGAGCCCGCGGCGCGTAACCTATCTGCAGGCCCGCGCGCCTCATACGTTGCGACATTTCCGTCTCCTCTTCGTGACCTGCCGCTCCCGGCCCCAGCCGTTCATCGAACGGGCCGACTTGCCGCAAGGCCGCCGCGCGAAACGCCATGTTCGCTCCGAGGACGCCGCGCACCTCGACCACGTTCTCGCCGTGGTCTGCAATCGGCAGATCCAGGTAAGGCGCCATCGCGCCCGCCTTCGCAATCGGATCCTCCGCGGCCAGGATGCGGCCCTTCATCGCCGCGAACTCCGGATGCGTCCCGAAGAATTCCTCGACCGCCGCGACGTACCCGTCCGCCACCGCAAGGTCGTCGTCCAGGCAAGCGATTATCTCTCCGCGCGCGATTGCGATCGTTCGATTCTGCACCCGGCATTTGCCCGCTTGCGCCTCGTGCAGATGGATTAGCTCCGCTTCGGCGCCGATCGAACTTCGATCGATGCGGGCAGGCGAGGGCGTCCCGTTCTCCGCGATCAATACCTCATGCTCGCCAGCGCGGAGTTGCGTTGCGAGGCTCGCAAGCAGTCGCGTGAGCGAGTCCGGCCGGGCATGCGTGGCGATAATGATCGATACCTTCACCAGCCGTGCGATCCGCCGCGAGTATTGCCGTTCAGGATTAAGAGGATAGACATCGAGACGAATGATTCTGTGCCGAACCTGTCTCCACGCTCAAGCCGCCCGTCCGCCGCGATGCCACCTTGAATTACGAGCCGCAGCCGGTTAAACCTTTTTGATCCCCGGTCGCGAGAGTGGCGGAACGGCAGACGCGCAAGGCTCAGGACCTTGTGAGGGAAACTTCGTGGGGGTTCAAGTCCCCCCTCTCGCACCAGTTTTCACCCGGCATCGAACCAGCGCGCGGCCCGGTTGGTTATGTCCCAGCGATTCAATATGATCTTCATACAGCGGCCCGCGACCGGCCGCCCGAGTTGCCATTTGGACGATTACCCTAATCGAAGGACGACTTATCTGCGTTGGAACTGAGCAAGACATTCGATCCCAAATCCGCCGAAGAGCATTGGTTTCAGCTCTGGATCGATCGCGGTTATTTCACGGCAGATCCGGCTCGTGACGGCGACCCCTTTTCGATCGTCATTCCGCCGCCCAATGTCACCGGCCAGCTGCATCTCGGCCACGCTCTCAACGTAACACTGCAGGACGTAATCGTCCGTACCCGCCGGATGCAGGGATTCAACACCCTTTGGGTCCCCGGCACCGATCACGCCGGCATTGCTACGCAAAACGTCGTCGAGCGCGAAATCGCCAAGGACGGCAAGACCCGCCACGACCTCGGCCGCGACAAGTTCGTCGCACGCGTATGGGAATGGAAGGAAACCTACGGCGGCAAAATCCTCCATCAGTTGCGGCGACTCGGCGCGTCCTGCGACTGGAGCCGCGAGCGCTTCACGCTCGACCCCGGCCTCTCGCGCGCTGTCACGCGCGTCTTCGTGAGGCTCTATCAAGACGGCCTCATCTACCGCGGCCGCCGCATGATCAACTGGTGTCCGCGATGTGAAACCGCGCTCTCCGATCTCGAGGTCGAGCACAAGGATTCGCAAGGCCATCTCTGGCATATCCGCTATCCGCTCGCCGACGGCTCCGGTTCGATTACGGTGGCGACGACGCGGCCCGAAACGATGCTCGGCGATACCGCCGTCGCGGTGAATCCTGCCGACGATCGTTACGCATCGATGGTGGGCAAAAAGATCATTCTGCCGCTTATCGGACGCGAGATTCCGATCGTCGCCGATAACACCGTCGATCGCGAGTTCGGCACTGGCGCCGTGAAAATTACGCCCGCTCACGACTTCAACGACTTCGAACTCGGCCGCCGCCATAATCTACCGCAAATCTCCGTGATGGATATTCACGGGCGCATGAACGCCGAGGCCGGCCTGTACCAGGGCCTTACCCGCGAGCAGGCTCGCAAACAGATCGTCGCCGACCTCGAAGCGCAAGGCTTCCTCGACGCGGTTACGCCGCACGCCCATAAGATCGGCGTGTGCTCCCGATGCGACACTGTTGTCGAGCCGATGCTTTCCGATCAATGGTTCGTTGCCGTCAACAAACCCGGCCCCTGCGGCAAGTCGCTTGCCGGTGCGGCCATCTCGGCGGTCGAAACCGGCGACACCACCTTCCATCCGAAATTCTGGGAGAACACCTACTTTTCCTGGATGCGCAATATTCAGGACTGGTGCATCTCGCGCCAACTCTGGTGGGGTCATCGCATCCCCGCGTACTGGTGCGTTCATTGCGAACACGCGGATCCCATCGTTGCCGAGGAACGTCCTACCGCATGCCCGCAATGCGGGTCGCCCGATCTGCGTCAGGATGAGGACGTCCTCGATACATGGTTCTCTTCGGGACTGTGGCCCTTCTCGACCCTCGGGTGGCCCGACGCGACGCCCGACCTTAACCGCTACTATCCGACCAGCCTGCTGCTGACCGGCTTCGATATCATTTTCTTCTGGGTCGCGCGGATGATGATGCTCGGCATTTACTGCATCGACGATCGCCCCGCCGAAAAGGAACGCGTGCCGTTTCGCGAGGTTTACATCACGCCGCTGGTGCGCGACCAATACGGCAAGAAGATGACCAAGTCGCGCGGCAACGTCGTCGATCCGCTCGAAATCATGGAGAAATACGGCACCGACGCGGTGCGCTTCACGCTCGCGCAACTCGCCGTGCAGGGCCGTGATCTGATCCTTTCAGACGATCGGCTGGCGGCGTCGCGCGCCTTCGCCAACAAAATCTGGAACGCAGCCCGCTTCGTCATGATGAACCTCGACGACGCCCCGCAACCACTTCCGCCCGTTGACGTTGCGAAATTGGGCCTCGCCGAGCGCTGGATTCTCAGCCGCCTCGACGCAGCCGTCGGCGACGTGACCAAAGCCATCGACGCCTACGAGTTCAACAACGCCGCGCTGATCGTTTACCAGTTCATCTGGCACGAGTTCTGTGACTGGTATATCGAACTCGCGAAAGACCCGCTCAAGGCCGGCGGCGAGGCTCAGGCGGGAGCGCGCTACGCATTACTCCAATGTTTCGACGGGCTGCTGCGGATTCTGCATCCCTTTATGCCGTTCATCTCCGAGGAAATCTGGCAGGCGCTCCGTCCTTATTTTCCCGCGAAGGAATTGAGCGAACATCTCGCCGTCGCAAAGTTCCCGACACCCGCACCGGCGCCGTGGCTTTCGGAAGATGAGGCGGCCACGATGAATAACTGCATCGGCGCGACCCAGGCCGTGAACTCGTTGCGCTCGCTCCTCGGATGGAATCCCGGCCAGCGCGTGCAGACCGTGATGAAACGGATGACAGAGGAATCGTTCGCGCAGTTTCAGCCGTGGCTCCCGTACCTGAAGGTCCTGACTAAGTCCGAAGCGGTGACCTTTGAGCGCATTGCCCCGGGCAAGCGAGTGATCTTTGCGCATATCGAACGCCTCGGCGATGTCGGTATCGAAGCGCCCGACGCCTTCGATTTCGATGTCGCACGCAAGAAGCTGCGCAAGCAACTCGACGAAGTCACCAAGTATGAACGCCAGCACGAGGCGCGCTTGCAGGACGAGAATTTTCTCCGCAAGGCAGATCCGGAAACCGTCACCGAAGCTCAGCAGCGCCGCGAGGTCCTCCGCGGACAGAACTATCTATTGTCGGAGCAACTTCGGCAAATCGAAGAATCGAACTGAATCAATCGAGTGGAAATTCTGCGGCAAATCGATCTCTTCGACCTCATCAAGCGCGCCCTTGCCGAGGACGTCGGCCAAGGCGACATCACCACCGCCGCGACCGTCGAGCCAACAGTGCTCGGCCGCGCGCGTATCACCGTCAAGGAGCCTGACGGCATCGTGTTCTGCGGCGGAATGATCCTCGCCCAGACGTTCTCGCTTACCGCCAGCGAGCCCGCGATGAAGCAACTCGTCCGTGAGGGCGAGTTGCTTCATCGCGGCGCCCTCGCCGCCGAAGTTGACGGCCGCCTCGCCGGTTTGTTGACCGGCGAGCGCGTCGCCCTCAACTTCGTCCAACTGATGTCCGGCATCGCGACCGCGACGCGCCGCTATGCCGACGCAGTTGCCGGCACCCGCGCCCGCATCGTCGATACGCGCAAGACCCATCCGGGATTGCGCGCTATCGAGAAGTACGCAGTGCGGGTCGGCGGCGGCGGCAACCACCGCTTTGGCCTCGATAGTGGTGTCCTCATCAAGGACAACCACATCGCGGCGGCGGGCTCGATCGGCGCGGCGCTCGATCGCGCCCGCCGCCTCGCCCCGCATACCTTTCGCGTCGAAATCGAGTGCGAGACGCTGGCGCAGGTCGCGGAAGCGATCGCCCATGGCGCGACCTCCATCCTGCTCGACAATATGCCGCTCGACGAGATGCGCCGCGCGCGCGAGATCGTCGGCGACAGCGTCATCCTTGAGGCCTCGGGCAACGTCAGTCTCGAGACCGTCCGCGCGATCGCCGAGACCGGCGTCGATCTGATCTCGGTCGGTGCATTGACGCACTCCGTCAAAGCCGTGGATCTGAGCATGCGAATACAAGCGATGTGACGACGACGACGAATGACTAAGAGGCGGGGGAATGGTCAAGGAACGAAGAAATCCATATTTCTTTCTGAAACCTCGGTGAGGTTTCAGAAAAAGGCTTTAATTCTTCGTTCCTTGACCGCTCTCCCCTAAAATCGTCCCATGCCCACGAACCCCTACCACGCGATCGAAACCGGCCCGCCCGGCCGCGTCGGCTGGCGCATCCACTACTTTCACGAAGTGACTTCGACGCAACTCATCGCCGCCGAGATGGCGGAGGAGGGCGCCGCGCAAGGCACCATCGTAATCGCCGAACTTCAGACTGCGGGGCGTGGACGGATGGGCCGCACGTGGCATTCGCCCGCCGGCGTCAATCTCTACATGACCGTGATTTTGCGGCCTTCGATGCCGCTGGCGGAGGTGCCCCGCTTAAGCCTCGTCGCGGGCGTCGGAGCCGCCGAGGCGCTCGAGACCGTTGCCGCTGGAATCGTGGCCCTCAAATGGCCCAACGACGTCTGGCTCAACGGCCGCAAGGCCGGCGGTATCATCGCCGAGGCCGTGACCGATGCGGCTCAGGGCCTGAAATGCGTCCTGCTCGGGATTGGCCTCAACGTGAATCTCGCGCTCGCCGACGTGCCGCCCGATTTGCGCGACAAGGCGACCTCGGTGCGCATTGCCACCGGCCGCCTCTGCGACCGTATTGAACTCGCCGCGACTCTTTGTAATCGCCTCGACTCTCGCTATATGGAAGTAGAGGCTGCGGGCTTCGCGGCGGTGCGCCCCGCATGGGAGCGTTACTCGGCGCTTACCGGCAGGCGCGTCACCGTCCTCGATGGCGACACGCGCATTGCGGGTGTGGTGCGCGGGATCGACAGCGACGGCGCTCTGATCCTCGAGACCGAGGCGGGTGCGGAGAGAATTCTGACGGGCGATGTCAGTATCGAGGGAGCTTACGCTTGAAACTTGGCACGATGGGAGGTGGCGTCCCCGGCGCGAACGGGGTGATTTAAGAAACTGCGATTAACAGAGGAACGCGCGACGTACACGCCGGACCGCTGTTCAGTGAGAGGTCATTGCGATTCGGCTGCGCGAGGATTCCGCGCGCTCCGTTCCACGTTACAAAAACGTTGCGGAGAGGTGAATCGTTATGGCAGTTGAAGAAATCGGTCGGCTCAGGACAATCGCAATCGTCGGCCAGGGTGGCGCCGGCAAAACGCAGCTCGCCGAGGCGATGCTGTTTACGGCTGGCGCAACCAAGGCTCTCGGCCGTCCCGACGACGGCAGCGCAGTGATGGATTTCGAGCCCGAGGAACTCGCCCGTCACATCTCAATCAGTTCATCTTTTCACCATCTCAACTGGAAAAAGATCGAGGCGATCGTCGCCAACACTCCTGGGTACACCGCCTTTCTCCCGGAATGTTTCAACACCATGCGCGCGGTTGACGGCGTCGTCTTCGTCTCCAGCGCGGGCGGCGATCTCAAGGTCGAAGCCGAAAAAATCTTCGACGAGGTCAAACGTCTCGATCTGCCCCGGATTGTCTTCGTCTCACGCCTCGAGCGCGAACGGATGAACTTCGCGGCAGCCTTGGACGACCTCGAAAAAACTCTCGAAGCGAATCCTGTGCTCCTCACTCTGCCGATTGGCGAAGAGGCTGCCTTCACCGGCGTCGTCGATCTCCTCTCGATGAAGGCGTTGACCTACGCCGACGCCAACGGCAAGGCCCGTGAGGAAGAACTCGCCGGCGACTTGCGCGCGCGCGCCGAAGACGCCCGCATGAAACTGTGCGAAGCCGTCGCCGAGACCGACGACGATCTCCTCGAGAAGTATCTCGATCAAGGCGAAATCTCCGACGACGAATTACGCGCCGCCCTGCGCAACGCCGTTATCGCTTGCAAATTGACTCCGGTGCTATGCGGCTCCGGTACGAAGAACATCGGCATGGGCCCGCTGCTAGACGCGATCGCCGCTTTAATGCCCGCGCCCAACGAGCGTCCCGCGACGCAAGGGCAGGGGCCTTCAAACGGAACTCCCGTCGAACGTCCGCACGATCCGGCCGCACCATTCTCCGCCCTCGTCTTCAAGACCGTCATCGATCCTTTCGCCGGCAAGCTCTCCATCATGCGCGTGATGTCGGGCCGCGCGAGCACCGACGCAACCGTCCTCAATTCCACGCGCGGCACGCGCGAGCATTTCGGCCACCTGCTTCGGCTGGAGGGCAAGAAGCAATCGCCGCTACAGACCGCGCTCGCCGGCGAGATAATCGCGGTCGCGAAGCTCAAAGACACCACCACCGGCGATACTCTCTCCGACGAAAAAGCGGTCATCATCTATCCGCAGCCGGAGAAGCCCGCGCCCGTAATTTCGTTCGCGATTCGGCCCCGGACTCGATCCGACGAAGAGAAATCTTCGCTGGCGTTGCAACGCCTGGTCGAGGAAGATCCCGCGCTCGAAACTCATCGTGACCCGCAGACCCACGAGATCATCCTTTCCGGCACCGGCCAGATGCATATTGAAGTGACGGTCGAAAAGCTCAAGCGCAAGTTCAATGTTGAAGTCGAATTACAGGCCCCGAAAGTTCCCTACATGGAAACCATCAAGGGCCGCGCCGAATCCCAGGGCAAGTACAAGCGGCAGTCCGGCGGCCGGGGCCAGTACGGTGATTGCTGGCTCAAGATTGAGCCGCTCGCACGTGGCGCAGGCTTCGAGTTCGTCGATCAGATCGTCGGCGGCGCGATTCCGCGGCAGTTCATTCCGTCGGTCGAAAAGGGCATCCGCAACACCCTGCCGGAGGGCTTCCTCGCCGGCTATCCGATGGTTGACGTGAAAGTTACCGTTTTCGACGGGAGCTTCCATGACGTCGATTCGTCGGATATGGCGTTTCAGATAGCCGCATCGATGGGCTTCAAGAACGCTCTCGAAAAGGCCCGCCCGATCCTTCTCGAACCCGTCATGGCTCTCGACGTGAGCTGCCCTGACGACTGTATGGGCGACGTAATCGGCGACCTCAATTCGCGCCGCGGCCGCGTCCTCGGGATGGAAACGAAGGGCCACGCCCAGGTCATCAAGGCGCTCGTGCCGATGGCCGAGATCCTCAAGTACGCTCCTGATCTGCGATCGATGACCTCGGGCCGCGGCTCCTTCGAGGCTCGTTTCCATCACTATGACGAAGTGCCGGCGCCCATCGCAGAGAAGGTGATCAGGGAAAAGAAAGAGGCTCAGGAAACCGCTAAAGCCCCGGCGCATGCCTGACCCCAGCGAGTGGGTCGCGGCGATACCGCGATCCACTCAAAGGCAAAGCTCGGCTCGCTAGCTCGCCTGGTAAGGGTTTAAAAAAGATAGATAGTTTTGTTCCTCAACAACTTCTTCAGCCATCGCGATTATGCTTCCGGCTGCGCTAAGATTACGGCAGTGCCATGGCGCTCGGAAAGGCAATCGTTGTATTCGGTCTCGTTATCGCGGCGATCGGCTTCGCTCTATGGGTGGCGCCGTCGGTGCCGTTTCTCAGCCGCCTCGGCCGATTGCCGGGGGACATCCTGGTGCGGCGCGGTAACTTCACCTTCTATTTCCCGGTTGTTACCTCGATCGTGATTAGTCTTCTGTTGACGCTGATTTTCGCCATGCTCAGACGCTGACCATTCGATCATGGCAGACGATACCGAAACCCTGATCAGCGACGCGGAGCAAAAGCGCCGCCGCCGCGAGCTTATCGCCGTTGCCGTTGCGGCCGTGACGCTGATCGCCTTCGTGCTGGCGCAAACCACGCTGCCGCCGCTCAGTTCGCATACCTCGCTGGTCTCGAACCTCGTCGTCATCCTGCTCTTCGATTTAAGCTTCCTGCTGCTCGGCCTGATGTTGTTGCTGGTCGGGCGCAATCTCGCCAAGACCTTTTTCGAGCGCCGCCGTGGTCTCATCGGATCGAAGCTGCAGGCCCGCCTGGTGTTCGGGTTTATCGCGGTTGCCCTGGTGCCAAGCGCGTTTCTGCTTTACGTCGCCGGGGCTTTCCTGCACGCGGACATCGACAGCTGGTTCAATCCGGAGTACGAGCGCGTCCTTGACGATTCGCTCGACATCGCAAAGGTTTACTATCTCAACTCGGCCAACAACGCGGCCCATTTCTCTCGCGTCCTGGCCGGACAGGTAGCTCAGCGCGACCTGCTTAATCCCATCAATCGAAAGCTCTTGCGCAAGGCGATGGCGACTGCTCAGCAGGATTACAACCTCGGCACGATCGAGGTTTTCTCGGCCAATCGCTCGCTGGTGATGCTGGTGCTTAGTCCGCGCACTCCGACCGGAATCGGCGCCGGTCCCGACGCCCCCATTGTGATCGGCACCTTGCAGGGTCATTCGCTGACGCGCACCGATCGCCTGGGCAAATCTGACGTCATTCGCGGCAGCGCACCCGTCTATGCGTCACCCGACTCCGACGAGGTGATCGGCGCGATCGTCATCGACTACTACCTGCCCAAGAGCCTGGCCGCGAAAGCCGCCGGTATCTCGCGCACCTTCGAGGAGTACTTCCAGCTCCGCATCCTCCATCAGCCGATCATGCACAGCTATATCGTCGCGTTGGTCCTGATCGCGCTAGCCGTAGTGCTGCTGGCGAGCTGGTTCGGAATCTATCTCGCGCGGGGCATCACCGGCCCGATCAAGTTGCTGGCGGAAGGCACGCAGGCGATCGCCGCGGGCAATCTAACCTACGAAATACCTCCCGTGGGTGACGACGAAATCGGCCACCTGGTCGGATCGTTCAACCGCATGACGGCCGATCTGCGCGCCTCGCGGGCCGAGCTTGAACAGCGCCGCCGCTATACCGAAACGCTGTTGCGTAACGTTTCGGCCGGCGTCGTCGGGCTTGATCGGGAGGGCGTCGTCACCGCTATCAATCCATGCGCCGAGCGTCTCCTGGGAATTCGCGCGGGCGACCTGCTCAGCCGGCACTACACCGAGTGTCTGCCCCCGCTGCTCGCTCATGCGCTCGACGATCTCTTCTCTGCCGGTCCCCGTCCGCCCGAGGTGCGATCGTCACTTAAGCTCGAGGGGGGCGGCGGCGCCGACGCCGAACTGATGATGACCGCGAGCCCGCTCGGCGACGAGACCGGCGACCTCGGCACCGTGCTGTTCTTCGAGGACGTGAGCCAGATCGCCAAGGTCGAACGGATGGAGGCGTGGCGCGAAGTCGCGCGGCGCATCGCGCACGAGATCAAGAACCCCCTGACTCCCATTCAGCTTTCGGCGGAGCGCCTGCGTCGCCAGTTGGGACCGCTCGCCGACGGTGACGGGCGCCTCCTCGAGGAATGCACGCATACCATCATCGGCGAGGTGGAGGCCCTCAAGCGGCTGGTGAACGAGTTTGCTGCGTTCGCGAGGATGCCGCAGCTTAATCCGATTCCGGGCGATCTGAACGACCTCGCCGAAGAAACTGTCAACAACTTTCGCGAGGCCAATCCGGCCGCGGACTTCGGTCTTGCGCTGGCGCCCAAGATGCCCATGGTTGCCATCGATCGCGAAGCGCTCAAGCGCGCGTTGGTGAATCTGCTCGACAATGCGGTCGCCGCCGCGCTCAGCGCAAACCACAATGGCGACCGACCGCGCATCGACGTAATCACCACAGTGGACGGCGCTAGCGGTGTGGTAACGCTCGAAGTATGCGACAATGGTCCTGGTATTGAGCCCCGCAATCGCGCGCGCATCTTCGAACCCTACTACTCCACCAAAAGCGGCGGTACGGGCCTCGGTCTGGCGATCGTCGCGAATATCGTGACTGACCATCACGGGTTCGTTCGGGTGCAGGGAAACCGACCCCGCGGAAGTAGATTCATCGTCGAATTTCCAGTAAAAGTGCAACAAATCGTTAGTGTTTCCGCTTGAGCGGTCGCGACGGGGATGGACGCGCCGCGCCGAAATTTAGAAATATGGGGAATACACCACACACGTATGCCGTTGCAGACGACTCATGCGCCGACGCCGGCCTGCGGCCTGATTAGGGATTGACACGCGAAAGGCACGCTTGAGGATCCGATTTCGATTCGGCAGCGGTAGAGGCTCCTTTCCGGTTAACTTCACGCCAGGACTGAGAAACAAAAATTCGAGCTCAAAATCTAAATCAAAGACCGTTATCGGCAGGTAACCCAGTGAATGCGACCGTGTTGGTGGTGGATGACGAAGAGCGGATTAGGTCTTCATTGCGCGGGATTCTCAGCGACGAAGGCTTTCGTGTGATCGAGACCGGCCACGCGCCGGGTGTGATGGGAATAATTGCGCGAGAGCATCCGGAACTGGTGCTCCTCGACGTCTGGATGCCCGAGCTCGACGGTATCGAGCTGCTTCGCCGCATCAAAGCCGAGCGACCGCACACGCGCGTCATCATGATCTCGGGTCACGCCAATATCCAGAACGCGGTGGCTGCTACCCGTCTTGGTGCCGAAGACTTTTTGGAGAAGCCGTTCTCCGTAGCGGGATTGCTCGCGTCTATCGACCGGGTGCTTTCGGGCGAAACCGGCGGGAGTCGCCCCGAGCCGGCTGGCGATGGAGTCGCTGCCGGACGCGCGCCCGCGAGTGCCACCGGCGCAATCGCCCGGCGCCAGCGCACGGTCAGAGAATCCCTCGTTATCGCAGGGCAGGGCCTTCATTCCGGATTGAAAACGGGCGTGATTCTGCATCCCGCTCCGTCCAATACCGGGATTGTGTTCTCGTCATTAGCCGACCAATCCGCCATCCCGGCCCGCCTCGACAACGTTACCGAGACCGGCTACAACACCACGCTCAGCGGCAATGGCCATTCGATCCGCACGGTCGAACATCTGATGTCGGCGCTGCACGGCTTCGGCATCACCAACCTGCTGGTCAAGACGGACGACGAGGTTCCTGCCCTGGACGGGTCGGCCCTCGAGTACTGCAGGCAGTTGCGCGAAGCTGGGGTGCGCGAACAGTCATCCCTTGTTGAACCGATTGCCGTAAAGAAAACCATCCAGGTGGGCAGCGGCGAAGAATTCATTCGAATTGAGCCCGCGCCTCATCTAATTATCGATTACACCCTCGACTATCCGGCGCCGATTGGCGTGCAGAAGGTACATTTCGAATTGACCTCGTCCGACGCTTACATCGATCAGATTGCGCCCGCCCGGACGTTTGGATTCGTGCGGGAATTTCACAAACTTGCGCAGATGGGACTCGCGAGCGGCGGCCGACTCGACAATCTGATCCTCGTCGATGACGAGAAAGTGGTAAATACGACGTTGCGTTTTCCCGACGAATTCGCGCGGCACAAGGTACTCGATCTAATTGGCGATCTTTATCTTCTCGGGCGCCCGCTGATCGGTCACGTCACGGCCTCGAAGACTGGCCATTCGGATAACCTGGCGTTGCTGCGCGCGATCGATGCCGAAACCTGACCGCGCAAAGCGCTTCCCGGGCATCCGAGCTTGATCCAGAGCGACCCCAGCCGCTTCCTGGAATACAAGTGACGCGCGGAAACTATTGACGATGAACCTGGAGGGTAAAGTTGCGCTGGTGACGGGCGCCGGCCGCCGCCTGGGAAGGGCGATTGCGATTGCCCTGGCCGATCGTGGCGCAACCCTCGCAATTCATTACCGGACCTCTCACTCTGAAGCCGAAGCGGTGGCTGCCCAGGTCGAACGCGCCGGCGGGCGCGCGAGATGTTTCGCAGCCGATCTTGAGAACGTTGGTGAAATTGAACGGATGACCTCGGAGGTGATCGCCGTCTATGGACGAATCGACGTGCTGATAAACTCGGCCTCCATCTTTGTGCGCAAATCGTTCGAAGAGATTTCCGAGCACGACTGGGACGCGAACCTCGACACCAACCTGAAAGCGCCCTTCTTTCTATCGAAGTTCGTGAGTGCGTCGATGCGTCAGAATGGCGCTGGCAAGATTATCAATCTCGGCGACTGGGCTGGTATCCGCCCCTTCAAAAGCTATATTCCGTACTCGATCTCAAAGGCCGGGTTGATTGGTCTCACGCGCGCGCTGGCCAAGGCGTTGGCGCCGGAAATACAGGTGAACTGTATCGCGCTCGGCCCCGTGATGCCCCCCGATGACTACGACGCCGCCGAGATCGAACGCCTGCGGAAGATCACACTGACCCAGCGGCTCGGCACGCCCGACGACGTTGCGCGCGCGGTGATCTTTCTGTGTGAAGGAACTGACTTCGCGACCGGCTCGACCCTGATGCTCGAAGGCGGCCGTCTTCTGAATTGATTGGAAACCTGTTGAAGCGCACTAACCAGCAAGCCGCAAACGTCCCCGATGGATACCAAATCACGCCGGTCGCGGATCGCATCACGATTCTCGCCAGCGGCGGCCTCGACAGCTCCGTGATGCTCGGTGCGATCGCGCGCACCGGCCGCCACGTCTTTCCGGTCTATATTCGCGCGGGACTGAGTTGGGAGCGCGACGAGCTCGCGACGCTGCGGCGTTTTGTGCGCGCGCTCAAACTGCCGAACATCGAACCGGTCGCGGCCTTAAGTCTGCCGATGCGCGATCTGTCGGGCGACCACTGGAGCGTCACCGGCCGTAACGTTCCGGGTTACAACGCATCGCTCTCGTCCAACTATATCCTGGGGCGCAACTTCACTCTGCTGACGAAGGCCGCGATCTTCAGTGCGCGCAATCAGATTGGCGAAATCGCGATGGCGCCGCTTGAAAGCAATCCCTTCCCCGACGCGCGCCCCGAATTCTTCCGCGCCTTCGCCCGCGCGGTCGAACTTGGCGTGGGTATCAGGCTCTCCATTCGCACGCCGTTCGCCGGCAAATCCAAGGCCGACGTGGTGCGGACGGGCGCAGGGATGCCGCTGGAACTGACCGTCTCATGCGCGCGGCCGACCGGTATCGTCCATTGCGGCGCGTGTACCAAATGCGCCGAGCGGGTGGAAGGATTTCTCGAAGCGGGAGTTCCCGACCCGACTCATTACGCGCGCAAACCTAAGAAGCCAAAGGCACTCAACGGCTAGTCGGGCTCTTCCTGCTTAAGCTTCTTCCCTGAAAAGGACGCGCCACAAATGAAAAACGTTAGGGAACTGGAGCGCGCTGGTACGACGTCGTGCAGGGCGGCCCGGCGGAAAAAAAGTGATCGACCGTGGTTGCGTCACGCCGCATGAAGATCAAACTCGATGAACGCGTGCCGTAATCGCCCAGATGCAGGCACAGCGAGTTCGGCCGGCCCGTGCGCGCGTCGAGCTGCGTCGAATGATCGGCCAGCAGCGCCGCAAGGTCGTCGCGGCGAGCGAGCGGGTCGGCGGCGAATTCCTCGCGCCGTCCGAGTTCGGCGAAACGGCTGTACGATCGGCTGATACGCGGGCACTCAAAATCGTCAACGTCGGCGTTGGTCAACAGATGAAACCCGGGCGTGAGTTGCACGATCTCGATCTCGCCGCCCCGGTTATAGGCGACAAATGCCTCGTCCCTAGACGCCATCAACAGGTTGAAGCCGTTGTAATCGCGCCCGCGTTGGCCTTCTAGATAATGCAGTGCGCCGGCCGCAGTCGAATGCTGCAACGCGTCGAGGCATAGCAAGCCGCGGGAGCGCAGCTTGTCGTCGTTCGGTCCGGTCTCCGCGATCCGCCGGTTGAGCAGCCCCGCGATGAGCCCGTGCTCGTTGATTCCGAGCCACGTTCCGCGCGCGCGCAAATCCTTGCCGCCGATGATGCGCGGGCGATCGCCGAGCATAGTCGGCGGCAGCGCGGGGCGATCGAGGAATTCGTCGCGATTGGCGGCGACGACGACGGGATAATCGGTCAAGACGCGAAAGTAGATGGCGAGCGTGCACATGCTCTCTCAAACGTCGCAAATCCGGGGCCGTCAGCACAAGAGGCTCGCGAGCGCGCATTTGCTAGCATTGAAGCGTGGGAACCATCGATCACTACGACGTCGTGTTGATCGGCGGCGGCGTTATCGGCAGCGCGGTTGCGATGGGCCTCGCGCAGCGCGGTTTGCGCGTCGCGGTCGCCGATATCGATCTCAGCGGACGCCTCAGTTCGAGCGAGAAGAACGCTGGCGGCGTCCGTGCAACGTGGTGGCAGCCGGTCAATATCACGCTATGCCGCGAATCGATCCGCTATTACGAAAGTATCCGCGACGAGGTCGGCTTCCGCCAAAAGGGCTACCTCTGGCTGTATGATACCGAGACTTGGCCGAAGGCGTGCGATATCCTCGAATTGCAGCGCGCGCTGGGCCATCCGATTGAAGCGCTGACGCCGACGGAGGTGAATCGGCGCGTGCCGGAAATCGATCGCCTCGAGGGTATCGCCGGGGCGACATTCTCGCCCGCCGACGGCCTGATTAATCCGAATCTGCTGAAACAGCACTATCGTGCTCGGGCGCAGGAGCATGGGACGCGATTCCTCGATCGCGTTTACGTTCATGCTGCCAGCGTCGATGCCGACGAGGTGCAGTTGCAATGCTGGGAGGCCAGTGAGGCGCTGACAGACGAAGGCCTGGTGCGGATGATGACCGAGGATGGCCCGGGCGAAGCGCAAACTGGACGACTGTTCGAACTGCGTGCCGACGCGGTCGCGATTACTACCGGCGCATGGTCGGATAATGCACTGAAGATTTTCGGCCTTCAGAACTATAGCGAACCGATTCGCCGTCAGATTTGCCTGGTCGATAATCGCGCCGCGAACTTCGCTGCCTATGGGATGATCGTCGATACTTCCGGCGTCTATTTTCACAACGAAGGCGCCCACATATTGGCCGGTTACTCACCGCCGGACACGCCTCCGGGCCATCTTTTCAATTACGATGGCGAACCTTTCTTTGTGAACGAAGTATGGCCGCGGATGTATGCGCGGATGAGTATATGCGAGCGCATGCGCCACGCCGGCGGATGGGCGGGGCTCTACGAAGTCAGCCCCGACCGCAGCGCGATCGTCGGGCGCGCTGCACCGCGTATCTATGAGGCGCACTCGTTCAGTGGCCGCGGCGTCATGCAATCTTACGGCGCCGGCCAGGCGCTGGCCGAATTAATCGCCGATGGCCGTTACTCGAATTTCGACGCCAGCGCGCTTTCTCGTGATCGTTTTAATCGCAATCAACCGGTGACCGAGGAGTTACACATTTGAGCCGCGATCCGGGTTTGCACTGGGCATTCGTCGTGATAATGAACTATGATTGCGCGGCACGGCGCGGCTAGCCGCAGCGAGCGAGGAGGTTGAATGTTTTCATCGATTGAAGACGTGGTCGAGAGCTTCGGCAGACACAATTATATCGCCAGTCGCCGCATTGCGACGGTGATTTATCTCGCCGCCGCAATGAAGAAACCGGTGCTGGTCGAAGGACCCGCGGGCGTCGGTAAAACCGACCTTGCCAAGGTGCTTGCCGCCTCCCTCAATGAACAAATGATTCGCCTCCAGTGCTACGAAGGACTCGACGAAGGCAAGGCGCTCTACGAATGGGAGTACGCCAAACAACTCCTCTACACCCAGATTCTTAAGGATAAGGTCAGCGAGGTGCTGGTCGGCACCCACGGACTCGCCGAAGCGGTCGATAAGATCGCAAGCGAGGACGAAGTGTTCTTTTCGGAACGTTTCATCGTGCCGCGTCCGCTCATGAAGGCGATCAATTCGGAAGAGCAGGTCGTCCTGCTGATCGACGAAATCGACAAGGCCGATGCCGAGTTCGAGGCCTTCCTGCTCGAGTTGCTCTCCGACTTCCAGGTGACGGTGCCCGAGATCGGCACCTTCAAGGCCAAGAAAATTCCGCTCGTCATCTTGACTTCCAACAATGCTCGCGAGATGTCTGACGCCCTCAAGCGCCGATGCCTCCACCTCTATATCGACTTCCCGAATCGCGAGCAGGAGCTCGCGATTGTTCGCCTCAAGGTTCCCGAAGCCGCCGAGAAGCTCGCCGAAGAAGTGGTCGGCGTGGTCCAGTCGCTGCGCAAGCTCGACCTCAAGAAGACTCCGGGTATCAGCGAGACGCTCGACTGGGTGAAGGCGCTCACGCTACTCAACGTGCAGAGCCTGGATAACGCCCTCGTCGATGAGACCCTCGACACCATCGTTAAGTACGAAGGCGACATCCGTAAGGCACAGGAAGAGTTGAAGGAGTATCTGCGCAAGGCGCGCACCCGGCGAACCGGCGCCGAGGCTACCGGGAGCACCGACGACAAGGACCTGCTTAACTAGGCTGATTGGCTCTACGCCGCAGCCGCACCGCGCGTTGGGCGGCATCACGGGGCGACTCATACGATGGACGACAAGCTGGTCGAATTTGCCAATCTGCTGCGGCAGAACGGAGTCCGAGTCTCGCTGGCCGAGACGCTCGATGCGGTCGCTGCCGCGGACGTTACGGGCCTCGGCGAACGCGAGCTGTTCCGCGCTGCGTTGCGCGCCACCATGATCAAACGGGCGAGTGAGCTCCCCGTTTTCGAAGAACTGTTCGACGTCTACTTCTCCGGCCTCGGCGAGATTATCAAGGGCGCCAGCAAGGAAGTGCAGGACGCACTCTCGATGTCGGACAAGGAGTTTCAGGACTTCCTTGACCAGATGGATCAGATGCTCAAGGAGCATGGCCAGGAGCTTTCCGATCTTGCCAAGCAGCTCCTCCAGAACAACGACGGCCAGCTCGAGCGCATGATGCGTGAAGCGGCGCGCGCCGTTCGCATGCAGGGTATCCAGCGCACCATCGAGGAGAATTACTTCGCCCGGGCGCTCGCCCGCGCCCTCGGTTTCGACAAGATCGAACAGGAAATCAAGGAACTGCGCGAACAACTCGAGAAGCTCGACCTCGGTGGCGATATCAAGGCAAAGATGGAGGAGTACCTCGATCGGCGCCTGAAAATGCTCGAGGACATCATCCGCAAGTACGTCCGCCAGGAGCGCGAGAAGCGTGACATGAAGGCGCGCGAAGAGCAGCGGATGAACCAGCTCGGCGACAAGAGCTTCTACTACTTGAGCGACGAGGAACTCGAGAAGATGCGCGAGGCCGTGACGCGGCTCGCCCAGCGCCTCAAGAATATCATCGCAGTGCGGCGCAAGCGGATGAAAAAGGGCCGCTTCGACGTGAAACGCACGATGCGCGCGAATCTCTCCAACGGCGGCGTGCCCTTCAATCTCAAGTTCGAACGCCGCAAACGCGAGAAGCCGCAGATTCTCATCATGTGCGACGTTTCCGATTCCGTTCGCAACGCGTCGCGCTTCATGCTCCAGTTCGTTTATTCGCTCCAGGATCTCTACTCGCGTGTGCGCAGCTTCGTATTCGTCGCCGATGTCGGCGAGGTCACCGAAAGTTTTCGCACCAACGATGTCAAGGAAGCTCTCGACGTAGCGCTGAAGGGTGATATCATCAATGTGTACGCGCACTCCGACTTCGGCCGATCGTTCCGCAATTTCGTCACCGATCACATCGGCGCCGTTAACAAGCGGACCACGGTTATCGTACTGGGTGACGCGCGCAACAATTACAACTTGCCTCATGACTGGTGCCTGCGCGAAATCCGGCAACGCGCGCGGCGCGTTATCTGGCTAAACCCGGAAAGCCGCAACACGTGGGGATTCGGCGACAGCGAGATGGAACGGTACGCAATTCACTGCGACCTGGTGGAGGAGTGCCGCAATCTGAACCAGCTTTATCGAGTGATCGATCAGCTCGTTCCGCGCTGAGCCGCCTCCGTGCGGGCCTCTTGCGGGCGGTCAGGTTGACCCTCAGGCCGGTTTGGTCCAAGATATTTAAACATGCGCGAATAGGGCGTTTTTCGCGCGGCGAGTCCGATAAAGTGGCGCCGAAGAGACCATATATGACGGGTCCGAAGGAAGATTACATTCTGATGATGGTCGGCGGCCTCACGCTCGATCCGACCACCAAAATGCCTATTGTGGTGCTAAAGGATCCCGACAATAAGCTCAATCTGCCCATCTGGATAGGTCCGCTTGAGGCGGCCTCGATGGCGACTGAAATTGAAGGGATCAAACCGCAGCGCCCGATGACCCACGACCTCATTCGCAACCTACTCGGCGAGCTCGGCGC
>Ga0302324_100002564_pt1 | contig 41715 bp, 32 predicted proteins | sample Palsa_T0_1_FD_201949 | JGI IMG/M metagenome (GOLD analysis project Ga0302324, IMG submission 201949) | Peat permafrost microbial communities from Stordalen Mire near Abisko, Sweden - Palsa_T0_1 | ecosystem: Environmental > Terrestrial > Soil > Palsa > Peat permafrost | place: Sweden: Abisko...
ACCGGTGCTGCGTTCGCTGCAGGAGACGCTCATGGCATTGAGGGACTGGAACGCGGGCTCGATCCACGAGGTGATCCAGGCGGTTGCGCAGCGCTACGGGCTCGGTTTGGGAAAGGTCGCGCAGCCGCTGCGTGTGGCCGTAGTCGGCGGCGCGGTCTCACCGCCTATTGACATAACACTGGCTTTGCTGGGACAGGACCGAACCGAGGCACGAATCCAGCGCGCCTTAGGTTGGATAGAGACCCTCTAGTACGCAATCTGTATAGCAAGTGTCGCACGCGCTCGCCGCCTGCGTGCGAATCGGGTCGCAGTCCTCAATTATACGAATTGACAATCGCTCAGCGGTGCTGAAGCACTGACATAAAGCATCGTCGCAGCATCAAGCACCATTAAAGTCCAGCGTCGCCACCTGGAGACGTAGGCGCACGCCGACAGGTTGTTCTCTCTTGAACCCCATTGTTCACTAGCTTCGCACTGTGAAGGGCAAACCCGCCGCGAGGCGGGGACGCAAAGCCTCCGGTCTCTGATCTAAGTTGGTCTGTGAGACAGCGGGGTTGCCGGCCGCGCAGCGACTGTGATAGTCGCGACGCTACCGTCATACCGCTGCTCGCCGCCTGCATGGTCGCCGGAGCCCTCACCTGGGGTTAACTGGACACGCGAGGCGGGCGCCGATGGGATCAAGCGCAAACGGACGGACAGGGCTGTTTCTCGCACTCTGTGCGATAGCCGTATTACTCGCCGGCTGCGGCGATGGCTCACCTGGTTCAAGCTCAGGCGACGCAACCAGCGCCAGCACTTCATCGGCCAGCGGTAGTTCATCGACAGACTCGGTCTCATCCACCGAAGTCGTGGCGCTCTCGTCCTCTGCGTACTCGGTCGCCCCCTCATCGACTGCCGTTTTGACGATCAATCGATCCGGTTCTTCGGCAGGCGCGGTGACCGTCGGCTATTCAACGATCAATGGCACAGCAACGGCCGGTACAGACTTTATTGCGACCAGTGGCACCGTAACCTGGGCCGACGGCGACTCGAGTGCGAAGACCGTGTTAGTGCCCATTACAAGTCAGGCGAGCGGAACTTATTTCGCATTCGCGCTGACGAGCGTTCAGGGTAGCGCCAATTTTGGCACGCCGGCTACGGCCACGATCGACGTCAACGCAGCCACTGCGTCCACCGGCTCGAGCAGTTCAGGCGGATCGAGCAGTTCCAGTGGATCAAGCAGTTCCGGCGGATCGAGCTCCGGAAGTTCGTCTAGCAGCACAAACTCAGTCTCGCTCTCCTGGTCTGCGCCGACCGATAATACCAATGGCACGGCGTTGACCAATCTCGCGGGCTATCACATCTACTATGGCACGAACTCGACCGATCTGTCGCAGAAGATCAGTCTCACCACTGTCGGCCTGTTGACCTATGTCGTCACCAATTTAAACTCCGGCACTTGGTATTTCTACATAACGTCAGTCAACACTGCTGGTGTGGAGAGCAGTCCGTCTGCTGTCGTGAGCGCAAGCATCTGAAGCGATGCGCTGGCGCCACTTAGCTTTCTAAGCAAGCTGCATGCGCCTTTGGCGCCACCGCCTAAAAATCGCGCGCACGCACGCGCCCAATGCGTCGTTCGCACCCCGCAGCGCTTCGTCCGGTGATTCGACGCTTGCGGTGCACTTCGTGTGCCAAATTGTGCATCGATCGCATAATCGCAGCCAATGGCGACGTCGATCAGATTGGACAGCGGGACCGCCACGATAGCCGTATCGACTCTTCTCGGCACCGTATTGGCGTCACGCGAAATAGGTACCGTGATGCGCTTGCATAAGCGGGCTACCCGAGTGGCGTTTGGAGGTTTACTGCTGATCATTATGGTTGGCTTGGTCGCAAGAGTTGCCGATGTACGATTTGTGTAGCCGATTTCGGCATGCTAATGCAGCAGTAGATCTCAACTCCTTAGGCGTGCCGTGCGAAGCCCCTGCGCGCAGCTTGGGATATCCAAATCCAGTGACGCCTTGGCCGTCAACATCACCAAAGCGAACAGGGTAAGAATCCAGGCGGCCGCAAACGCACTGAGGATCTGAGCGGCAGGCGCCGAACCCGCTGCTTCTTGCGGTACACTCGAAATACAAACGGAGCTTAGAGGGCGGCGCGCCAGTCGAGCGGGCCTGCTTAGGCGAGCGTATCAGAGCGGCTGGTCGGCATGGACCGCAAGGCCGCCTGAGCAAGTCTGTGAGGCAAGTCGCTTATACAGGCTCCTGCGGCGGTGTACCGCTTCCAGAGCTGTTACCTTTGCTCCGTTGCAGGCCGGGTCGGTACAGGGCTGCCACGAGTGAGGTCGGGCATGTTCAATCTGCGCAAGTGTCGTATTGGAATTGTGGGTCTCGGATATGTGGGACTGCCTCTGGCCGTAGCGTTCGGAAAGCACTTCGATACGGTCGGTTTCGATATCAAGCCCGAACGTATCCGCGAGCTCAAGTCAGGCCGCGATGCCACGAAGGAAACCAGTGCCGAAGAGCTCGCGCTCGCCTTGCGACTGCGATTCACGACAAGGCTACGGGATCTCAAAGTCTGCAGCGTAATGATCGTCACGGTGCCGACACCTATCGACGAGCACAAGCGTCCCGAGCTGCGCCCGCTGATTCGAGCCAGCGAAACCATAGGGGCCGTACTCAAGAAGGGCGATGTCGTGATCTACGAATCGACCGTGTACCCTGGGTGTACGGAGGAGGTCTGCGTGCCGATACTCGAGCGCGTCTCGGGTCTGCGCTTCAATCGGGACTTCTTCGCCGGTTACAGCCCGGAACGCATCAATCCAGGAGACACGGAACACCGCCTGAGCACGATACGCAAGGTCACCTCGGGCTCCACACCCGAGGTGGCTAATTTCGTCGATCAACTCTATGCCTCGGTCGTGCGAGCCGGCACGCACAAGGCAAGCAGCATCCGCATCGCAGAAGCGGCCAAAGTCATCGAGAACACACAGCGCGACGTGAACATTGCGTTGATCAATGAGCTGGCGCTCATTTTCAAGCGCCTCGGCATTGACACCGAAGAAGTACTGCAAGCTGCTGGCACGAAATGGAACTTTCTGCCATTTCGACCAGGGCTGGTGGGTGGCCATTGCATCGGCGTCGATCCGTATTATCTGACTCACAAGGCAACGCAGATTGGCTATCACCCGGAGATGATTCTCGCGGGCCGACGCGTCAACGACAACATGGGGTTGCACGTTGCCGCGGAGGTCGTGCGCCTCATGACTCACAAGCGCATTCACGTCAGCGGCGCGCGAGTACTGATCCTGGGTCTGACATTCAAAGAAAACTGTCCGGATATCCGCAATTCGAAAGTGGTCGATGTCATACGCGAATTGCAAAATTACGGAGCGCAGGTCGATGTATACGATCCGTGGGTCGACGCTGCGGAGGCGCGCCGGGAGTACGGCATGAAGCTCGTGCATAAACTGCGCAAGGGCTACTACGACGCGGCGATCATCGCGGTCGCACACCGCGAATTCAAGCAGATGGGCGCGGCGGCCATCAAGCGGCTGTGCCTGCCCAAGCACGTACTGTTCGACATCAAGTACGTCTTTTCATCGCAAGAAGTCGATGGTCGGCTGTAGAGCCCGATCGCACTGATGAGCGGAAACTGCGCATGAAGATCCTCGTCACCGGCGCCGCCGGCTTCATAGGATCATTCGTCACGACGCGCTTGCTCGAGCGCGGCGACGAGGTCGTGGGACTCGATAATCTGAACGAGTATTACGACGTGAATTTAAAAAGGGCGCGGCTCGAGCGACTGCAGCGCTATCCTCAATTTCGTTTCAAGCGCCTCGATCTTGCCGACCGCGTTGAGATGACGACGTTGTTCGAACAGGAACGATTCGAACGCGTCGTGCATCTGGGCGCGCAAGCCGGCGTGCGCTATTCACTTCAGGACCCGCATAGCTATATCAGCAGCAACGTGGTCGGAACCCTCAACGTGCTCGAGGGCTGCAGGCATCAGGGTGTCGGTCATCTGGTTTACGCATCGACGAGCTCGGTATACGGCGCAAGCACGAAAATGCCTTTTTCGGTGCACGAGCCCGCATCTCATCCACTGTCACTGTACGCCGCGAGCAAGCGGGCGACCGAGCTCATGGCACACAACTATTCGGCGCTGTTCAGGCTACCGACCACGGGATTGCGATTCTTTACCGTCTATGGTCCGTGGGGACGACCCGACATGGCATTGTTCCTGTTCGCTCGGGCCATCATTGAAGGTCGACCCATCGAGGTCTTTAATCACGGGCATCACACACGAGACTTCACCTATGTGGAAGACGTTGCGGAAGGCGTGGTGCGCGTGACGGATCGCGTACCGGCGCCCGATCCGACCTGGAACAGCGCTGAGCCGGATCCTGCATCAAGCAGTGCGCCGTACCGGCTATACAATATCGGCAGTAATCATCCGATCCAGCTACTGCGCTACATCGAGGTGCTGGAGGAGTGCCTGGGACGAAAAGCCGAACGGGTTATGAGGCCGCTGCAGCTCGGTGACGTACCGGACACTTTCGCCAATGTCGATGAGCTCATTGCTGATGTGGGATACAAGCCCGACACGCCAATAGAAACAGGGGTGCGCCATTTCGTCGATTGGTTCGTTCGCTATTACAACTACCAGTGAGCCCTGAGGGGCGGCCTGTCATGGACTTCATTGATCTGCGTTCGCAATATCAGGCTCTGCGCACCAGCATCGATGCGCGCATCAGCAGTGTCCTGCAGCACGGACAGTACATTCTCGGTCCGGAGGTTGCCGAGCTCGAGGCCACGCTCGCACACTTTACGGGTACGCGCCACTGCATCACGGTCGCCAGCGGTACTGAGGCGCTACTGATCGCCTTGATGGCGCTTGACGTCGGTCCTGGAGATGAAGTTATCACGACTGCATTCACCTTCGTGGCGACCGTGGAAGTGATCGTCCTCGTGGGTGCGAAACCAGTGTTGGTCGACGTCGAGCCGGACACCGGCAATATCGATGCCAATGGCCTCGAAGCGGCGATGACTGTGCGTACCAAGGCGATCATCCCGGTGGGACTGTATGGGCAACCCGCCGATATGGATGCCATCAAAGCGGTGGCTGGCCGCCATCAAGGAGTTACGGTCATCGAAGATGCCGCGCAAAGCTTCGGCGCAATGTATCGTGGTCGCAGGAGCTGCAACCTGTCTGACATCGGGTGCACCAGCTTCTTCCCCAGCAAGCCGCTGGGTTGTTACGGCGATGGAGGCGCCATTTTCACCAACGACGCGCGGGTCGAACGGGCCTGCCGAGAGATTCGCGTGCATGGGCAGAGCGGGCGCTATCAGCACACCCGCATCGGTGTCGCGGGACGCATGGACACCATACAGTGTGCGGTGTTACTGGCCAAGCTCGAGCGTTTTTCATGGGAGTTGCAACGCCGTGCTGAACTGGCCGCGCGCTACAGCGAGCAAATTCGTGCCCACGGCGTTCCCGCGCAATCGCTCACCGCTCGCGAAGATCGCGCCAGCGCCTGGGCGCAATATACCGTGCTGGTCGAGGAGCGCGATGAAGTACAGCGGCGCATGCAGGAGTTCCAGATCCCCACGGCGGTGCACTATCCGCGCGGCGTTCATCAGCAACCCGCTTACCGGGCCCTCTTTGAAGGAGGTACCTTTCCGGTGAGCGAAAATTTGGCACGCCGAGTCATCAGCTTGCCATTCAGCCCGGATCTTGGGGAAGGACAACTAGATCGCGTCGTGCAGGCGATGGTCCAGGCGACAAAGAGAGCCGTCTAGCGTAGCGTTACAAGGGTACATTGCCACGGAACATCCATCGCCAGCCTTGACAGCGCCGGACGCGCTTACGTAATTTACGCGACCCTTTTTACGGGGCCATAGCTCAGCTGGGAGAGCGCTTGCATGGCATGCAAGAGGTCGGCGGTTCGATCCCGCCTGGCTCCACCACCTAAGCGGCTACATCGAGGTCCCCATCGTCTAGAGGCCCAGGACATCGCCCTTTCACGGCGGTAACAGGGGTTCGAATCCCCTTGGGGACGCCACTATAATCAACCACTTATCTCGTTCTCGTGACGAGCGACATCTCTGAAACTCTTGCACCTTTCCTCGGTGCACCCCAGCGCGAAGCATGGAGCCCAACCTGTCAAAGGGAATCACCACCACGAGATCTCATCCGGACTCCGGAGAACGGGCGATCGGAGACGGCTCCCGTGACCGGCCGCGGCCGATTTGGTGTGCCTTTGATCCGGTGTTCGATATAGCGGGCGATCGCCTCGGCGACCATACCGCACGCGCCGCCACGCCCGGACGTGATCACTGCTCTACCGAGTTTTAAGGCCCTCCCGAGCGCGTCTCGCCACAACAAGACGGTCGTCCCTCGTCGATGTAGTCGGCCGCGCCGATCGCTCTGGGGTCGCGCTTTCCGCCGATAGCGTCCGAGGTCAACTTCGCGACGCGGCGCCGACAGAGTCTCCCGCGGCCGTAGACGCCGCCGGTATTACGGGAAACGGATATACATAGTCATTTACTATCAAATACTTACGTTGATATCGCTGATCATCGAGAGAGGCGCAGAATTCACTTTCACAGCATTAACCGCGGTTCGAATCTCCTTAGAGAGGCCAATAATTTTCAAGGGCTTATCGCAACGCAGCCGCGCTTAATCAACTGGCAGCTGCCGGCATAATTTACCGACTCGCTTAAACGGTTCAGGTCGCCGCATCAGGTCGGGCGCGCTCGTCGTGCGCCGATTCCTACGAAATGTGCGGCTTCAGTCGGAGCACTTCCGACGATAGAAGCAGCTCCGAGAGTTTCATCAGCCGTGCCCGCCAGCGTGTTCCCTACAGCAGGCGCCCGACCAGGCCTGTGGCCGCTCCGACTCACTCGACGACCTCATGCGCGCTGACGTCGATTCCTAGTGCAACATCGAGGACACACCTTTGCCCCACAATAGCTTCGATACCGTGTTCGCAAGCCATAGTCTGAGGCATGCGGACGACCGCAAGGCGGGCTGTGGAGGCGACCGTTTTTGCGCTTCGCCCATTGAATGTAGACTTCGATCGCCGTAATGACGCAAGGTCTGAGTTCCGATGCCGTCGCGGCCATACTGGGTCGTAACCTGCTCGGCTGGCCAATCGGGCCGATGGCCTGTGCGCCAGTTCGCAGTCTGATCGGAGTGCAGCAGCCACACTCTGCATCCGTAATCGAGGTATGGACCATTGACCGAGCCCGTCATTTTGACGAATAGCTTCGCGATAGCCTGTGTTGCAGTGCTTCAGGTCGTCGTGCCCGCGTTGGTCGTGGCCGCCGTTTTGTATGCCCTGGTGCTGGCCTATGGCATTACTGCTGACCACAGTATTCAACTATTGGCGGCATCAGCCGCACTGCTGATGCTGGTGCTCTCAATGCGACGCCGAAACGTCAACGCTCCGATATTTTCCGGCAGCGTGCCGATCGCGCTGGGTGCTATCTACCGCTGGGGAATCGTCCTCGCGATTCTTCTGGCCGTCGGATATTCGCTCAAAGTCACCGAGGACTATTCCAGGCGATTGGTCCTGACCTGGGCCATGGTCTCCACGCCGCTGCTCATAATTGCCGCCATCGTCCTTGAGTCATTTATGTGGCGTTTGCTGTGCGATCCCTCGAATGCACGCAAGACGGTCATAGTCGGCATCAATGATCTGAGCCTGTCGCTCGCAAAACAGCTGTCGCTGCGTCAGGAATTTTGCATGTCCGTATCTGGCTTTTTCGATGATCGCAGTGCCGCGCGACAGAATGCAGGCGACGCAACGCTGCCTTTACTGGGGCGACTGCAGGAGCTTGCACAGTACGTCAAGTCGAACGCGGTTCATGTGATATTTATTGCGCTGCCCATGCGGCACTTGCAGCGCGTGCGCGACTTGCTCGATGAGCTCCGCGATACCACGGTGTCTATCTATTACCTGCCGGATGTTTTTGTATTCGACCTGATCCAATCGCGTACCGGAGAGATCGCGGGTATTCCGATTGTGGCTCTATGTGAAACTCCGTTTTATGGCTTTCGTGGAGTAATAAAGCGGATCAGCGACATTCTGATCTCAGGGACTCTCCTGGTGCTGGCATCACCCTTTCTGCTGCTCATCGCGTTCCTCGTGCGGTTGTCTTCCACGGGATCGATCATTTTTCGTCAGCGTCGCTACGGTCTGGATGGACGTGAATTCATTGTCTATAAATTTCGGACCATGACGGTGACTGAGGATGGTCCCAGGGTCGCGCAAGCGACGCGCGATGACAGTCGAGTGACCGCTATAGGGAGGTTCCTACGGCGTCACTCGCTGGATGAGTTGCCGCAGCTCATTAACGTGCTGCAGGGACGCATGAGCCTGGTCGGGCCACGGCCACACGCCATTGCGCATAACGAGAAATACCGAAAGCTGATCAGTGGCTACATGATCCGACACAAAGTTCTTCCAGGCATCACCGGGCTTGCGCAAATCAGCGGGTGTCGCGGAGAGACCGAGCTGCTCGAGGAAATGCAGGCTCGCGTGGAACTGGATCTCGAGTATCTGCGGCATTGGTCCCCCATTCTCGATCTGAAGATTCTCGCGCTGACAGCCTTGCAGCTGATTCGGCACGAGAAGGCCTATTGAGCGCGAAACCTTTCTGATCTGCGTAGAGTGCTCGAATTTTGGGATGCAGCGCTCAACTCAGGCGACGTCGCAGATATAGAATTAGGTAAACTTGATACAATAATGCTGATGTTGAGACCTGTTTGAACACAAGCCAAGGGTGATTGAATGCGGTGCGCTGACCCCCGCCTGACCTTCCCGAGACTTCTCGGTCTGCTATGGGTATTGTGCAGCGCTGGTTTCGCGCATGGGCAAGCTGCGACCGTAGTCGCGCCGGCAGATTATCGTTTGCACGCTGGCGACAAGCTGGACGTTGCGGTATGGAAAGAACCGGAGATGCAAAGGCCTACGATTGTCATTGCTCCGGATGGCAAATTTTCGTTTCCGCTGGTCGGCGAGATCGCGGCCGCGGGCAAGACTCCAGCGGAAGTTCGACAGGAGATCGAAACCAAGCTGGCCAAATTCATTCCGGATGCGGTAGTGACGGTCGGTATTACCGATGTCGCGGGCAATGTCGCCTATGTGATCGGTCAGGTGACCAAACCCGGCTCGTTCGTCATGAATCCGCGTATCAACGTCCTGCAAGCTCTGAGTCTGGCGGGTGGCGGCACGCCATTTGCCAAGCTCGACAGTATTATCGTCATTCGCGCGTCGCAAACCGGTCAAAGAGTAATCCCGTTTCGCTTTAGCCAGGTCGCGGCGGGAAGGGATCTTGACCAGAACGTCATGCTGGAGAGTGGCGATGTTGTTCTGGTGCCGTGATGGCTTAGCGTATCTCGCGGCACTGCTGCTGCTCGCTTCGGCTGGCTCCGCTCGAGCTGCGCAGGTCTATTCTCAACCACAAGTAGATGTTGGCGTTGAGGTCGATACCAATCGAAATATGGTGGCCAGCGGTGATCCTACCGGACCTAAAGAGACTTCGGAGGGCAACACGGTTGACGCTGCAGACACTATTGGTATTGCGACACCTCGTTCGGACACTACGATCAGACCGGAGATTCGGTATGCGGAGTATCCGACTCTAGACACCGATGATCTTCGCACAATTCTCGACGTGGATTCCCAGTACCGGTCGCAACGCGACGAAGCTAGTTTCGAAGGCCGATATGATCGCGAATCGACCTACGGTTCCGAGCTCGCGACGGCTCAATTCAATCTGGTGAACCCGTATCTGCCGACGACGCCCGAGACCGGTCGAATTAGCTTCAACACGATTCGCACCATTGCCACAGCGGTGCCCAGCTATACGTATGACCTCACGCAACGGTTGAACTGGGGCGTCAACGCAACGGCACAAAGCGTCAGTTACAGTGGGATTTCCGCGGGAGATTATATTCCATACGACTACGCCCTGGGAGGTACTTCCCTGGGCTGGGCGGTTACGCCGTTGCTGAACGCCACTGTAGGTGTCTTTGCTTCGCGCGAATTGGCAAAAAACGACAGCTCATCGGTCGATGCCGATGGAGCGTCGCTTGCTTTCGCTTATAAGTGGTCTTCCCAGTATACGATGCGTCTTGAGCTTACAGGTGAACGCGATGACAGCGTCCTGATAAAGCCGACCCCATTCAGAGCTATTACTACAGGAACCGGTGCAACATACATCACCGAATGGCAGGGCCAGGTGAGCAAGCTGCAGCTCAGCGCGGGACGCACGTATACGCCCAGCGGTGCCGGCGGCACATTTCGCGATGATCAGCTCCAGGTGCAATACAACCGTGATCTGACTCAGCGTCTGGCCTTTACAGTGGCCGGGCATTTCATCAACGCCGTGTCGGTAGCAGGCGCTTTTAGCGATTATAACTATAATTATGTCAATGCCGAGGCGCAGTTCAAATGGATGATCACACGCACTTGGCATGTGGCTTGCGGAGTGGAGTATATGCGTGAGCATTTTGAGCCGCCCGTCGGGTCTGCCGCCAACGGTTTGATATACGCTTCCGTAGGTTACCAGGGCCTGGGCAAGCCGTATTAGGTATTAGCTAGATATTAGCGCGTTCTGGAGTGTAGAAGTGTCGGAAAACGAGACGGCAGGCGATCTTGGCTCGTACGCAGCGTTATTTCGCAGACGACGAGTCTGGATTTTCACGATGGTACCGGCGGCAATACTGATTTCGGTTTATCTGGCCTACGCATTGCCGGCGCAATATCGCTCGACTGCGACACTCATGCTCGAGCAAGCAGCGATTCCCGATGACTTTATCAAGAGTACCGTCAGAAGCTACGCGGGTGATCAAATCGATGTAATTCAGGGTAGGGTGTTGACGGTTGAGTCTCTCAAACAGCTTGTACAGGAATACGATCCTTACCCAGACGAAAAGAATCTGGACATCGAGGCCAAAGCGCTGCGCGTGGTCGAGAATACTTCACTTGAGCACGTTGATCCGGTCACGTACAAGCCTAAGGAGCAAGCTGAGGCGGTTTCGCTCTATTATCAGAATCCTGACCCACAGCGAGCCAGCATCGTGGCGACACGCCTGGCAGAACTCTTTCTTACGTATCATCAGCGCGTCCGTATGGACGCTGCGCGCGCGGCGGCCAAGATGATCGAGGATCGCGCCTCGACTCTGACCAAACAGTTGCAGGAAGTCGACGACGAGTATGCTCGATTGCGCAGCGCGAACGGAGGGATGCTACCCGATGTTAAGGAAGGTGGCGCTGAAGACGCCCGTTATCGCGCTGAGCGCGACCTGACCGACATGGAAAAGCAGCTGCGCGCCGCGCAGGAGCAAGAGTCCCTGCTGAGCATCCAGCTCAGCGCGACCAGTCCCAACTTACTGGTGACACAAGGATTGGCCACAAACGGGATGCCGGCTGCGGGCGTAACGACGCAGGCTGGTCTGACCGATCTTGCGACCGTGAAGGCTGAGCTGGCGGACGCCGAATTGCGGTACACACCGGATCATCCCGATGTAAAGCGACTGAAACGCGCCCTGGCAGCGCTCGAGGCGCAAAAGAGCACGACCACTGGGGAGAATGCGGACAATCCGGAGTACCGCAGGATGTCCGGCGAATTGGCCGCGGCGCGCGCAGATGTTGCCGCTCTGCAGATCAGCACCGCGCGCGCCCGTGCACAACTTGCGCGATACACCGCGAACGTCAATCCGTCGACGGAGCTCGAGCGTCAGGTTTCAGATCTCGAACGGCGACGTTCGAGTCTGCAAAGCGAATATCAGGAAGTACAGGATAAATTGAAGAATGCACAGCTCGGACAGGTAGCCGAGTCGGGTCAGGTCGCCGAGCACTTCTCGCTGCTGCAGTCGCCGTATCCTGCGTCTCAACCTTATTCGCCCAATCGGATCGGCGTGATCCTGCTCGGCCTCGTGCTGGGTGGGGCATTGGCTGCGGGAGCCGTCGCCCTCGCTGAGGCTGCCGACGCGACCGTGCGAGGCGCGCACGATATAGTGAGCTTTGAGGGAATGGCGGTCGTTGGCAGCATACCAGAGATACTCCTAAATTCCGACCAGGTCCGCAGGCGGTGGATCTGGGGTTCGGTATTGGTGGTCTATCTTGCCGCTGGTGCATTCGATGCAATAACGATTGTGCAGGCGCAGTCGCGCGCGCGGCGACTCGAGAATGTTGCGGCAGTATCGACAACGAGTCACCCATTATGACGATTCTCGAGGCGATCGAAAGAGCTAAGCGAATGCGCGCGGAAAGGGCTCGTGGCACTGGTGATACTGAGCCGTTGAATAAGTCGTCGCCGGTTCGTCGCGCAAAGCTGGAAGTCGCTGCCGCGCCAGTGGCCACGCTCAATTTCCCTCGTCTGGATTTCGATCCAGCGGTGTGCGAAAAAAACCGCATTTTGATTGTCAGGTCCTCGGTGCAGATTCACGCGCGCGCAGTGGATTCATATCGAATTCTGCGCACACGCCTGCGCAGCCGTTTGGTGACTGGAGAATCAACCAGTTTTGGAATCATCAGTGCAGGTCCTGATGAGGGCAAATCGCTTACGGCACTTAATCTTGCACTTTCGTTTGCGATTGAAAAAAAGCGAAACGTCTTCCTGATAGATCTCGATTTACGCAATCCCAGTCTGTGTCGTTACCTCGGTATTTCGCCAAAGGCGGAGCTTGGCAACTGTCTCGCGCATTTAGCGCGACCGGAGGAGGTCTTTTTCAACCCAGGCGTAGACAATCTCGTCGTGGCGGGTGGCATTACGAGCCACGAGAACTCTTCCGAGTTGCTCGGTGGGCGGGGACTTGCGGAATTACTCGAATACATCAAGGCTACGGATCCTCACGCGCTAATCATCGTCGACCTTCCTCCGCTGCTGCAGAGCGCGGACGCAATGGTCGTTGCGCCGCATTTGACCGCTATGCTTCTCGTAGTCAGTGAAGGAATAACCCGCCGCGAGCATCTCAGCCGTGCCTCAGACCTGCTTTCGGGGATGACAGTCGCCGGTGTCGTGCTGAATCGAACACGCGAGGCTGTCGAGGATTACTACGGTTAGCGATCAGCTCCAACCGGAATGATCGATGGAGCTATATAGTCGCGCGCATGCACGGCGCGCGTTACTTTATACGATCGGTTTTCGCGCCCTTTCCCAGCTTGCCACTGCCTTGAGCTATGTGGTGTTGGTGCGCGGATTGTCCGAGCAGTCGCTCGGCGTCTATAGCCTCTTGTATTCAGTGATTCCCGTCATGGGCACTGTAGCGTCTTTTGGTCTCGATCAGGTGCTCAAGCGATTCCAACCAGAATATCTGCGTGCAGGCAATACTGCGGCGTCAGCTTGGCTGGTGCGGGTTGTGACCGCGGGTCGATTTGTGTCGAACGTGGTGCTGCTCGTGGCGATTGCCTTGGCCTGGAAATACGTATCACGGCCCTTCCATCTCACCGAGCATCGCTCGGATTTTGAGGTGTTCAGCATAGTCGTCTTACTCTATTTTCAAGTCACGCTCATTCAAAGCTCCCTCGCTTCACACATGCTGCACCGATACAGTGTGGGATCAGTTCTAGTATTGGCTGTAAGTAAACTGCTCGCGTATTGCTTCGTATACAGATTATTTGAGTTCAGTCTGCGTGCGGCGATCTTGGCCGATACGATCGCCTTCCTCGTCACGTATGCGTTCCTGCTCTGGGCTCAGTGGCGGTTCTGCAGCCCGCGTACCACGGAGTCTGGATATTGGCCCGAAAAGTCCGAAATCGCGCGGCTGCGTCGGTATGCAGTAGCGAACAACTTTAACGAAAGCAGCTCACTGCTGCTGCATGTGCAGACGGACAATTTTTTTGTTGCGGCCCTCATGAGCCCGGTCTCGGTTGGCGCGTACGCATTCTATGCGCGGTTAAATGAAATGTGCGCGAACCTGATTCCGACCAGACTATTCGAAAATGTGGTCCAGCCGCTTTTTTTTGCGACCAGGCCGGAGCAAGCGGCCGAACGATTGCCTCGCTACGTTACGTTGCTGATCAATCTCAGCATGGCCGTACAATGGCCGCTGTTTGCTTATACGCTGGCTTTTCATCGTGAACTCATCCAACTCGTGTTTCACGGGAAATTCCTGGAGTATTCTAGTCTTTTGCCAGTCATTATTGGTTTCTCGTGGACGAACAACGTCATCTCGACGCCCATCACCATGGTCGCATTGTTCGCGGAACGGGCCTCGCTGATACTCAAGAGTCAACTCTTCGGTCTCTATCAGATCGCTGCAATGCTTATTCTTGTGCCGCTCATGGGACTGTATGGCGCGGCAATTGCGACGGGGACTCTGCACCTGTTCAGGAATTTGTGGGTTTGGTGGCATGTACGCGACAGCGCGCGATGGACGAATGTTCGCGCGGCGCTGACATCGGGGATCATGATATGGGGGGTGGCAATCGGCCTGTGCTTTATGAGCAGGGACCTATTGAAAGTGCCGCCTTTGGCACATCTGATTGCCGGCGCAATGATATGCAGCATTGCCGCACTTATTTACCTACGCAGCCCAGCCATATCTCGCTCGGACCGGGAACTTGTTGTCGGGGTGCTGCACGGCCGTGAATCGTTTGTCCTCCGATTTCTCGGCCTGGCCCCATATCCGGCGGGCTAAGTCATCTGTTATGCGATCGCGGCATGCCGGGGCGCCAGCCGCGTTCTAAGGAAATCCAAGGTTGGCCTTTCGACAAAGCGATAACTTAACATCCCGAGTAAGGACGCGCCTGTAAGCATCAGAAGCACAAATATACCTGCAAAAGCCGGTCCTTCGGCCGTAGGTGTAATCAGCGAAAGCACGCGACCAGCGGGCCCCATTAGGAAGCTGTGAGTGAGATAAATGCTGTACGAGGCGTTTCCGAGTGCGAGAAACAACCCTCGAATCCGTCCGCTCCTGTGAGCTGACGAATATTCGAGCGTACAGACCGTGGTTGCGATCCCGCAGGCAAGCACCTGGGCGATCGCTGATGCATCGCTTTCTTGTGGTGCAAGTCCGACAGAAACGACGGTACCGTACACGACAGCTACCACTAGTGAGACCGCAATTGCTGAGTTCGTGCTTACAAACGCGCCTCTATGGCGCACCTCAAGCCATTTACGAGTTATTGCCAGGCAGATCCCGCCGGCAAAATAAAGAATGATAGGTTGCGTGTATACCACTTGAGTCGCACAAAGCGCGCCGGGGCAGCTGTGAAAACCACCGATGTGATTTATGCCAACGAGCGCGACCAGTAGAGCCAAAAGGAAGCTGAGTCCAAATTTACGCGGCAACAATAGCGCTAATGTGAATAACATATAGAAGAACATTTCGTAGTTCAGGGTCCATCCAAGGGCATACAGTGGTGCGCCGAACATCGCTTGTCTGTGATCGTACGGTATAAAAAAGAGAGATAGAAACAGCTCGCTCAATTGTGGTGGGTTGCCAGTTAATGTGAGTTTGATTGCATATAGCAAGGTAACCAACCAATACACCGGCACGATTCGTACAAGTCGTCTCCAGACAAATGTCATCGGTGCGCCGGGGCGAGCGAAGGATTTGTACATCGTGACGGTCATGATAAAGCCGCTGATCACGAAGAACATCTTCACGCCCAATTCGCCCAGGCGGTACGCGAGTTGTGCATCGGCCGGGCTGTAGTGTGCCCGCTCGATGAGCGTCAAGATCGAGTGTGTAATCACAACGAGCAATGCGGCTATTCCTCTTAGCCCTTGGATTGCGTCGTTTTGCTTATGGCTTACGGAGTCATCTTTCATCAGCGTGGAGCCGCAAAGCGCCGACTAAGATCGGCTGATCGGATAGCTGGCGGCCTTTATCTATAGCGACTACTCTGTCGAAGCACGGGTCATGATACACGATCAGAGCTTTGCTTCTGGCTGACGAACTCGAAGGATTCGGGGCTGAAGTCGAGCTGAATCTTCAACGACTTGTTCTTGGGTTCGATTGAGCGAGGTTGCAATTAGAATTAGATCGCGTTAACCAATGAGCAGGCGTGATAAAAGTCGCAGATCCGTGAATACGCCGACCTTTGTATCTGTTTTGGACGCGCAGGGTGAACTACAAATCGCGACTCTTTACTCGTATATGCCCGAGCGCTTCAGGTCCTCCTTACGTAGGGATATTAAAAGCCAAACGTCAATCTTTTAGAGCGCTCGCGACCCTTTAACTGAAATCCCACGAACTCTGTCGCAACGCTGCGATAGTCGTGATACGGCGACAATTGCTTCTTCACACCAGCGCAGTAACATATCTGAGCGTATGGCTGGCGCTAGTAAAGCAGTAAAGCCGCAGGTGCTGTGATCCACGTCACGAGGCTGACGACGGAGCTATAGTCTAATAGCGACTGGGATGGCTGGGGCCGACGACTGGATCGCTTTTTTCATCGGAGAGTCTACTTCATGGCTAATCGCGTGAATCCCACGAATTTGCGGTTGTTAGGCGCTTTTTATTTGGCCTTGTTTCCAGCATTGTGCGCGGTAGCTTCGGTTACCCCGGCACCGCCGCCAACGATTTGCATAAATGGTCAGTGCGCAACAAGCTCCGCAGGAGTTGTTGGCGGAATCAAGTTCCACCCCGGATTGTGGCGTGAGGACGGCACGAACATCTATGGTTTCGGAAGTGCACAGTCTACTTACTCTCAGAACTTAGCCGAGATGGCGTCTGATCCAAATTACGTAGTCGGTCTTTTGCTCGGGGTCGCACTCGGGCACATTACTCAGAGCTATGGGGTATATAACTTTACATATCTGGATTCTGTCTACAACACGCTGGCTGCGGCCGGCAAGCGGCTTACTTTACGTCTCATGTGGAGTCAGATTGGATTCTACAACCCTGGCGGGTTTAACACCCCCGCGTTTCCGGCGTACATGAACGACGCGTCTGGAGCTAACGTCTACGGGGGTATGCTGCAGCTTAACTTCGGAAGTTCTTTCGGGGGCTATGTTCTTGACGTTGAGCGCCCAGCGGTAATGAACGCCTTTATCAACGCCGTGCAGGCGGTGTGCGCCCACTACGATGATGGGAATCACCCATATTTTGAAGGCCTCGCATTTGAGGAAACCGCTTGGAATGTGCCCTCGGCGAACGGCGGCGCTGGATGGAACGAAGGGGCTTTCCTGACGCAATATCTCAACCTAATCTCAGCTGCGCGTACGGCATGTCCGCATAGTCTCCTGTTTTACCGCGCCAATTGGGGGACCAACGCGCAAATGGAAAGCGTTGCCGCAGCTGAACAAGCTAACTCGTCTGGGGATGGAAGCACCGATTTCTACACAACGTACCCGAACAACATGGACACTGTAATGAATGGCTCTGTAGGGGGTATAAATTATCTGCTCAATTCCTTGACGACTCCGAATAAAATAGTTCAGGCTCCGTTCAGTGAAACCCCAAGTCTATCGGTCACGTGGAATGGAACAAGTAACACGGTGACAGCCGCGCAATTAATTGCGTTCGCGCAGTCGCAGAGCGTCAATTATTTTTTTCCGAGTCACACGGACGATGGGAGCGATGGATGGGCCTTGGCGACGTGGCCGGAGATGAAAGCTGCGTACGTAGCTGCCGGCAGCACGTTTAATATGGTATGTCCGACGAGCTATCCCAGCTGTATCACGAATTGAGTAAGTGAGTCGTTCGTCGCGAGTGCGCCGTGTAAGTTTGGAGCTGATCGCGTCGCTATCCCATAGCCGGCTCGTTTGAGTCTGCGTTGAACACGCCGGTCCACTGACGTGGCGCGACCGATGAGTAAAGCGACCATGATCCCGTATTGCATTCGTCTGAGATCGTCTGTATCGGAGCGATAAGTTCCGGGGCGCCACGTGGGTGACGTTTTATAGGTGTCGAGATATCGAGGGCCCGCATCCCCCCGTTTCTACAAATTCGATCTGCTGTTCGGAAGCATCCGATAGTGCCAACACGTCATAAGTCAGAGCGAGTCGTAAACGTTAAACGTTCCGCACGGTACATCTACATAGCCTGCCCCTGGACTCCGGTAGGCGGAGGGATGTTCAAGGTGGCGGATTATCTGATCCAAGCGCAATCTTCCGTCATCTTAGAAGGGTTTGCCGAACTCCGCCCTCTGGATACCCGGGGAGGATCAAGCGCGATCTGTTCGATATGGATATTGGGCTTGGCGCTAACGAGACTGGTGAGAGGACGTATCGATAGCCGTTTGGCGGGAGTTCACGTCAATATGGCTGAACGGCTGAGTTTAGTTCGAAAGGCAGTCGTCGTGGTTGTAAGCCGCGCGCTCGGGCTGCCTGTCGTATTACACCTGCACGCCGCTCAGCTGCACCACATCTACCGCGCGTTGCCGCGGCCCCTGCAGACATTAATCAGATGGATCTTCTCATTGCCCTCGGTCTGCATAGTATTGGGTACCACGGGTCGACGCTTTGTGACGCAGGAATTAAATGTATCTCCAGAGAAGGTCGCAATCGTAATCAACGGAGTGCCGGCGCCAACCGTACCTCGACGGCGTGCAGAGCAGTCCGACATTCAGCGTATTTTGTTTCTAGGTAACCTGTCTGAACGAAAAGGCGTGTCGGATCTCCTTCGCGCGCTGGCGTTTCCCGAGTTTGCGCGCGACGGTCTGGAGGTCACAATAGCTGGTGGCGGCGACGTCGAAGGCTATCGGGAGCAAGCACAGTGCCTCGGAATTGATAGCTTTACTAATTTCGCGGGCTGGGTAGATCAAGCTGAGGCTGCGTACCTGCTGGCGAATGCAGACGTGCTTATTCTTCCTTCATATGATGAAGGTTTGCCGCTCGTAATTCTCGAGGCGCTGGCCAACGGGGTGGCTGTGGTCTGTACGGCCGTTGGAGAGATTCCGAGTGTACTCACTGATGGCGTTGATGTCTGTTTTGTAGAGCCGGGAGATGTGTCAAGTATCGCCGAAGGCTTGCGAAGGGTATTGAGTAGTCCGACCCTGCGCGAGGCCCTGGAGCGAAATGGTCGAATGCTCTTCGAGCGGCAATTCTCACTGTCCGGCTTTTTTAACAACGTTGCAGACATTCATCAAAAGGCGTTTGGCACTTCCGGACGGTTGAACGAATCAGCCTCGGCCTCGCAGCGATAATGATCACTGACGCTAACACTGTTCCGCGGAACGCATGTCTATACGCCGAGGTTTGTGTGATCGGTAGTGGCGCCGCCGGTATCGCGTTAGCGCTAACGCTCTCGGACAAAGGGAAGTCCGTGCTTTTGTTGGAAGCTGGGTACGATCGCGAGGACTCTAGAACCCAGGCGCTATATAAAGGTGAAGTATCAAATGAAAAACTCCATAGTCCACCGGACAAATATCGGCAGCGGCGCTTCGGGGGTTCGACACCGATTTGGGGAGGGCGTTGCGTACCCTTTGATCCGATCGATTTTGACACTCGCAGTTATGTGCCATTCAGCGGTTGGCCCATCTCCTATAAGGACGTGTCACCTTTTTATCCCGCGGCTAACGTGTGGGCTGAGGCAGGTCGTTGCCAGTACGATGCCGACGAGGTGTTTGGCTTGGCGTCGGTGCCGATGATTCGGGGATTCGTCAGTCCCGTGGTGTACACCAATAGTCTGGAAAGATTCTCTTGCCCCACGAACTTTTCCAAGCGATATCGAAATAGATTGCAGCGGGCAGTCAACGTGAGGGTGATGTTAGGCGCGAATTGCACAGCAATCCGGTTGCAGCCCAATGGACAGCAAGTGCAGGGAATAGATGTAGCCACGCTGTCTGGAAACAGGTTCTCAGTAAATGCAAAGATGTTTGCGCTGGCAGTCGGTGGTCTCGAAACTCCTCGCTTGTTACTGGCATCGCGCGATGTATCGGCGGCTGGAATTGGTAACGAGTACGATGTAGTCGGACGTTATTACCTGTGCCATATCGCGGGCAGCGTTGGCTTGCTGACTATAAAAGGCTCGACGAATGTTGTGAGGCACGGTTACGAAGTTGCGCCAGATGGGGTGTATTGTCGTCGCCGCCTGTCACTAGCGCCCTCTGAGCAACGGCGGCTAGGATTGGCGAATATGGTGGCGCGCTTGCACTTCTCAGGAATTGCTGATCCGTCGCATCGCAATGGGGTGTTATCGGGCCTATATTTGGCTAAGAACCTGATAAGTTACGAGTATGGAAAAAGACTTGATGATGGCGGAACGGCGACCTTTGCGACTTACCTGAGGCATCTGCGGAATGTACTGACGGATCCGGTCGATACTTCGGCATTTCTATTGCATTGGTTAACCAAGCATACTTACGCGGAGCGAAAATTCCCTTCCGTCATATTGCGTAATAAGACAAATCGTTTCGCTCTCGAGATAAACGGGGAGCAGATCCCTCAAGCTACCAGTCGGGTTGCGCTCATCGATGCTACCGATGAATTGGGAGTCCGTCGGCTGCGAGTGGACTGGCGTTACAGTCCGTTGGACATCGATTCAGTTAGACGAACTCTCGATGTGTTTGCCTCGGAGTTTGAGCGCTGCAATATCGGAAGCTTCCAGTACAACCGCGACGCGCTGGGGGAAGATCTGATGCGTTATGGCGCCTTCGGGGGTCACCACATCGGAACGGCACGCATGGGCAATGACGTCCGAACCAGTGTTGTAGATGCCAACTGCAAAGTGCATTCTGTCGATAATCTCTTTGTAGCTGGGAGCGCAGTATTTCCGACATCCAGTCAAGCTAATCCGACGTTGACTATTATCGCTCTCTCACTAAGATTGGCCGACCATATGGCCCGAAGTCTGAGCGACGTAGTAGTAAGTCCGACGGTCGCTGGACTTGGTCAGTGAAGAATGAAAATCTTGGTTTTGGGTGCGTCTGGCTACCTCGGGATGAGGCTTCTCGACAAGCTAGCGGCTACTGATTGGGCGCAGGCGACGGGGGCCGCGCGCGGCCGGCGCAATGCCGATGGAACCACTTCGCATATGCGTCTCGATATTCGGAACCTTAAGGCGTTAACCCACGCATTGAATGGATACGAGTGCGTTGTTAACTGCGTTGCCGGGGATTTCGATTCAATAGCAAATGGAGCTAAGACGCTCGTTCGAGCGGCATTGGATACGAAGTGCAGAAGGATTGTGCATTTGAGCACGATGTCGGTGTATGGGCGTACAGAAGGACGCGTGAGCGAAGCGGCACTGTTCGATCCGCAATTTGGCTGGTACGCGCGTGCCAAATGTGAGGCCGAGCTTCACATGACGGAGTTCGCGCGCAACGGTGGCGAGGTCGTGATTCTGCGACCTGGCTGCGTTTTCGGCTCCGGCAGCGAGTTGTGGGTGGGTCGCATCGGGCGATGGCTGCGAGCCGGGCGCTTGGGTGAATTGGGAGCTGCGGGTGACGGGTGGTCGAACTTGGTAAATGTGGATGATGTGTGTAAAGCTATTTTGGCAGCGATGCGACTACCAGGTACGCAGAGCGGCACATTGGTCTTTAACCTAGTTGCTCCTGACAGTCCTCGCTGGAACGACTATTTCCTCGATTTAGCGCTCGCCATAGGAGCCACTCCGGTCCGAAGGATTTCAGCGCGACAGCTCAAGATTGACTCACTTCTCGCTGGTCCACCGCTGAAGGTCGCGGAGAAGTTACTCGACAAATTTGGCATTCAGCACCGCTGGTTGCCAGATGCCTTGCCTCCGTCCGTCGCTCGGCTCTGGGCCCAAGATATCCGACTCATTTCACAGGCCGCTACAGATGTGCTGGCTCTGAACTGGATCAGGTATGAAGCAAGTCTAGGGGAATGTGCGGATTGGCTGCGCGGCTGTATGGTATCCGGGTAACGGAGGCTATTACATCATAGTGTGAAGCCTTTTCGACCGAGCCTATCAGCAATGGCAGAACAACCATTATTGCTTTGTGACAAAGGCGAACTTAAGAGCTCGAAGTACAAATTGCGGATTACCGACGACATACCGCAAAAACAAACGTCGAGGCTCAAGTGCCAACCTATAAAGCCATTCCAATCCTACTTTGCGCATCAAGATCGGAGCGCGAGGCACTTTCGCGCCGAGGAAATCAATGATAGCTCCGCCGCACACTATCAGGCATGGAAACGGTAAGGTGCGGCGTAGCAACGTCGCCACTTGTTCTTGTTTGGGCATACCCATTCCTAGAATGATTAGGGCAGGGCGCCTTTCCAACACCAGGGCTAAGTAAGTTGCGGCTTCGAGAAATCCGTTGGCTTTCATCACTTCGCTTTGCGGCGCCAACACGTGCCCGACCCTTGCCACTGCATTATGCAGGTAGGGGTCTAGGCTCCCGAGTAGAGCTATTGTGCGGCCGTCATATCGCGAGATGATCGCGGGAATCATATCTGTACCGTTCAAATTGACACCTGGGGATTGCGCTAACAATCTAAACAGAGTGGCCATTCCGGAGCCATCGCGCAACAGTATGTCTGCTGAATGAATGGCTTCATAAAAGCTTATCGATTCCGCGATCAGGTTCATAGCGTGCGCATTCACAAAAGCCAACATCTGCGGCGTCACGGGAGCGCTCAGTGCTGTCAGTAGCTCTTGAAGTTCCGAATAAGTTCCAACCCTGTGCGTTTTATCCAGAATGTTTCGCCAGCGTCGGCTCCAGCCCTTCTCAATATGTTGATGCATTGTTATCGATTTTTTTGGCTAACTCGGGGATATCTGGATCTCGCGCTTGGCGCGAGCTTGCGGTAAGTTAGTCAATCCGTGCCTACCGTGCCTTTAGGGTTATTGCAGTATGCTCCAGTGAGAACGCCGGATTTGGTCGGACGCGCCGCAATGCAAGACTCAGGGCTGCTGCAGGGCTATGACAATTGCAACCAATGCGGCTATGTGGCGCCATTGTCGGATGACGTGCAATCTGTCGATACTATGAATCGTCATGACAGATCCGGCGATGGCTGACGAATTGAGCGGAGCGGATGCGTGGCGGCCCCGGGCTGGCACCACTTTGCTCGCCTAGTTCCGGCATAGCGGTAGGCTCGATCGAGGTCGCATATGGAATTAGATAGCGCCAGCCTCGAGCTTGACGTGATTAGTGTCACAAATTAGTGCCGATCGCTATGCTTGTCCTTGTGCTCGAGGCGGCAGAGCACACGATCGATGTAGAACGCGCCAATTACAATATAAAATGGTGCAACCGGCAAACGAAAGCGGGCGAGACTTATTGGGCCACCGACAGCGGAAAAATAAAAAATGCTCAGTAGCATAAGTGCTGTGAGTGCCCATCGACCGTCCTTAATCAGCAAGGTGGTGCCTAACAGAAATGCTAGATAGTTTATTAGCAGGAGGGTGAGAACTACTAGTCCTGCAACGACTTCGAACACACTCTTGTACCGAAAGAAATCGGCAATGAGCTTCGATTGGGTTTCAGATACATATATCGCATCCCCCTCCAGGGGTGTCGAGTGAAATCCGAGTTTGGTCGCAATATCTGTGGTATTGAGATTGCAATACATGTGAATGATGCCGTTGATCCAACGCGAGGCGTAAATGGCTGGATGCGTCTTTATGTACTGGATCGCGAGTCGTTGTGTAATCTTTTCATTGACGAATGGGTTGCCATTCTCGGAATAACCCATTGCACGCGCTGCGGTTTTGTACTCCCTGGCAACTTCGGCGCCAGGCTTATTCACTTCCCAGGCGCGAGCATAGGTCACCTGCCAGAACAAGAGATTGTCACCCTGTATCGAAGAGATTTTTGGTGTGCCGTATAGCGCATAGTTCCGCCACATCCAAGGGCTCAGCGAGAGCACAAATGCGAATATGAGCAGCGCGATCCATTGGGCGCGTACTGCAAATCGTCCCGCGGGCCAGAACAGTGCGCAAATGACGAGAACAACGAGGTAGTACTGAGCGACGGGTCTGACCAGTACGGCCAGTCCGAGGAGTGCCCCGGCTGCAAGGAACGCCCATCCACGCAGCTTTATCAGACCTGTAAGGTACATGTAGAAAGATGCCAGGAGCACGGCAACAAACAAGCTATCGCTCCACAAGTTTGTCGTGGCGAGAATCGCATTGGGGTCTATCGAGAGGAGAAGGGCGGCAACGATGCCAACGCGCCTCGAGAATACTAAGCGCCCTATCAGATAGAGCAAATAGATTGAAGCCACATCGACGAAGCCCTGAGCAATAATGATTACCCAAGGCTTTTCCCCAAAGACGCTGTACAGAATCGCAATGAATGATGGGTAGCCGGGGGTGCGGAAGGTATCACCGCAAAAGGTATGAGAGTGAATGATGCAGAGCGCTAAATAGTGATACGTGTAGGCGTCGTTGAGTAGAATTCTATTTTCAAGAACGTAATGGCTCCACGGTTGATAAGCAAGAACTACCAAGAAGCGCAGACCAAAAGCTGCACCTAAGAGGATGGGTAAAACCAAGGAACCTAGTTTACGAGGCCGAAACCGGGAGTTCATGAGCGCCTGAGGGTGTAGATCTTGTGTATCACGACGTGGAAGTTGCAGCACAGTCTTTTCGACAAAAGCATCGACCTCTCATAGCGTTCAGTGAGGCAAGTTGCTAATAAGCCTTAAGAAAGGGCTACGACGGCAGTTGAATCTTGTTGACGAGGACGTGAAGGATCGGGATATCGACAAAGAACAGTGCGACGACAAGGGCTGCGATGAATACCGACAATCCTAAGAACCTAGGATCACGGAATATTTTTTCGGGATCCTTTGCTGCGGAATCTGGCCGCATGCCGAGCGACAAATACCAGACGAACAAGAGCGCAAAGAACGGAAAGCTCAAAATGTACTCAATGCGATACTTGATTAGGAAGATTGCAAGAAAGAAGGAGGAAAGATTTGCGTAGAAAAAAGCGGAGAGAAAAAGCGATTTTTCGGTGTATGAAGAAAAGGATCTCCTGTATTGCCCGGCGCGTGCGGGATCGTTGATGAACCGATACTCAGAATAGCGCTTGACAGCCATGATAAAGGCACCGCCCATCCAATAAGCCATCCAGATGCTCGATGGCGGCAGGATATCTGGAATCAGGATGGCCCAACCTAGTAACAGGCGGAGAGGATTGTTGATGGATTCAGATAAGACATCGAGATAAGCCTTGTCTTTGGTTCTAATGGGGTGCACGTTGTAAATTAGTCCCATTACTAAGAGTGTCAAAGAAAGCAAGAGAAAGAGTCGCGAAACGAACCAAGCGATAGCCAGACCAGAACCAGCCAACAGCAGGTATTCCGTGTAGACGAGTTCGGCCCTGAGACCAATGCGCACCGATGGCCGCTGTTTCTTGACGGGGTGATGCTTGTCAAAATCCCGGTCGAGCCATTCATTAAGTACGTAGTTAGCCGAAGCGATCAGGCAGGTACTAAAGATACCCATGATGATCGGCGGAATCAGCTGTGTTGAGTAGATGGGCTTAAACGCAAAAGCCAATGCGATGCCGGGTAACATGAATATATTCTTGAACCAATGGTCCAAGCGTGCGATTCTGATGTAGTCCCTCATCGTTTCAAATCCTGGTAGAAGCCACCGCAATAGTAGAGGACCTCATAGCTCGTGTTTAGCAGAAAAAGAGTGGGCCCCCTTACGCTCTCTACCTGTCTAACGCGCCGACGTTCTGTAGTATCGTAAGCTTCAGGGCTAGCGAAAATCCGTCGATCAAGTCTCGTGTCAAATTCGATCTGCCTTTGGGTCGCATACTGCGTGATAGCCGTCACAAGTAACTTAAGTCGATTGTAGTTTAATGATTTAGAACTTAAGCGCAGCGACGATTGTGGCCGTTACTAGATGGAGAGCGTTAATCATGGCTAATATTGAGCATCGGCCGCTACTTCGATTTGTGAGCCTGCCCTGTCTCGTGCAGGATTTCCCGTTTGAGAACCGGCCGATTTCGCGAGTTGGGGACCATCTTGAAGGGGTCACCGGCGGAGCCGTAGGCGACGATTGTTAGGCCTCTTTACTTGTTGCAAGCACGAACTTGAGGGCCCGGAGCAAGAATCGTGGGTTGCCTATCACGTAGCGGGAAAAAAGCCGTCTCGGCTCCAGCGCCAATCGATATAGCCATTCCAAGCCAATTTGTCGTATGAGTGGCGGTGCGCGCGGGGTCTTTGCGCCGACGAAATCAATGATAGCTCCGCCGCACACGATTAGACATGGAAACGGTAAGGCGGCACGGAGCACCACAGCTACGCGCTCCTGTTTCGGCATACCCATGCCGAGAACGATCAGATTCGGTCGACTTTGGACTACAAGCGAAAGATACCCCTCAACTTCAAGGAAGCCGTGGGCGGTGACGAGTCGACTGTGCGGCGCCAACTGCTGAGATATGACGGCCGCGGCGTTTCGTAAGTAAGGATTCCTACTGCCCAGTAGAGCAATGGTTTTGCCATCAAATTGCGCGATGATTTTGGGGATCAGATCGGTACCATTTAGGTTTAGACCCGCAGATTGCGAGATCATTCTGAACAGAGTGGCCATACCAGAACCGTCACGCAACAGGACGTCTGAAGATCGGATTGCATGGTAGAAGTCAGTCGACGTCGTCAATAAGTTCATTGCGTGCGCGTTGACAAAGGCCAGCGTCCGCGGGGCGACCGGGACTGTCAAACTGTTGAGCAGTTCCTGCAGTCCAGAGGAAGTGGCAACTCTACAAGTCCGATCCAAGATCGTTCGCCAGCGTTGGCGCCAATCCCCGACCGGAAGATTCATTGCCGGAGACCGGACCGCGATCTAATACCGCTGGTTTGAAGGCAGATGGCGAGTGGCTGATCTGCTAGGAATGCACAACCAGGCGTCAATCAGCGTGCGCTCGCTTCCAGTCTCATCTTCCTGGGGTCGAAAGAAGAGAGACTTCGGCTACTGGTGGGACTGCGGGCAAGTTGCATACGCCTGCTGGCGAATAGCCCTGAAAAGAGCCAGAACATAAAAGACAGGGCTTCATAAGTGTGGATCTCAGTATAGAAGAGTCCAATGGTTATCGTTAGCCATCCACCAACGTAGCCTAATGCGAGAATTCCTGTTAGACCATCATCGTGTCTGGCGACAAATAACGCATCTTTCAATACCATCCAATGCAATAGCAATACAAGACCTGTTCCGAACACGCCTAGCTCCAACATAAAAGCGGTTATCGAGGCAGCCTGCAAAAAATTCCAAAATAGCGACATATATTTACCGGAGAATTGACTTCCGAGTGAGGACTTGGATGCATTCCCCAAGCCAAGTCCAAAGGCAAGCTTGATTGGGTCGTGCGCAAGTGCCTTGAATGGCACTTCGAGCGCATCCAGCCTACCGGCCTCCTGCCCTGTTCCGATCTTCGCTTCTTTATTCAAGTACTTATTTATTTCGGATGGGTTGGTTAGGAAATCCTCGATCCTGAATTGCCCCGCCACCCCCTTGTTGAAGTAGTCATACAGTGGAACGAAGATGGCACCGGCCACCGTGACGAACGCGAATGCCTGCAGGGTCACGAGCAGTTTGCGCCCTCGCGGAGCGGCGAGGATGAAGGTCGATACCAGGCCAATTGGCAGCAGAAACACTGTGACCTTGGTTTCATTGATCGACATCGGAATAACAAGCAGGACAAAAAGAACAGAGAACCACAGCTTGCTGAGCCGACCGCGCAGCATGAGCGCCGCTAGCTCACAGACCACGGCGATTAGAAACAGCGATAGGATTCCCGACTCCATTAGCGTTCCAACTACCACATCGCCGGTGGTAATGCCGATAGCTTCGTTCGTCCATCGCTGGTAACTGGAAATGGGCACTTGCAATAGGGACAAAACGAGAAGCATTTTCAAGTAGCCCTGCAGGTCGCGTTCCCTGAAATTAACGACGGCCGGAAGGAGAAACAAAGGCATCGCGCGCAGATAATATCGCATGCCATTGACGATCGGTCCGACAGCTTCTTGATTGACCATGGCGCCGCTCGCTATCGTGACAATCAGAGCGCTAAAGATAAGCCAGTACTTCATACTGACGTTGCGGAAGCGCTGCTGAGTGCCCGCGACGATAACGTATATCATCGTCATCGCTGAAACGAGATCGGGCAGAAACTTGACGACACTCGGAGCAAGGCGCACGTCCGGGCTACTTACGTACGCTGCAAGCGTCGCGGAAACGATGATCAAATACATGAAAACGCGCATGAGCTAGGCCGATAGCAGGTTGATGTATGTTGCCTCGAGATCATCCGCGATGCGCGAGTACGTGCGATAGTGCTGCACCCAACTCCTGCCTCTGGAACCCATCTCTGCCAATGTTTCCGGGCCTTGGCGCAACAGCCAGCGCACGCTTCTTGCAAAATATCGGGCTCCCCATGGAGCACACACACCGGCACCGCTTTCCCGCAGAATAAGGCGCTGTTCAGGATGCTCGCTCGCCACGACGGGAATTCCGAGCGCGAGATATTCGACCAGCTTAGTGGGCGACGTCGACAACAAGGTCGGCGTCGGGTAGTAAGGGGACAGTGCGATGTGAACGGCGCGCATTCTGCGCAGGGCGTCAGCTCGCGGTAATGATCCTGTGATTTCCAGGCGACCCAACACACCATGCTGCTGAGCTCGCTGCAGCAATGCCTCGTGATCCGCGCGATTGAAGGCATCGCCTACCAACAGGAGTCGCACTGCCGGGCGGTCGACCTGTAGATGAGCTAACATGTCCACGAGCATTTCAATGTGACGATCGGCATTGAGCGCACCGAGGTAACCTAAGACGATGTCTGTGCCGGGTTCCGACGCGCCGAAAGGCTCGGTTTGAATATCATTGAGATCGATTCCCATTGGCACCGGTACCATCTTTTCCGATGATATGCGCTGCGCACCGATATCTGCCTTCATGCGCGCACTTTGCACGAATATGTAATCGGCATGCGGCAGGATCCATCGATAGAGAAGCCACGCAGTTACCGCTCCGCGCAATTTTACGAACCTGGGATAACGTGTAAGACGGAGGCTTGCTCGCAGGCGATCATCTTCGGGATACGGAAATGAGAGCCAGTAAAAGAGCTTCAGCCGCCGTGCCCTGGCGACCAGGACGCCTATTGCAGCAATAATGAACTTGTCCCGAAATTGAATTGCATCGTAGTTCCTACGCCGCGCCAGGTGCAGGGACTTGAGGTCATGCCAGAATGCCCGCAAGTGTCTGAGAAATGCGCTGAGAGGACCTCCCTCAGCGGTCGGGCCGACGAACACGGTACGCCCACACCAGCTGTGGGCGCCCGGCGCAATGCGGGTGGAGGCGGCCTGCATGACAAAATCGATAGCATGACCTCGTCCCAGGAGCTCGCGCCCGAACAGAATATCCAGGTCTACCCGAAAAGTCGGAAACGCTTCCCGTGTCCAATACAGCATGCGAATGGTTCTCGCGCGCCTCAGATTGGCAGGATCCGGCGCGTCAACTACCATGAGGGTCCAACAATGATGCAGTGTTCATCGGGGGCGGTCGCGCTGCATTCAGCATGAGATCGACCAAACGCGCTCCCTCGGCGAGACCATGTTTGTCGTGCACGAAAGCGAATGCACGCTGTGCGACCGCCTGGCGTTTCTCCGGTGCTCGCGACAGCTCATCGATAATTGCGTGCAGCCGCTCCATACTGCCTGCGCAATAGCCAATCCCGAGGGCCTCCATTCCTTCCTCGTCCGGATCCACGGCCAAACTGGCGACCACAGCGCCGCGGGCCCAAGCCTGCAGAAACGTGTTTGGAAAGCCCTCAAAAGAGCTGGTGTTGACATGCACCGCGGCTTCGGCCATGACGGAATTGACTTCTTCAATGGGTAACTCACCGAGGTATCTCAGGTTTGGGACTCGGGTGAGCTTTTGCATGAGTGGAACGAAGCGGCGACCGGAAGGCGGCCGGCCAGCCATAATGAATACGAGGTCGCTACGGGCCGCGAAAGATTCGGCGAGCTCGGCAAATAAACCAGGTCGTTTGAAATCTTTTAGATTGGCGACCCAGAAAATCTGCATAGGCCCAACGGGCTTGATCGGAAGGGAATCTGGTAATGGCTGAAAATTACGAATGACCGCGGCGGGCTCGATGCCCAAGCCTTGACGCAAGAGTCTGCCCTGTCGGTCGGTCTGCACGATGATATGACTGGCGTGCTTCAGTCCCCACATGCCGATGATGTATTCAACGATGTCAAAAGGCGTATTGCGGGATAACTTGAGTGTTACCCAGCGATGATTGAGGTCGAATTCATGAGCGACGTGAAAGAAGAACGGAATCCCTGCACGGAGGGCATACTTGGCGCACGCTCCGGTGTAGCTGAGACGGCCCTGTTGGTAGATCACGTCCGGCTTCAGCTCCTCCAATGCTCGCCAAAGATCGCCGACATCAAAAAAAACGGCTCGGTCACGAATTCCCGCATCGCTGCCGATCCGAATCAGTCGGTACGGTAGTCCCTCGGCCGCGGCGCCTGTAGGTATGCGACGGGCAACAAAGCTCACGGAAAGATTGGGGCGTCGAGCCAGCTCCTCCATCAACAATTGTAATTGGTATTCCACGCCGGCCATTCGCGCCTTGGGATGATTCTCTGCAACTATGCAGACTCGCATAAAGGTCCTTTCAATTCGGAGACTGTTTCAGCATCTCCGGAATATCGGCCGAATCGTTGTAGAATGCCACGACCATTAATGATCAAGTGGGACGAGTCCGCCAAGCGGACCCCAAACTTGCCGAGAATACAGTAATGACCTCTGTGGAACTGCGATACAAGTCAAAGCATCCGAGGAGCACGATTGATAATCGCTGAAGATCTTAGATCGCAGCGGGAAGGCCTGCTGGGCCTCGGGTTTTGGGCGCTACTCGTGTATCGCTTTGGGCACTCCCGCTTTGTCATCAGGAACAGGTATCTACGGCTCCCGTGGACGCTTTTGTATATCCTGTTGAACAAGGTCATTGAGATTGTGTGCGGCATATGTATTGGCTCAACCGCAATGATTGGACGGCGGTTGATCATTGAGCATCACGGTTGCATTGTCATACACGGTGCAGCAATCATCGGCGATGACTGCATGATTCGTCACGGCGTCACGATTGGGAATGCGGGGCGCGCCGATCCACTAGGTGCGCCAATGATCGGTAATCGGGTGGAAATCGGTGCTGGGGCCAAGATTGTCGGGCGCATTGCAATTGGTGACGACGTCATCATCGGCGCAAACGCTGCGGTTACACACGACGTCCCTGCGGGTGCCATCGTCGGAGGAGTTCCAGCACGCATCATCAGGATGCGCTCCGATATCTGATGACGATCACGCGGTGAGGATCCGTCTGTGCCGCTTCGGGTCAACCGTTCATTGACTCAGTGCGACGATCATGACATCGCCGGTCGACTCCGCGATCCGTGGATGTAATGAGACGAGCGATGCCAGTAGCGCGTCCCGGTCATAATTGAAGGCAACAAGATAACCGGCATGGGTCGTTGCCAGCTTGGTGGCAAGCCCATCAACGGAATACAGCAGCGGATAATTGCCCCAGCGCTCAATCGTACCGCGGCGACAGCTCCAATCGGCAAAGTTTGGATCTTGTTCCTCGACAAAGAAGTAGTCGATTTCGGGGAAATAGCGGTCAAATCCATGCACGCCGTTGATGACCAGATCGTGCTCGGATCGGTGCTGACCTAGCCAAAGTGCAAGCGAGCGAAAGTCCTGACGAATCACCAGATGAGATTGCATATCCGGGCTCATTCCTGCCCGAAAGACTTCAGCCGGTTCGTCGATATGCGCCAGGTGGCTTGGCTGGAAGTCTTCCGACAAGGTGAAGCCTCCCAAAGCAATAGCCGAGGTAATACCGGCGGTCACGGCACCTTCACCGGTCAGCGTCGCTGCGAACCGCGAAATTGTGCCTAGTGCGATGATCAGTGCCAACGGATACAGAAAGAAAACATACCGTGTTTCCTGCCTCGGCGGATGGCTTGCGCTTGCGGCCAGGACCAGAACCAGGAATACAGTCAGGAACGCTCGTTCATATGTTGAAACGTCGTCGTGCCTCGCAGCCCGATACATGGCGATCGCCACGAGCAGCAACAGCACCGCGCCCAGATGAGGGACCGCGCGGGCCCACGGCCTGATCACCACACCAATGAAGTCCGGGAATTGGAAGAGCCCGTAGGCAAGCATGGCCACGCGACGCGCGTGGCTGGCGAACTCGAGCGCTGACCAATCAGTGGCAGCGATGCCAAACGCCACCCAGAACAGCGCAAGAAGGCCGATCGCGACGTGAAACGACCAGGCACGGCGGTTGAAGAGCTCATTCCAGGTCGTGAGCCGTGTCAGGAGCAACAGCAGACCGACGGCCAGAACGATCAGAAACTGGTGAGCAATGGCTGCCAAGAGTGCCGCCAGCAGCCCGACAACGAGATAGGGGCGTGTGCGCAGTGTCCAGATCCAGCGTAGCGCGAAGCACGCGATCAGCAGTGGAGCAATGGCAAGCGCGAACCAGCCGGCGTGCTGCCGTAAGGCGGATACCGGTAATCGAAAGGCGGCGAGTGGATCCGCAGCAACAGCAGTCAGCGAGCGTTGGTAGCCCGGCGGCCAGGAATCTGCTTTGTACCCTCGAAAATCCGCGGTGACGAACCATACCGCCAAAACGAGAAGCGCGGTACATCCGACGAGGTATATCCATTCCTCGCGCTTTAGCCGATCTGGCCATCGAGGCAGAAATACCGAGAGAATGTTCGTGAGCGGCAGAAAGACGCCACCCTCCCAGACCAGAGGACCGAGTGCTGAAAGCGCAATCATAGGCCACAGGGCTCTGCGATCACGATCGACGGTATAGCGTAGGAAGAACACCAGGTACCATAAAAAGACGGCTTGAAAGGGCGCATACATGCGTCCAAAACGCGCCATCTCGATTTCCCAGACAGACAGGGCGATGATTGTCACCGCGAGCAGCCCAACGATGCGCCCATGTCGCCGGCCACCCAGTATGAACACAGCGGGAAATGCTAGCAGGCTACAGATTGCACTGATGAACCTCGGGGCAAGTTCGGCCGTGAAACCGCCATGCTGCAGAGCCGCGGCAGAGTACTGTAATACGATGCCGCGCATGTAAAGACCGCCGCACTTGAATGCAGGGATTCCGCTGCGAAGCACGTTTTCGATTGATCGAGCGAGGTAATACTCGTCGATGGCGAACGGCGCAGTGCCAAGTCCCTTGAAGCGCCAGTAAATCCCGGCACCGACGGCGGCAATCGCGAGATACCAGAGAGGCTGCCGCCAGGTTTGCCGCAGCAGTTGCACGTCAGTAATTGGAAGCAGCCCTAGGCCTGCTTCTCATGGACTGCGCCTTCAATGACGCGATCGACTTGGTAATCTTTCAGGTCACGGGCGTGCGTGAAGATTATGAGTTCGCCAAGCAATCCGAGCGCAAATAACTGCAGGCCAAGCACCACCAGCAGGGAGGACAGCAGTAGCGCGGGACGATTGGCAAGCCCCACTGAAAAGATCAAACGATCGACGACAAGGTAGATAACCAGCACACTTCCGATGCACAGCAGCGCTGCACCGATCATTCCGAAGAACCGCAACGGTTTCTTGGTGAATCTGACCAGGAAGAAGACGGCAAAGATGTCGAGCAAGCGATGTGCGTACTCGCGCGTGCGATACGACCCTTCGAAGCGGTCCTTTGCGGATTGCCGAACGTCGATTTCGAGTACCCGGAAGCCCTGCCGGTCGGCAAGCGCTGGCAACAGGCGGTGTTGGTCGCCGTACAATGAGATCTCTTCCAACACGCGTCGTTTCATAGCGCGCGCGTTGCAGCCGAGATCATGAAGTTCCAGACCGGTCATCCAGCTGACGAGTCCGTGGAATATCCCGCGCCGTAGCCTCTCAAGCACACCGCCTGCGCGCGGCCCGCGGCGGCTGATAACAACATCTGCGGAGTTCAGGGAACGCACGAGCTTGCTGATATCGGCAGCGTCAATTTGATAATAGGCCGGCAAAGTCAGAATAATCTCGCCTCGTGCCTGTTCGAGCCCCGCCATGAGCGCCGTGGATTCGCCGAATGAACGCGCCAGATAAACAGCCGTGATCCTTTCGCCGGAGCGGATCAGACTCTCCAGTCCCGATATCGCGTCCTGAAAGGCTCCGTCGACGACGTAAACAAACTCGTACGAACAACCAATCGCCTCCACGCCGCGTCGATATTCGGCGTGCAGCGCCGTGACTTCAGCGTGGCGATCCCCGATGGGAACGATAACCGACAATCGCACGTCGGAATCGAACTTCGTTGAGTGCATTGGCGAGTTGTCAGCCGTCATGATCTGTATGTCTGAATCCGTCGTGTCAGCTTCGCGAAGTCGACTTCACGAACATCTCCGGTCTTATAAACGATCTCCGCTATCGCGCCGCTGGAGAACAGTATTAGCGCCCCAGCGCTAAAGATAAGTCCGGACCCGGCGATCGACAGTGACATGCCATCAGGGCTCCACAGCGCCTTGGTCACCGAATAAGTGAATGCCAGTACGCCGAACGACAGCATTGGCAGCGATAACAATCCGAACCACAGTAGCGGCCGAGCGGTGAATGTAGCAACTGTCTTGATGACCATCAGATCCAACAGTACTTTATATACTCGAGACAATCCGTATTTTGACTTACCAAATTGGCGCGCATGGTGTCTGACTTTTATCTCCGCGATGCGTGGTCCGGCAATTGAGGCCATAGCCGGAATGAATCGGTGCATTTCTGAGTACAGCGGAATGCTCTTTATGACAGATGCGCGATACGCCTTGAGTGAGCAGCCGTTGTCCATGATCGGTACCCCGGTGATCTGGCCAATCAACCGGTTGGCGATCCGGGAGGGAATCCTGCGTGAGATCAGTTTGTCCTGGCGATTGAATCGCCAGCCCACCACGATGTCGTAGCCTTCATCCATCTTTGATAGGAAATGCTCGATGTCCGCCGGATCGTTTTGCAGATCGCCGTCCATGGTAATGAGGACTTCTCCGCGGGCGTACTCGATACCGGCGGCCATCGCTGGCGTCTGGCCGAAATTGCGTCTGAATTTGAGCACCCGAACGCGCGCGTCTGAATTCGCAAGCTGCTCAGCGATCTCCAGCGTATTGTCCTTGCTGCCATCGTCCACGAACACCATTTCAAATGAGACGCCTAACGGTTCAACCGCTCTGACAATCGCTTCGTGCATGCGGGCAATGTTTTCCGCTTCATTGTAGAAAGGCACGATTACCGAAAGGCGTAAGGCGGCGCGGTCCATGGCGAGAGAAGGTGGAAATCGCGGCGGCTGGGGCATTCGATCTGGTCGGAAGGTCCGGAAAGGGTGAATGATACATTAATCGCTTAGGTGGGCTGCGACTTGCGTCAAATCGTTAATCTATGGCCTTGTCATTCTTAGTGCTGATTCTGCAAGGCGGATCCGTGTGTGGTGCCAAACGTTAGACTCTTTACCGGATTAATCCCAAAGCCCAGACAACAAATTTTGTGAACTGCGTCGCTTAAACTGGCTTGGTGAGTCGCTTCAAATGGGCCGTGCGGTTACCGTCAAGGTGCACCGATATCTTGGCGCCCTGTATCAGGAAGGCCAAGGGGATTGGATTGCGGATCGGCGGCTCGAGCAGGCGTCGATCTTCAGCAGCGGTCGCGTGCAGCGAATATACTAGCTCGTTCGGAGCGTTGCTCGAGCGAGTGTATGTGGACGTTGCGAGTAACTGAAAGAATCTGACGTCAGAGGTATGGTAATGCGGCGGCTGTGTTTCGGAGTGTTTTTAACTGCGCTGGCCACTCTCGCTCTGGAGCTGATGCTGACGCGCGTATTCGATGTCATCTTGGCGCCGAATGTTTCGTACTTCATCGTGAGTTCGGCGGTTTTCGCTATAGGCTTGGCCGGCATTTACGTCTCGCTCTACCCGCTTTCTGCGGGAAAAGACATACGTCCCCTTCTGACCGGCGTTGCTGTGGCTCTTGCCTGTGTCGCGACGCTGCTGGTTCCGCTCATCAATTCGTTGCCCTTCAACCCGGATGAGGCATTCAAAGCACCGATGAGGCAGCTTGCCTACTTCGTCGGCATATATCTGGCTCTAATCGTGCCATTCTTTCTGGCCGGATTCATCCTGATAGTGGCTTTTTCAACTTACGCCGCCAAGATCCAGACACTCTATTTCTGGGACTTGGTTGGCGCTGGAATCGGCTGCGTTGCAATCGTTCCACTCATCCCAATGATCGGTCCGGGCGGGTTGACCTTTTGCGTCGCCGGCGTTGCCCTAATCGCGGCCGCTATGTTCTCTACCAGTTCGAAAGTGACGGTGAGCTGCGTCATTGCTGCTGTGATCGTAACCGTCGTTCCGTTCGCTCACATGCCCAAGTACATCGATTTCGACAATCACCAGGAGCATCGCGGTATCGTCGCTGACAAGGCCGCGGGAAGACTCGAATACACCAAGTGGGATCCCATTTCCAAGATCGAGGTTCTGGACCATCCCTTCACCCCTGATCAGTACCAGAAGTCGGCCGGTTGGTGGACCGGAGGGGATCGCAAGCACATCGCTTACGACGGTGGATTGCAGAGCAGCTTTTTCTATAAGTTTGACGGTGACCTTGCAGGACTGCGTGCGGCAATCGATCGCGATCGAATGATCGCACGTGAGCAATTCTGGCAAATCTCAGTGATTGCCGCCGACTACCTAAAGCGCGATACGGGTGCTCAAGTCCTCGTAATCGGCAGTGCTGGCGGGCACGACACCAAAGCGGCGCTCATGTATGGCGCCAAGCATGTGGACGCAATCGAGCTCGTCTCCGCGGTGGTTGAACTTGGCAAGCACCAGTACGCCGACTATATCGGCAACATCTTCAATCGCCCCGAAGTGAGCGTACAGGCGGGAGAGGGCAGAAGCTTCCTTCGGGCGAGCCATAAGCACTACGATATCATTCAGATTCACAGCAATCATACCAGCGGCAGCATGGCCCAAGGCAACGGTGCGCTGGGCCCCGTATATCTGCAGACTGTCGAAGCCTACGAAGAGTTTTTTGGGCATTTGAAGGATGATGGCATCCTGCAGATCCATCACCACATGTATCCGAGGATGGTCGCCACCGCCGCCGTCGCATGGAAGCGGATGGGCAGAACAGATTTTCAGAAGCACGTGGTTGTGTTGACGACGCCGGTGGAGCACATGCTGCCGACGCTGCTGATAAAGATGACTCCATGGACGCAGGCCGAGATCTCGGATCTAATGGCGCTGCTCAGCCCGCCTGGGCTTGCCCCCTTCTATTCGTACACGCTGGTCGAGAATCCGCTGAATCCGCAAGAGAGCTTGCTCTCGGCCGATTTCTATTCGGGCGATTTACCCAAGAGCGTTTCGGATCGCACGCCGATGAGGGTCACCCCCGTAACCGATGATAATCCCTATTTCAATCTGCTTCGAAAGCGCATAGGCGTGACCAATGCGGATCCGAAGAATTTCATCACTGCGGAGATGACAGATTTGCCGAATTTCCAATTGCGCAAGGGTTTCATACCGATGGATCTCGTGCATCTGTTCGGCATATCGGTGGTGTCGATATTCTTTATGTGTCTGTTCGTTTTCGTGCCGTTGAAGTTCTCCAATATCGGCCGCCAGCAGGAATCCAAGGCAATTCCGGTGCTGACGTACTTCTCGTGTCTGGGCTGCGCTTTCATCATTATCGAACTGGTATTCATTCAGAAATTCATGCAGCTCATCGGCAGCCCCTTATATACCTACTCGACGGTCATCTTCGTTCTGTTGCTGGCCTCGGGATTGGGGAGTCTTGCGTCCACGAAAGTGGCGCCCACCGGAACTCAAATGTGGCGCCTGCCCTTCGCAGCCATTATCGTGATCGGCGTACTGTTCACGCTTATTGAACCAGCGGTATTTCACTTTGGGTTGGCCTTTCAGCTTTCTGGCCGAATCCTCGTCGCGGCGCTGCTGATCTTCCCTGTTGGCTTTTTCCTGGGTATGCCCTTCCCGTTGGGCGTGCTCGCCATTCAGTCCCGCCCGAAAGGTGCGATAGCCTGGGCTTGGGGCATGAATGGGGCGTTCACAGTTGTGGGAGGGGTGTTAAGCGTCGTGCTCAGCGTCTTATTCGGGTACACGGTGACATTGCTGATCGCTGTGGCATTGTATCTGGTCGCGGCTGTGGTGTATCCCAGGCTGAGTCCGGCAAGGGAGCCCAGCGTGCATGCACGAGTTGCACAAGAGGCAATGGCCTGAAGATTGACTCGCCGCCGGATATCGCATCGCAGCTGCTAAGGAGTGCGGCCCGGAATGTGACGGCCGTCAACAACCGCGCTTTAGTGCTTCGGCTACATTAACAATACTTACAATCCACGCGGCGCGGACAGATCTAGATCGAAACCGCGTCGTCATTAGGTTCAGCGTTTGAACCGCGAGATTTGCCAACCTCTATGAGAACCATTGCTGCGACCTTTCTTTACCTGCGACGAGTTTCGAGTCTGTGCGTGCTGTGCTCTACAGTTCTGCTGGCGGCATGCGGCGGTGGCGGAAGCAGCAGCAGTGCACCCGCGATCATCGCTCCGACGATCACTACACAACCAGTGAACGCTTCGGTCAATGATGGCGCAACTGCTACCTTCACGGTTGTAGCGAGCGGCTCGACGCCGCTGAGCTATCAGTGGCAGAGCGGCGGCACATCCATTTCTGGTGCGACCGCCGCCAGTTATACGACGTCGGCGCTGACGATCTCGAACAGCGGGGCCAGCTATTCGGTGGTCGTGAGTAACTCCGCCGGTAGTGTCACGAGCGGCGCCGCGACAGTGACTGTCAATGCCGTGGCTCCGACGATTACGACGCAGCCGGCGAATCAGATGGCGACGGTCGGTGCGACGGCAACCTTTACGGTGGTCGCCAATGGCGGCTCCTCTACGCTGAGCTATCAGTGGAAGAACGGCGGTACCGCGATTGCGGGTGCAACCGCCGCCAGCTACACGACGCCGGCCCTGACCCTTGCTGAAAGCGGCAGCAGCTACACCGTAGTCGTGACAGATTCCGCCGGAAGTGTTACCAGCAGTGCAGCTACAGTGACGGTGACCGCGGTCCCGGTAGCACCCACGATCACAACGCAGCCAACGAATCAAACGGTCAACGCCGGCGCGACTGCCACCTTCACAGTCGTAGCAACTGGCACGGCCACGTTGACCTATCAGTGGAAGAGTGGCGGGACGGCCGTTACCGGCGCGACCGGCGCGAGCTATACAACCCCTGTACTGGCCGTTGCGAACAGCGGCACCAGCTACACCGTGGTGGTCAGCAATTCCGCAGGCAGTGTGACCAGCAACGCCGCCACGGTCACGGTCAACGCTGTGGCTCCGTCCATTACAACGCAGCCGGCGAATCAAACGGTGAACGCCGGCGCGACTGCCACCTTCACAGTCGTAGCATCTGGCACTGCCCCATTCAGCTACCAATGGTATAAGGGCGGCACGGCAATCTCGGGTGCAACCGCTGTCAGCTATACAACGCCTGTACTGGCCGTTGCAAACAGCGGCACCAGCTACACCGTGATGGTCAGCAACTCCGCGGGCAATGTGACGAGCAATCCCGCCACGGTCACGGTCAACGCCGTGGCTCCGACCATTACGACGCAGCCGGCGAATCAAACCGTCAATGACGGCGCGACTGCCACCTTCACAGTCGTAGCATCTGGCACGGCCCCATTCAGCTACCAATGGTATAAGGGCGGCACGGCAATCTCGGGTGCAACCGCTGTCAGCTATACAACGCCTGCGCTGATCGTTTCAAACAGCGGCACCAGCTACACCGTGATGGTCAGCAACTCCGCGGGCAATGTGACGAGCAATCCCGCCACGGTGACGGTCAATGCGGTGGCGCCCACCATCACGACGCAACCCACGAACCAGACAGTCGAGGCCGGCGCGACAGCCACATTCACGGTGGTCGCGAACGGTGGCTCTTCGACTTTGAGCTATCAGTGGAAGAAGAACAGCACGGCCATCTCCAGTGCCACCTCTGCCAGCTACACCACACCGGCTGCGGCTCCGACCGATAACCGTTCGAGCTTTACCGTCGTGGTGACCGACTCAGCCGGCAGCGTCACGAGCCTGGCCGCAACCCTGACTGTCACGCACACGCTGGCGCTGGATGCGGGTGAGATCGGCGGTACGGGCAATGTGGATGGCACCGGAGCCGCCGCGGAGTTCTACAATCCGTCTGGCCTGGCGATGGATAGCAGCGGGAATATCTACGTCGCTGACTCGACCAATCAGACCATACGAATGATTACGCCGGGCGGTGTCGTCACCACGATCGCAGGCACGAAGTATGTCGCGGGCTATACCGATGCCACGGGCACATCGGCCCAGTTCAACGATCCTCAGAGCATCGCAGTCGATAGCTCCGGGAACCTCTATGTTGCGGACGAAGGCAATAATGTCATTCGCAAGATCACGATGCCGGGCGGCACCGTATCGACGTTCGCGGGTACCGGCGTGGCCGGCTACAACAATGGTGCCGGAAACGTGGCGCAGTTCAATTCGCCTGCCGGTATTGCGGTCGACAAGCTCAACGCTGTGTATGTCGCCGATGAGGGCAATGACGTCATCCGCAAGATAACGACGGGCGGCGTGGTCAGCACGATAGCCGGCACTGCGGGGACTGCTGGGTCCACAGATGGCGCCGCGCTGACCACGGCGCTCTTTAATGCACCCACCGGCGTGGCCGTCGACACAAACCTCAAGGTCTATGTTGCGGACTGGCTGAACACGGACATCCGAGAGCTTTCCGCCGGCGTTGTCAGCACAATAGCCGGTAGTGTTGGTAATTACGGCCACGCAGATGGAACCGGTGCGGCGGCACAGTTCAATGGCCCGGTCGCTCTTTCCGTCGATAGTACGGCTACGAATCTCTATGTCGCCGATTTCGGTAACAGTTCAGTGCGCCAGGTCGTCATCGCGACCGGAGTTGTGACTACACTGGCAGGAAGTCCGTACGGAAGCTACGGCTTCGCGAACGGCACGGGGACGGCTACGCTGTTCCTCAATACGGCTGCGACCGTGGTAGACCTCACGAATAGCAATGTCTATGTTGCGGATTACGAGAACAACCTGATCCGCGAGGTCACGATTCCGGGCGCGGTTGTCAGCACTTTTGCTGGCAACCTTGGCGGACGCGGTTACGTCGACGCCAACGGTCCGTCTGCTGAGTTCAGTGATCCGCACGGCCTGGCCAATGACGCGGCAGGTAACATCTATGTAGCGGATACGTATAACAATGTGATCCGAAAAATCGACACGAGCGGTAACGTGACCACGCTCGCCGGTAACGGGGAGCCCGGTTACGCCGACAATGCAACAGGCACTCTGGCACAGTTCAACACTCCAATTAACGCAGCGGTGGATTCCGCCGGGAATGTCTACATCGCCGATTTTGCGAACCTGGTAATCCGGAAGATCACTCCGGCAGGCGCCGTGAGCACCTTTGCGGGCAGCGGGTCGTACGGGTCGGCAGACGGCACCGGGACTGCGGCCAGCTTCAGTCACCCGACCGGAGTGGCCACAGATCCGAGCAACAATGTCTACGTCGCCGACTACGATAATGGCATTATTCGCCAGATCACGCCGGCCGGAGTCGTGACTACCATAGCGGGTACCGCCGGAGTAGCGGGCTCTGGAGACGGTACAGGCACTGCGGCCACGTTCTACGGTCCGCGCGACGTGGCCTGCGATTCGGCGGGTAACGTGTACGTCACGGACCGACAAAACGATACCATCCGCAAGATCACCATGCCAGGGGCCACCGTCACCACGCTGGCAGGAAGTGTCGGAAATGCAGGATA
>Ga0302324_100002565_pt1 | contig 41713 bp, 39 predicted proteins | sample Palsa_T0_1_FD_201949 | JGI IMG/M metagenome (GOLD analysis project Ga0302324, IMG submission 201949) | Peat permafrost microbial communities from Stordalen Mire near Abisko, Sweden - Palsa_T0_1 | ecosystem: Environmental > Terrestrial > Soil > Palsa > Peat permafrost | place: Sweden: Abisko...
GAAGAAACAGAAGAACAGACGCGGCAGCGCTAGCACCCGTGTGGCGGCGGGGCTGCGCATGGCGGCGCTATCGCTCCGCAACAGCAAGACCGCATTGGGCGCACACTACCGCCACCTGGCGGCGCGCAAGACCGCGGACATCGCGGTGTTTGCCCTCGCCCGAAAGCTGGCCACGCTGATCTATAGGCTGCTCCGCTGGGGTCAGCCTTATGTGGACGAAGGAGCCGCCGCGTACGAACAACGGTATCAGGAAAGCCGTCTCAAACGGTTGACCGCCAGTGCCAAAGATCTCGGCTATCAGCTTACGCCAAAGGCCGCCACGGCTTAAAATCTCCGTGTTGGGTAGGGGAGTCACAGATCAGAATGCGGAACAAGGGCGCCGGGTCTTATTCTGATCTGTGACTCCCCTCCAACCCACTGATTCCACAGGAGTCCATGTGGGGCGACCAATCTGGCCGCAGCAGTGTTCGTTGAACTTCGTCGCCGGCAAGCGGCGATATCGCTAGTTATCCGGTTTCGCGCGAGGGCTTCGCCGCCGCGTGAACTGGCCCAGGCCAATCGCAATTCCGACCACGCAACGTCACCTGACCAAATGCGGCCACCTCGAGCCGCCGAACTGACCCGACGGATAATACCACCCAGGCTGTGTAGGTCCTTTGATCCCGCGGCTTGACGACGAGCAACGCATCGACGAGCGTCCGTGGCCGCCGTCGTGCTGTGTTTCTAGGGTGAACACCTCAGAAGGAGGGATCACAATGCCTCGGTACAAGAACGTCTTCATCGCGCCAATGATTGGCATCGGGTTGATAATTGGTTACTTATTCGGCGCCGCAAGCGCTGAGGCTAGCATATTTACGCTGGCCACAACCGGCTGCTCGAAAAAACACTGCTCGCAAACCGAGGACGACGCCGTTAATCTAAGCACGCCAACACCGGAATCGCCCGGCGAAGCCTTAACCGTGTACATACCGAATTCCGCTGTCCTAGCTCCTGGTCTACGTCGCCCGCGTTATCATGGTACTTCGACCTTACCGCTAACCACGGCGGCTTGGCGGACGGACAGTTTGCGATCGTGAACGACGTGGAAGGCAGCCCATGTCTGGTGGCGTTCACAGACAACAGCGCCGGCACTTGGCTCCTCTCTACACCCGGTGAGGCGCAGGGTGGATGCGCCCAGTAAAATTCCATAAGGAGAACATTAAATGAGCCAACGAAGTGTATACACCGGAATTGCAACGTGGCTCGCGCTATGCGCCGCGGCCACAGCCCAGGCGCCGAAGCCCAAGTTCGCCGTGCTGGCGCGGATCGGCGATTCCTACGCTGGGCTGGTTCAGGGCCTGAACGGGCAACTGTATTCAACCACGGCCGGGGGAAACGGCGCCCCCGGCCAGGTCTTCGAGACCACCGGCGGTCAACCGACGAAGGTCGATGCGCTCTCCGGCTCGTCCGAGACGGGGCTGCTGTTGGCAAGGGATGGCAACTTTTACGGGACCACCCTCAAAGGGGGGGGCACATGGGCGGTAGGATCTTCCGTGTGACGCCTTCCGGCGAGTTGACCAACTTTTACTCATTCTGTGCAAAGGCCGATTGCGCCGACGGCGGATTCCCTTCGGGGGCGCTGATCCAGGGTACCGACGGAAACCTGTACGGCACGACCACGGTTGGTGGCCCGGGGTGCACCGAATACGACTACGAATGCGGGACTGTCTTCAAGATTACGCTGGGGGGTGAAATCACAACTCTGTACACGTTCTGCCTCCAGGCGGGCTGTCCGGATGGCGGGGACCCGCAGGGGGCAATTGTGCAGGCCAGCGATGGCAACTTTTATGGCACAGCTTCCGGCGGCGGAACGGGAGGGGGTGGAACGATATACCGCCTGACGCCAACGGGTACCCTTACGGTGCTCTATAGCTTCTGCAGCACGTCCGGCTGCGCGGACGGCGACGACCCGGTAGGAGGCTTAGCGGTAGGGCCTGACGGCGCTCTCTATGGAGGAACCGAATCGTACCCTACCGTCTTCAAATCACGCTGGACGGAACGTTCCAGGTACTGGCGAGCCTCTGCCCTGGGCCGGAATGCGGTTCCGCATACGCGCCGCCGGTTCCCGGGACCGATGGCTACTTGTATGGGACGATTGCGGACGCGGGCGAGAATTGCGGGGGAACCATCTATCGCATCACGACGTCGGGAGATCTGACAGTGCTTTACAGCTTCTGTCCCATCCAAAGGTGCAGGGCGGACGCCGAACCCATGGGACCGATCCTCCAGGCCACGGACGGGAACCTTTACGGGACAACCTATGGCGAGGGGGGCGGGGGCGTCGTCTACAAGCTGTCGTTGGGCCTTGCACCGTTCGTGACGCCCGTGCCGGCTTTCGGAAGCTCAGGGCAACAGGTTTCGATTCTCGGCAACAACCTCACGGGAGCGACCGCCGTCTCATTTAACGGCACGCCCGCCGCATCGTTCACGGTCAACTCGACCGGCTCCGCCATCACGGCAACCGTTCCTGGCGGCGCCACCAGTGGTTCGATCCAGGTCACACTGGCCAACGATACGATGTTGACAAGCAACGTTCAGTTCCAGGTGCTGCAGTAAGGGAAGGCCAGCAAGAAGGAGAAGTCAGGTCCTGACTCCTGACTTCTTCTTCCCGCCCCTAATAAACCTCGAAGCAGAACACCTGGTTCGAGTCCACCGGCGACAGCGAGTATTCGCCGTTTTCCAGAATCTCATCCACTTCGATTTTGTACAGGTTCCCCTCGAGGTGCGTCACGTTCAGCCGGAGGGGGCGCGCCACCAGCTTTTTCTTCCGCCGCACCAGCACTTCGCGCTGGCCGCCCTTCGACGTCAGCCTATAGAGCTGCAAATGGTCCGCCTGCAGTTGATCCGTCAAAATCAAGAACGCCGGCGAGGCCAACGGCGTGCGCGCGGTGGAATTGGCGCCGGGGATGGCGTAGGCGATATCGTCCTTACGGTCTTCCTGCTTGGCTTCCACGCTCTCCGTCGGTACCAGGTTGTCGGCATGCATCAGGTATGGAAGGTCGGGCTTAGGGGGACGCGGCCCGTCATACTTGTCCGCCAAAAGGGGCCCGCAGCACAGCAAAACAATCGGCAGCCATTTCCTCATAAAGATTACTTTACCGCGCGGATGGCGTCGAGCACCCGGTCCAGTTGTTTTTCATCGACGGGCTTCGCCAGCACGAAGCGGCGTTCGCCCGCGAAATCGGCCGACAGATCCGCATCGTACGAATCGGAAAGCAGCACGAATCCTCCCACCCGCGTGCGCACCTGTTCGGCGGTTTCCACCCAGTTGAGACCCGGCGCGTGCACCGAGCAAAAGATGGCGTCGAACCGCAGGCGCTGCGCCAGATCCAGTCCCTCGTCGGAGTTGTGTACGGGCACGACTCGATATCCGCGGTCGGCCAGCAGACCGCGCAACTGGGTCTGAATGGCTTCGGCCGGCTCGATCACCAGCGCGGTCCACGTATGCGCGCCGTCCCGGCCGCCGTCCGGCGCAAGACCGCTGGGCTTCTCCCGCGCGGCGCAGGGCAGTTCCACTTGAAACGCCGGATCTCCCCCCGCCTGCTGCACCAGCCTGATCTCGCCGCCATGGCCGGTAATCAGGCTGCGGCAGACGCCCAAACCGGCGCCGGATGCTTCGTCCTCTCCCGGCACAAACGGGTCCGCGGCTCCGTGCGGACCGCTGTAGCCAATCTCCACTAGCACGCGCCGGGCCACCACGCTGCTGCGGACGACGATGGACTTCTCGCTCGCATCGGAAAGGGATTGCTCGGCATGCACCAGCAGGTTCAGGAAGACTTGCTCCAGTTGGCCATGCGATCCCTGCACGGTCACCGGCTCGTCCGCCAACAGGCTGCGCGTCCGAATACCGCGCACTTTCCACTCGCGTTCCCGAAACTCGATCAGGTTCCGCAGCAGGCCATTCAGCTCTACCGGCTGGGTCTGCACTGGCCCAGTGCCGGCGAACCCCACCAGCCGGTCCACCATCTCCGCCGCCCGGCGCGCCTCGGTCGAAATGCTGGCCAGGTCCGCGGCGGAAGGTCCCGGCGGTCCGTCGCCGGCGGCCTGTGCCAGATTGGCGATGGCTGCCAGTGGCGTCCGCAAATCGTTCACGATCCCCGAAATCAATTGGCCCACCGCCGCCAGTTTCTCGGTGCGGAAGAGTTGCTCGCGCACCGAGCGCTGGTCCAGCAGCTTCACCGCCACGCCGATCTGGTTGGCCAGATGTTGCGTCAGGGTCTGCTCGTCGCGGCTGAATACCCGCGCGCGGTCGCGCTGGTCCATCTGCAGAATGCCCAATACCTCGCCTTGCGCCAGCATGGGAACGAACAGCAGCGACCGCGGCGCAGCCGGCGCGCCATCCGGGCCGGGCTGCCGCGTCACCGGAAATGGGCTGCGGGAGGTATCCGGAATCGCCAGCAAAATCCGGTAGTGGAAGCAGGCTACTGCGCCGGCTTGCGGTCCTGCTGGGGGCGCCGAGAGAGGTATGGAAGCCTGGTCCGTACCGTTGCGACCCACGGCATCCAGCGTTTTCGCGTGCCGGTTGTACAGGTATAGTTCCGCGCTGCTCACGCCGAATATCTTGGGCACTACCAGCCTGACCTTGTCGAGTATCTGGTCCGCCGAGGAAGCGCCCAGGATCTCCTCGCCCAGTTCATACGCGCGGCGCAACATTTCGCGCTGGCCGCGCAGCCGTTCATCGCGCCGCCAGATGGCGAAAACAATCGCGGCGATCGCCAAGACTCCGAGCGGCAGCGCCAATTGCATGCCGATGCGCAGAAGCGGCGCCATTACGATTCGCCCGGGACTTGCGCCCGCAGCCAGGCCGCCAGTTGCGGGCTGCGGAAATCGTCGATGGACAGCTCCGCGCCCGGCAGTTCAAGATGCGTGGTTCTTAAACCCACGATGCGCGCGCCGGCCGCCCACGCCGCGGCCACGCCGGAAAAAGAATCTTCGAACACGATGCAGTTCCCCGGCGCAACCGAAAGCAACTGGGCTGCGCGCAGATAGATTTCCGGGTGCGGCTTGGCGTGTCGCACCTGATGCCCATCCACCACCGCCCGGAAATACGCGCGCAGACCGCTCCGATCCAATATGAAATCCACGTTGGTCGGCTCGGCGTTGGTCGCCAGAGCGACCGGTCCCGCGGCATGGCGCCGCAGAAACTCGCGCACGCCGGGCACTAGCGTTTCCTCCAACTTAGGCTCCAGCATTTCCCGGTACAATTTCTCCTTCGCGGCGCCGTGCGCGGCGATTTCTTCCGCGCTCAGCCCCGGCCCAAAAAAGTCGCCCACGATCTCGTCGTTGCGCCGCCCGTACATGCGTTCCATAACGGCTTTCCCAGTCTCGATCCCGAAGCGGCGGTTGTACTCGATCCACGCCGCCACGTGCAGCGGATTCGAATCCACGATCACGCCATCCATGTCGAGCGCCATCGCCATGCCGGGCCCCAGCCACGCCTCATCCACCCAGTTGACCCTCCAGCCAGTTCACGTATTTGGCGGAACCTTCCACTACCGGCATCGCCAGCACCTCCGGCACATCGTACGCATGGGCTTGCTCCAGGGCCACCCGCAACGGTTCGAAGAGCCCGCGGGACGACTTGATGATGAGCAGGCACTCCGCGGCCTGCTCAATGGCTCCCTGCCAGCGGTAGACGCTGCGCGCGCCGGGCACCATGGTCACACACGCCGCCACGCGCGCCTCCACCAGCACCCGCGCCAGCTTGGCGGCCTCCTCTTCCGTCGCGCAAGTACTCAATACAACAATTTTATCCGTCATAAGCAAAAAAGTGCGAACAAGATTTCGATTCCGATGTTACCATTATCTCTTGGCGGCAGATGAAGTCATCCCTTAAGAGATTTGCGGGCGCAGCGGCGTTGTTGTTACTCGCATGTTATGCATTTATTGCGTTACAGGGGACCCAGGGTATCCCTGGACTAATGGAGAAGCGCCGCTTGATTCGGGAATACGAGAAGAAGAACGCGGATAAGGCGCGCGAGATCGAACAGCAGCGCGCGCGCATTTCCCGTTTCACCGACAGCCCTTCGGGCGAGTTGGAGATCCGGCAGCGCCTGAAGCTCGTGAAGCCCGGAGAAAAAGTGTTCATTCTGCAGGATTCTCCGCCAACGCCCCTGCCGCCACAACCCGCGCCGCACCAGTAAGTTTGGTTCCCTCTTTCACCCTTTCCATGCGAGCGCCAGTCCCCACAGCGCGCCACCCAGTGCCAGCCAACCTGCATTGATGCGATAGCGAAGCAGCAGCGCAAAGCAGACCCCAGCCGTCGCGATGCTGAGCGTGTCGATCGGCGACGTGCGCGCCAATTCCCACGTCACCACCATCATCAGGGCCACCGACGCCGCATTCACGCCATCCAGAAAAGCGCCGGCCAGCCGCGAACGCCGCAGCCACGGCATCACCGGTCCGCTGATCGCGCACAGAACGAATGCGGGAAGGAAAATGCCAAGGGTCGCGGCCACGGCTCCCGGCACGCCCTTCAGAACGTATCCGATGAACGTAGCGGTGGTGAACAACGGTCCCGGCGTGATCTGGCCGATTACCACTGCATCCAGCAATTGTTTGGAGGTGAGCCAGCGCCAGTTGCCCACCAGATCCTGCCGCAGAAACGCGAGCAGCACATATCCGCTGCCGTATAAGACGCAACCGACTTTCACGAAGTAGAGGAACAGCGCGCGCAGTCCGACCGGTTGCGGCTGTGTGGACGCCGCTACGAATGGCGCGAACTGCGCCACCACGATCGCGCCCGCGATGACCAGCAGCACTGTCAGCGCCTTCAGGCCCCGCTGGCCGGACTTCCACCATTCGCGCAAAGCCGCGGCGGTTCCGGCGCCGGCCAGCACGATCAACGCGCCGGCGCCTGCCAACGCCGCGCCGATGGATGCGATCCCGGCCACGCCCAGGAATCGCGTCTTTGCCGCCGTCCGGCCTAGCTTCCATAGCGCTTGCGCAACGATCGCGATCACCACCGGTTTCAGCCCGTAAAGGAATTGCCCTACGCGCGGCAAGCTGCCGAATCGGACATATGCCCATGCGAAGCACGCCACCATTACCGCCGGCGGGATAATGAAACACAGGCCGGCTAATATCAGGCCCGGCCATCCCGCCCGCATGTAGCCGAGATAGATGACTACCTCGGTCGAAGTGGGTCCCGGAATCAGGCTGGCCGCGCCCAACCGGTCGAGGAATTCCTCGCGGGTGATCCAGCGCCGGCGCCTGACGACCTCGTCTTCCATCATCGCGAGGTGCGCGGCCGGGCCGCCGAACGCGGTCAGGCTCAGGCGCAAGAACACCCGCGCGACTTCGGCCAGCCTCGATGACAACATGTTTGCTCCCGACTTCTGCCTTCTGACTCCTGTCTCCTGTCTTCTGTCTTCCGCCTTCTCTCTATCCGCTCCCCAGATACCCCAGCGCGATGCCGCATTGTCCGAGATAGTAGGTGGTCCACACCAGATAATCGCGCAGCGGCACGGGCGTCTTGAACTTGTGAATGGCGAGAAGCGAATCCGAAACCAGGAACAAGATGGCTCCTGCCGCCACCCAGCGCAGCCGGAAACGCGCCAGAATCGCGGCGCATACCATGGCCGTCAGGGCGCAGATATACAAAACCACCGGCACCGCCAATTCGCCCACCGAAGGGACGATCCACCCCGACAGCGTGGCGCTGTAGACCAGAACCAGCAGAACCGCCGCCATATGCGGCGGGTCCGGGCGAATCCCAGCCGTGCGATTTCGCACGAACAGTGCGATGTACGTTAGATGCGCCAGCAGGAACGCGCCGAGACCGAAGGCAAACCACCGCGGATCGAGATCTAGCAGGACATCGCCCGCGGTCGAGAACGCCAGTGCCAGCGCCACCACGCCGGCATCGCGCCGATGTCCCCGCGACCGCAGCGCCAGCACCGCGAGCGCGCCCACCGCGCATCCTTTCACCAGCGCACTGCCGGCGAACGGCTGCCATCGGGCAGTGAGCAAATAGACCGCGCTGGCCGCGGCCGAGACGTACAACAAGAGGCGCGAGCGCATAGGCTCGCAGTATAGCGCGAAAAGACGCCGTCAATTAACCCTGTAGTTCACTCCGGGTTAAGGTACGATGGAGAGCGTTGCTTATCGGCCGAAAGGCAACTAGCCTGGAATCTAGGCCTGATAAAAGCCGGGATGCGATGGCGATTCTCCTCTGGATTTTCGTGCCGGGTTTCACGGCGGCGGGCGCCGTGCTGCTGATCGTCTTCATGATGCGCTGCCGCATCGACGAGGCCATCGCCCACGAAAGAAGCGCGCTGGCGGAGCTGCAGAGCGCGCTGGTGGTCCAACGGGAAAGGCTGGAAAGCGCCATCCACGACGCCAAGGCCGAGGCGAAGCGCGCGGCATTCGACGAATTCCTGAATGATTTCCGGGTGGAACAACGCCAGTACGTGCGCAAGAGCAGACTGTTCTTCATGAACAAGCAGACGCTGATCGTGCGCGAACGCATGCTGTTCCGCAATCTTCCGCTCTCCAACTGGGTGGAGCACTCGGTGACGCTGGAGGAAAACGTAGGCGGGCCGTACTCCACTCACGGCCTGACGATCGAAGCTATGCTGGGTTCTTGAAGCGGCTCATCATCCGCCCCGGCGCGCTGGGCGATTTCATTGTTTCCATTCCGGCGATGGAGTGTCTGCGCGCCGCATATCTGGAAGTTTGGACTGCGCCGCCGAATGTGCCGCTGGCCGCGCGTTTCGCGAACCACGCCCGGGCCATATCGTCCACCGGTCTCGATCTGCTGGAGTTGACCGGCCCCGGCGCGCGCCTGCTCGAAACTCTCCGCGGGTTCGATTCGATCGTTTCCTGGTATGGCGCCGGACGGCCCGAATTCCGCCAGGCCGTCGCCGCCTTGGGCCTGCCGTTCCACTTCCTGGCAGCGCTGCCGCCGGCGGTATGCGGCGCGCGCGGCGCGCATGCGGCGGACTTCTATTTGGAGCAAGCGCGTTCCATCGCGCCCTGCCCGAGCGCCGGCATTCCGCGCATCGCGTGCGACGCCATCCGCGGCGGCTTTGCGGTGATCCATCCATTTGCCGGAAGCCCGAAGAAGCGCTGGCCGCTCGAACGCTTCCAGGAATTGGCGGCGCGGCTAGCGGATCGCATGCCGGTCGAATGGTGCGCCGGCCCGGAGGACGATTTGCCCGGCGCGCGGCGCTTCGACGATCTCTTCGACCTGGCCTGCTGGCTGGGCACCGCGCGGATTTACATCGGCAACGATTCCGGCCCCACGCATCTGGCCGCCGCGGTGGGCACGCCGGTGGTGGCGCTGTTCGGGCCCTCGGACCCGGCCGTCTGGGCGCCGCGTGGACCGCACGTGGCCATCGCCGCCGCGCCAATGCTGGACAGCATCACGGTCGAGCGGGTCGCGAGTCTGGTGGATGGCGGGATTTAGCGGGGCCAGCGAACGGGTACAATAAATTCATGGCGGCAGCGACCGGACTGACGATCGACGATTTCGAGCAGCTCCCCGACGACCTCGCGCGCAATCGCGAATTAGTGGATGGAGAACTGGTGGACGTGTCCGGCAACAATTTGAAACATAACCTGCTCCGGGAGCTTCTGGCGAGGCTTCTAGGAATGCACGCAGAGGAACGCCGACTCGGTCTTGTCGTAACCGAGCAGGAATACGACTTCGGCGGCAACGCGTACGGACCAGACGTCAGTTTTGTCAGCGCGTCGAAGCGCCCTCTGCTCAACATGGACCTGCGGGTACAACGGCTTGTCCCGGATTTGGCCATTGAGATCGTCTCAGCCAACGATCCGTTCGAAAAGCTGGCCAAGAAAGCGCTGCGCTATCGGGCGTGCGGCACGCCAGAGGTCTGGATCTTCTGCCAGGCAACCAGGCAGGTGTATTTGTACTCCGAGCACCGGCGCCTCATCCTGGATGAGAACGACGAGTTCCGTCCCGAAACTATCCCCGGAATTGCGATTCGCATCGGCGATTTGTTCGACCGCTACTAAAGCTGCTGCAGCCGGTCGATAATATTCGCCGGATCCCGCTCCCGCAAGGCCGCATACACGCTGAATGGGCGCGCCCGCTCGACAAACGCGAAACGCCGATCGATTTGGATTTGCACCCGCAGCTTCGAACCGCTTCCGGCTACGTTGAGGCTGTGGGATTACAATAGATTCATGGCGGCAGCGACCGGACTGACGATCGACGATTTCGAGCAGCTCCCCGACGACCTCGCGCGCAATCGTGAACTGGTGGATGGAGAACTGGTAGACGTGTCCGGCAACAATCCGCAACACAACCTGCTCCGGGAGCTTCTGGCGCGGCTCTTAGGAATTCACGTCGAGGATCGCCAGCTCGGTCTTGTCATAGCCGAGCAGGAATACGACTTCGGCGGCAACGCGAACGGACCAGACGTCAGCTTTGTCAGCGCGTCGAAGCGCCCGCTCCTCAACATGATGCTGCGGGTACAACGGTTCGTGCCGGATTTGGCCATTGAGATCGTGTCTCCCAACGATCCGTTCGAAAAGCTGGCCAAGAAAGCGCTGCGCTATCGGGCGTGCGGCACGCAAGAGGTCTGGATCTTCTGCCAGGCAACCAGGCAGGCGTATTTGTACTCCGAGCACCGGCGGCTCATCCTGGATGAGAACGACGAGTTCCGTCCCGAAACTATCCCCGGATTTGCGATTCGCATCGGCGATTTGTTCGACCGCTACTAAAGCTACTGCGGCCGGTCGAGGACATCAGGCGGAACCTGGTCCCGCAACGCCGGATAGGCGTCCACGATGCGCTCGGTATCCAGCAGATCCTTACGCTTGCTTGATCGGCGGATTTCATGAGGCAACTAAAGAAAAGCAAGCGGCCTGTAGTCCTGACGGTAAAGGGCAAGGCGGCTGCCATCGTGCGGGATGCCGAGGCTTATCGGCGGCTGCTGGACATCGCCGCCCGCGCCGATGTCAACGAGGGAACACGAGGGGCTGGAGGAAGCGCGGCTCGGCAAAGGCCGCTCGGCCGACGACTTCTTCGCCGAATTCGAAGTCGCGCATGTCATATCGGGTTAAGATCGTGCCGCGCGCGCAACGCGATCTTGCGGACCTCTACCGCTGGACTGGCGCGCGGCAGTCCGATGCTGCCCGCAACTGGTATCGCGGGGCTTCGCGACGCTGTTCGCAGCTGCGGACACCCCCCCCCCAACGGTGCCCCTCAACGCCGGAGAACAAAAGTCTGCGGCACCTGCTTTATGGCCGAAAACCGCACGTCTACCGCGTGATTTACCGCGTCGTGGAAGGCAGGAAAGAAGTGGGCGCGCTCCACATCAGGCACGGCGCCAGGGATGATTTCAACGGCGAAGGATACGGAAGCCGGGAGGTATTGTAGCCTACTCCATCCCGTAGCGGCGCAGCAACTCCACGCCGCGCGGATTGCCGTGCTCTGCAGCCTTGCGGGCTTGCTTTTCGGCCGCGGTGTAGTCCGCGCGCACCGCGTAGATCTCAGTCAGGGCCACGTGCGCGTCGGCGCAAGTGTCGTCCAGCCTCACCGCTTCCAGCAGTAGCGCCAGCGCTTCCTCCTGCCTCCGCTCGATGCGGTAAAGTTGCGCCAGGTTGTACCAAGGCCGCGCATTGTGCGGTTCGCGTGCGATCCACTCCTTCTGCTCGCGAATGTGCGCGGCGGTCTCGCGGTCCAGCGCGAAATCGATCACCTCTTTGCGCCAGAAGCTCACGGCTGTGCTCCCACCAGGATCAGCCGCACATCCATCACGTTGGTGTGGGTGGGGCCGGTCACCACCAGGTCGCCCAAGCCCTCGAAATAACGATACGAATCGTTGCGCGCCAGAAACTCCGGCGCATGCGGGTTGCGCTCGAGCGTACGTCCGTCGGCGATGGCGCCCGCCGCGCAGGTGGGACCGTCCGAGCCATCCGTGCCAGCGCTAAATACGACCGTATTGGGCAGGCAGGAGATATCGATGGCCGCCGAAAGCACGAATTCCTGATTGCGTCCGCCCAGTCCATCGCCGCGCAGCGTGACGGTGGTTTCGCCCCCGGTGACGACGCAGGCCGGCGGCTTGAGCGGGCGCCCCGCATGCACGATCTCTTTGGCAATGGCGGCGTGCATGCGGGCGATTTCGCGCGTTTCGCCCTCCACGAATGTCGAGAGCACCATCGTGCGAAATCCCAATTCGCGGGCGCGCGCCGCGGCGGCGTCCACCGCCAGCCGATTGCTGCCGATTATCACATTGCGGACGCGCGTAAAGATTCGCTCGCCCTGCTTGGGCGTCTCCGGAATCTTTTCGTGCGCGCCGGCTTCGATGCGATCGCGAACGGCGGCGGGTACCCGTTCGAAGATCCCGTACTTCTCCAAAATGTCGCCGGCCAGCGCAAACGTGGAAGCGTCCGGCGCGGTCGGTCCGGAGCCGATGACGTCGAGATTGTCGCCGATTACGTCGGAAAGCAATAACGAGAGGACCCGCGCGGGATACGCCAGGCGCGCTAACTGGCCGCCTTTGATTTGGGAAATATGCTTGCGGACCGCGTTGATCTCGTGAATATCGGCGCCCGAGGCCAACAACAACTTCGTCACTTCCTGTTTTTCATCGAGGGTGATGGGCTCGGCGGGCAGCGGCAGCAGAGCGGATGCGCCGCCGGAGATCAGGCAGAGCAGTAGGTCGTCCGGGCCCGCGCCGGCGGCGATCTCCGCGATGCGCCGCGCGCCATCCACCCCGCGTTGGTCGGGAACGGAATGGCCGCATTCGTTCAACTCAATACGGCGCAACGCGGCAACGTGTCCGTACTTGACGTTTATCAAACCGCGCGCGATGCGGCGGCCCAGCACGCGCTCCGCTGCGCGGGCCATCGCCACGCCCGCCTTCCCAGCCCCGACCACATAGATGTGACGATAACGCGCCAGATCCTCGCGCGCCAGCGCCCGCGCCACGGCCTCCGCCGGGTTCGCGGCGCGCAAAGCGGCTTTGAAAATGGAGAGCGCGTAGCGCCGCAGCTTCGCTTCGATCGAGCCTTCGCGCTTCATTTGAATAACGGCAGCCGCAGCGCGGCTTCCACGGCAACGGCCGGATCGTCGCTCTCGATCGGAACGCGGTAATCGGCGCGCGCATAAGACTCGCGGCGCGTTTCGTAAAGCTGCGCGAAGCTCACCGGATCGCGCGCCAATGGCCGGTGGGAAGCCGGCTGCACGCGGCGGCGAACGGTTTCGAATGGGCAATCCAGCCAAATCGTGATGCCGTTGTCTTCGAGCAGCGCGTGGTTTTCGGGTGGCACGATAGCGCCGCCGCCCAGCGCTACAACCGCGGGCCGGCCGCACTCGATAGTGCGCACATGCGCGCGCAACTTCTCGCGCTCCATCCGCCGGAACTCGGCCTCTCCGCGCGTTTCGAAAATGTCGAGAATACGCATGCCCGCCGCCGCTTCGATTTCCGCATCCAGGTCGACGAAGTGCCAACCGATGCGATCGGCCAGCAGCCGGCCAATGGTGCTCTTGCCGGACCCCATGAATCCGACCAGGTAGATGCCGGGCGTGCGTTTCAGCTTCAGGATCATACGTCGTGTAAAATGGCCGCGAGTTGCCTGTCGACCAGAGATGGGAACAGACGCTCGGCCAGTACGAACAGCCAGCCGGATCCGGGCGCCATCACGGTGCGCGCGCCGCGCTCCACACCGCGTGCAATGGCTTCGGCGCACTGCTCCGGCGTGATGGCGAATTGCTTGCTCCGCGCGATCTTAGGCGGCGGCCCGCCGCCCAGCGCATGGTCCTGAAAGCCCGTCTTCACATAGCCCGGACAGACCGTTATAGTGTGAATGCCGTCCTTCTTCAACTCCATGCGCAGGCCGTCCGTAAGCGAGCAGAGGGCGTACTTGGATGCGGAATAGAGCGTCAGCCACGGCAGCGTGACCCGCCCGGCCACGGAAGAAACATTCACGATAACGCCGCTCGCGCGGGCGCGCATGTGCGGCGCCACGAGCTGCGTCAGCGCCAGCGGCACGAAGAAGTTCAATTCGAACAAGCTGCGGGCGTCGGCCAGCGGCGCGTTCCAGGCGGGATGGTAGAGGCCCATGCCGGCGTTGTTGATCAGGATATCGATAGCGCCAAACCGGCCGCGCGTGGCCGCCACGGCGGCCTCCCGGACTTCAGGCGCGGTGAGATCGCCGGCCGTGATCAAAGCGTCAGGCCCGCCGGCGGCCCGCAGCTTCTCCGCGGAGCGCGCCACCAGCGATAGCCGCGCGCCACGCTTCCGGAATGCCGCCGCGCAAGCCGCGCCGATGCCCTCGGAAGCTCCGGTGATGAGAACCACTTTTCCGTCGATGCGCATTTTCACGTTTGCCGGAACCGGCTCAAGACGCAATAATGGTAGCATGTCCACGCGGCTGCTCCCGTTATTCCCGCTGCATGTAGTGGTCTTCCCGCGCACCCAACTGCCGCTGCATATTTTCGAGGAGCGCTACAAGGAAATGGTGGCCAACGCCATGCGCGACAACTCCGAGTTCGGCATCGTGCTGGCCAAGGACGACGGCATCGTGAACGCCGGCTGCACCGTAATCGTGGAGAAGGTGCTGAAGAACTATCCGGACGGGAAAATGGACATACTCACCAGCGGGAGGCGGCGTTTCGAGGTGGTGATGCTCGACGAAGAGAAGGACTATCTGCGCGGCGAGGTGCAGTATTTCGACGACGACGATGCCCACGAGCCCGCGCCGCTCGAAGCGCAGCACGCGGCCTTGACCCAGTACAAGAAGCTGCTGGAATCGCGCGTCCTGCAAACGCTCACGCCCGAGCCGAACCTGGACGATCCGCAGCTCAGCTTTCAACTGGCGCAAGGGCTTCCGGACCTGGACTTTCTGAATACGCTGCTGCGCACGCGCTCGGAAGCGCAGCGCCTGCGGGAGTTGAGCGAGTTCCTCTCGCAGTTCGTCCCGCGGCAACGACATATCGCTCGGGTGCGGCAGGTAGCCCCTCGCAACGGGCACGGCGGCAAGCCGGCCGGCATGTAACCAGGCATGTACGCGCGACCCAGGCCGGCGATCTTCGCGATTTCGTGGCTGGCCCACGGACTCGTCCTGGCGTGGGTGGCGTTCGCGCCCGCCCGCGAAGAACCGAAATCCCTCTACGCACTGGCCATCAAACCGCACGAGAGCAAGCTGGTGTGGTACGACTTTCGCGAGAAACTGCCCGACGTTTCGCCCACTCCGGCGCGCAAATCCGCGCAGCCGCCGCGCGCCGACGTGAAGGCGCCGCAGACCATCGTGGCCGCGTCGGCCGAAGCGCGCCGCGCCAGTCAATTCGTCTGGCAACCGGCGCCCAAACTGGAATTGCACACGGACCTGCAGTCGCCCAACGTGCTGGCGCTCCGTGTGGTGCCGCCGGGGCCGCCGCCCAAGCCGCCAATGGCGAAGTTATTTGTGCCGCCTCCGGCGACACCACCTCCCACGGCGGATGCGCCCGCACTGGCGGCGCCTCCCGAGATTCACTCCGAACGGAACCTGAACGGCGCGGTCAAGGTGCCCGGCGCCCAGATCGTGAAAGCCCCGCCGCGCCAGTTCGTGGCGCCGCGAGCCGTCCGCCCGTTGGAACCGCCGGCGCCTGCGCTGCCCGCTTTGCCCGATGCCCCGGCTATTGCGGCGACCGCGAATCCCACACCGGCCGTCAGCATGGCGATCGTCGGACTGAACCCTTCTACCCTTGCGCCCGCACCGCCGCCGGAAGGCTCGCGCAACGCCACGTTCGCGGCCGGTCCCGAACCGCGCACTACGGGCGGAACGGATATCCCAGCAGATAGCGCGACGCTGACTCTGCCCGGCTTGTTTGTCCATGACGGAGCTCCGGATTCTAAGACCGCGGTCGTGGCCCGCGCGTCGCCAACCTCGGAAGCCAATCTGCGCGCCGCGGTGCGCAGCAGCCTGCCGGCGGCGTCGATCCCCGATTCGCACCCGGCCGCGCTGCGCGTCACCTCGCCTCCCGACCCGCTGCTCAGTGGCCGCGATACTTACGCCATAGCCGTGCAGATGCCCAACGTCACCAGCTACAGCGGAAGCTGGATGATCTGGTTCGCCGAGCGGGAAACCGGGGCGCGCGGCTTGCTCACCCCGCCGGTCCCCATCCGCAAAGTGGACCCCAAGTATTATCCCGCGGCCATGGCGGAGCGGGTGGAAGGCATTGTGCGCCTGGCTGGGGTGATTCGCAAGACCGGCAGCGTGGATTCGGTGATCCTGCTGCGGCACCTCGACGAACGTCTGGACCAGAGCGCGCAAGAAGCGTTGGAAAAGTGGGGATTCGAGCCCGCGCAACGCGATGGCCAGCCGGTGGATGTCGACGCCATTTTCGAGGTCCCGTTCCGGCTGGCGCCCCTGCCTAAGAGATAGTAACATCGTGCGATCTTGTGGGGCAGAGGGTGTGCGAGGTTGACCATCCCGCCGTGCGATGCTTTACTAAGAGTTGCCCCCCCAACACCTGCTCATCGACGCCGACGACACGCTCTGGGAGAATAACATCTACTTCGAACGGGCATTCGATGAGTTTGTCCAATATCTGGATCACTCCACGCTCACCGCGCCGGAAATCCGCGGCATGCTGGATGAGATCGAGTTGGTCAACGCCAGGATTCACGGCTACGGCTCCCTAAACTTCGGACGCAATCTGCGGCAATGCTACCAGCATCTCGCCGAACGGGATGTGCGCGAAGACGACCTGCGCACGGTAATGTCGTTTGCGGAGCGCATCCTCGATTGCCCCATGCAGGTGATCGCCGGCGTCCCCGAGACGCTGGCATACCTGGCCTCGCGCCACGATCTGACGCTGTTCACCAAGGGCCATCCGGACGAGCAGAAGCTGAAGATCGACCGCTCCGGCCTGGGCACTTACTTTGCTCATACAGCCATCGTGAAGGAGAAGGACGTGGCCGCGTACCAGACGCTGGTCGAGCAACGCGGCATCGATCCGGCGCGGTCGTGGATGGCGGGCAACAGCGTGAAGTCGGATATCAATCCCGCCCTCGAAGCCGGCCTGAATGCGGTCTTCATTCCGCATCCGCGTACCTGGACTCTGGAGCGCGGGGAAATTCGGCCGCGCAAAGGGGGGCTCTTGATGCTCGAGCGCTTCAGCGATTTGAAGGAACACTTCTGAGAAGGGTCGCATGAAGGTATCGGCCGAAGTTCTGCGTTCACACGTCGGTTATACTGCCTGGGCGAGCGGGTTGCTGGTGGAAGCTGCGGCCAAGCTGACGCACGACGAACTCACGCGCGATTTTGGCACGGCCGACAAAAGCGTGCTGGGCACGCTGGTACACATCTTTGGGGCGGACCGGTTGTGGCTGGCCCGGCTCAAGCGAGAGCCCGCGGATCGCTTTCTCACCGATGCGGACTACCAGCTTGCGGTACTCCAAAACGATTGGCCCGCCTTGTACGAGCGGTGGCAGGACTGGGCCGCCGGACTGACGGACGAGGCCGCCGCCGCTGCTGTCGCTTACTCCGATATGCGAGGCAACCCGTGGCGCCAGCCGCTAGGTCAATTGGTGCTGCATGTGGTGAATCACGGGACGCACCATCGCGGGCAAGTGTCGGGATTCCTGCGCACCATGGGATATACACCGCCTAAGCTGGATCTGGTTTTTTACTATTTAACTAGTTCCAAAGCCGGTTAATCACCCGAATTAGAACCCCGGCAGTCACTACAAAAATCGCCAGCAACACAAACGCGTAATCCAGCCGCCCATAAAGAAAATTCCCTACACTAAATAGGGCCGACCAGATCATGGCGCAACCCGTGCTCCACCCCAACAGCGACAACGGCACATTCTCGTGCTGCGACCACTCCGCGGCCTGCGCCGGCGAGATGCCCGCCAACTCGCGCACGCGCCGCCAGCCCGGGCCGAATGGATGCACCTTCTTGTAGAACGCCATTAGCACCGCCGGATCCGTCTGCGGGCCCAAGTAAGCCGTTGCGATCCAACACACCGTCGTGAACGCAATCGTGATCAGCAGCTGCTGATACGTGCCGACCACCGCGCCAGTCCTAGTCAGAATCAGGAACACGATCGAGATACCGAACGAACTGCACATCGCCACGATCTCACACCAGGCCGTCACCCGCCACCAGAACCAGCGCATCAAATACAACAGTCCCGTGCCCGCCCCGATTTGCAAGATGATGTTGAAGCTCTCCTTAGCCGTGGCCAGTGCGAAGACCAATGCGGACGAACAGACGAACAGCAGAACGGTGGCCAATCGGCCGGCCATCACATAGTGTTTCTCGCTTTCGCCCGGTTTGATGAAGCGGCGGTAGAAGTCATGCACCAAGTAAGACGCGCCCCAATTCAGGTGCGTCAGAATAGTGGATGAGTTGGCCGCGACCAGACCACCCAGCATGAGTCCGATCCAGCCGGCGGGCATGAAGCGCAGCATCGCCGGAAACGCCAGATCGTGTCCCATCAGACTGGGGTTTACATTAGGAAGCGATCGTTGTAGATCGGACAACTGCGGATATATAACCAGCGACGCCAGGCCCACCAGGATCCACGGCCAAGGGCGCAGCACATAGTGGGCGACATTGAAGAACAACGTGGCGCCCAAGGCATCCTTCTCCGACTTAGACGCCAACATACGTTGCGCAATGTAACTGCCGCCGCCCGGCTCGGCACCGGGATACCACACCGCCCACCATTGCACCGCGATCGGCATGACGAATATGGCCACCGCCAAGTCCCAGTTGTTGGTGAAATCCGGGAGTATATTGATGTAGTTCAGCCCTCCCGGCCCGCGCACGTGTGAAAGCTTCTCCACCAGCCCATGCAGGCCGCCCACCTGCGGAAGCGTCACCGCGAAGTAAGCCGCGGCGATCACGGCCGTCATCTTTATGAAAAACTGGAGCATGTCGATCACCAGCACGCCCCACAATCCCGAATGCGCCGCGAACACTACGTTCAACAGTCCGACGGCCAGCAGCGTCTGCCAGCGGTCGAACCCGAACAACACGGCGGCTATCTTCACCGCCGCTAGATCCACAGTGGCCATAATCATGCAATTGAAGAAAAATCCCAAATAGACGGCGCGGAAGCCGCGCACCGCGCTGGCGGCCTTGCCGGAGTAGCGTATTTCATAAAATTCCAGGTCTGTCAGTACGCCGGATCGCCGCCAGAGGCGCGCATAGAAAAACACCGTGAGTACGCCGGTGAGCGTGAACGCCCACCACTGCCAGTTGCCGGCCACGCCTTGCGTGCGCACGAAATTCGCCACCAGGTTCGGTGTATCGCTCGAGAACGTCGTGGCCACCATCGACAGGCCGGCCAGCCACCAAGGCACCGAACGCCCGGACGCGAAGAATTCGGCGGTGCTCTTGCCGGAGCGCTTGCCGAAAAACAAAGCGGGAACGAAACAGATCAGGATGGAAGCGGCGGCGATGATCCAATCCAGCGTGTGGAGGTGCATTGAGATCCTTAATCGACGGCGAGTGCGCCCGGTCCGGGTTCGGCGTGGATCAAATGCACATGCTCGTCGAATCCCGGCAATTCCGCATAGTAACGCTGAATCAGGCCGCGGCGCACGGCGGGCAGATCCTGCCGGAGGCAGAAGACTACCGCGCATCCGCCGAAGCCGGCGCCGGTCAGCCGCGCGCCGAGTGCGCCGGACGCCATGGCCGCTTCCACCAGACGGTCGAGCGCGGCGCTGCTCACGTGCAGACGGTCGCGCAGGCTGGCGTGGGAGGCGCGCAGCAACGATCCGAACGCCGTGGCGTCGCGGTGCTCCATCGCTGTAACCGCGGCGCGGACGCGCATAGCTTCGCTCACAACGTGCAGGAACGCGGCGCGCTCGGCGTCGTCCGTCAGGTTTAGCGCGGCGAACTCTTCGAACGTCTGGCTGTAGGAGGAGAATCCGAGGCGCCGCAAGGCCGCTGTGCCGGCGGCGCGGCAGGCGTTGTACCGCTCCCGCACGGCGCCGGACTTCTCGGCTACGGTAAGGCTATGCGCCACCAGGAACGCCCAATTCGGCGGAACTGGCACAGGCTTAACCGATAACGGTTCGAATTCGATGAGAGAAGCGCAGCCGGCCTGCGATGCCAGCGAAGCCGCGTGATCCATACCGCCGCCGCGCGTGCCCACGAATTGCTCGCCCTCCGGCAAAACTTCCATGAGTTCCTCGAACGTGGCCACGATGCCATTCGCCCGCAGCAGGCTCAGCGTGAAGGCCACGATCAGCGCCGACGATGACGAGAGCCCGGCGGCCGGCGGCAGGTTGGACACGATGGCCGCATCCACCCCGCGCCCCACGCCCCATTTCCGCCCGACGGTGCAGGCCGCGGCGCGCAGGTAATTCTCCCAATCGCCCGCCACCGCGGGCGCCAGGTCGGCGGTCCACAGGAAATCGCGGATCCCATAGCCGCCCGCGCTGACCGCCCGAATGCGGCCGTCCGCCCCAGGTCGGAAAGCCACCCGCACCGCACGGCGAATGGCCATGGGCAAGACCGGCAGGCCGTGATAGTCGATATGCTCGCCGATCAAGTTGACGCGGCCCGGCGCGGATACCAGCGCGGCGCCGCCCGGTCCAAACGTCTCGGCCAGTAGCGCATACGGGTCTGGGAGTTCGGTGGTCAACACTGTTACCATAGCTCTCACGGCCCCCGGTATGAAAGCCACCCACCGCGCCTACGCCTCGCTGATCCTGCTGTTCATCCTGTCGTTCGCCTACTGGATCGGCGGCGCCGTCGATCTGTACGACGACTTGCGCTTCGGCCAAGAGCGCGCGCGCCTGCCGTTCAACTTTGGCTTCCGTATGCAGGTCATATCCTCCGCCCTGCCGGAAGCGCGCGCAGCCGGCGCTCAATATGGCGACACATTATTGGAATTCAATGGCCATCCTTTCTCCGGCGTCGGCGTGATGCGCAACGCCGTGCGGGTCGCCCACCCGGGCGGCGTCATCCCCGCCGTCATCCGCCGGCAGGATGGAACCGTGGCGCCCGTCGCGATCGAGCTGGCGCCGCAGCGCACGGCGCCTGCGCCGGCTTCCGAATGGTTGCGCGACGCCGCCATCCAACTGGCTTTTCCGCTCTTCTGCCTCGCCCTCGGCTTCCGCGTGGCGGTCGCGCGGCCGCTGGATAAGAACGCCTGGTTTTTGCTCGGCATCATGATCTCGCTCGAATTTCTGGTTCCCGCGGAATCCTCCCGCGAGCCCTGGCAGATCCTGCGCGTCGTCTGGACGGCGCTGGCGCTCTTCTCCTGGCCCGCTTGGATGATGTTGTTCGGAATCTACTTTCCGGAGCGTTCCGTCCTGGACCGCAGCGTGCCCTGGATCAAATGGATGGTGCTTGCCGTACTCGCCGTTTCGAGCCTTCCGGTTCTGGTATCGCAGGTTGGCAAAGAAATCGGTTTCGCCTCCGTTCAGTGGTTGCGCCCTTTCCTATTCCAGGTGGATATGGTTCGCCAGATCGCGGCCATGGCCGCGATTTCGCTGTTCTTTGCGAACCTGGGCGCCAAGACTGGCACAGCTTCCACCAAGGACGCCAGGCGCCGCATCCGCTTCGTCTGGGTGGGCGCCACCGTGGCCTTCACTCCTGGCTTTCCCATCGCCCTGATCAGCCTGTTTAAGGGCAACGATTTTGGAAGCGGTCTTCCGGAGTGGGTCCAATTTGTCGTCTTGGGATGCCTGGCCATTTTCCCGTTGACGCTGGCCTACGTGATCCTGGTGCAGCGCGCCATGGACGTGCGCATGGCCATCCGCCAGAGCGTGCGCTACACACTAGTGCGCGGTGGAGTTGCGGTGGTGGGAGTCGCCATGGTCAGCGTGGCCGTAACCATCTTCGTGAATGCCAGCCGGCATGAAGGCGGATTTGCTCCCGATAAGGTCGCACTGCTGGCGGGAGGCGCGGCCCTGCTGCTGATGCGCCGCCGGTACAGCGGGCGCGTCCAGCGCTGGGTGGACCGGCGCTTCTTCCGCGAAGCCTACAGCGGCGAGCAGGTGTTAAGCGATCTCAGCAACGAGGCGCGCAAGTTCGTGGATGCCGGTCCGCTGCTCGAAACCGTGACGCATCGTATTTCGGAGACCCTGCATGTGCCGCGCATCTCGGTGCTGCTGCGCGATGCGGCGGGCTATCGTTTGCAGGGTGCAGGCGCAGGTGCGGTCGGCGTCGTGCTGCAACCGGAGGCGCGCAGTATCGCGCACCTGCGCGCGGCGCACGGTCCCGCGGTGGTGTATTTCGATAATCCGGATGCCTGGCTGCGCGACACTCCCGCGCCGGAACAGCAAGCCCTCCAGCAACTCGATGCGCAACTTCTGCTGCCGCTCGCCGGCCGAGACGATTTGATCGGCGTAATGGCGCTCGGCCCCAAGCGTTCCGAAGAGCCGTATTCGAAGACCGACCTGCAGCTTTTGCAGTCCGTCGCGGACCAGACCGGGCTGGCCATCGAGAACAGCCGCCTGCTCTCGTCGCTGGCGGAAGAGGCCGCGCGCCGCGAGCGCTTCAATCGCGAATTGGAGATCGCCCGCGAGGTGCAGGAACGGCTCTTCCCGCAAAGCTATCCGGCGATCCCCGGCCTCGATTGCGCGGGGCATTGCCGGCCGGCCCAGGGGGTGGGCGGCGACTATTACGATTTTGTCGCGCTGCCGGCAGGGCGGCTGGGCATCGCGGTAGGCGACGTCTCGGGCAAAGGCATCTCCGCGGCGCTGCTGATGGCCAGCTTGCGCGCTTCGCTGCGCGGCCAAACGCTCGGCGGACCGGACGATCTGGCGGCGCTGATGCGCAACGTGAACGCGCTGCTGTATGAAGCCTCCGCGGCCAACCGGTATGCGACATTCTTCTACGCGCAGTACGATCCGCCGAGCCGCACACTGGCTTTCGTGAATGCGGGCCATAATCCGCCGATTGTGGTGCGCGGCGAAGAAGTGCTGCGGCTGGAGGCGGATGGTCCGGTGGTCGGGCTGCTTCCGCAGGCCATGTATGGCCAGTCCTCGCTGGTCCTGGTGCCCGGCGATATTTTGCTGGCATACACGGACGGCATCAGCGAAGCCATGACCATGGACGACGAAGAGTGGGGTGAGGAGCGCATGATCGCGGCGGCGCAGGCGTGCCGCGCGTTGCCGGCGGCGCAGATGATCGATCGCATGATCGCGTCGGCGGATGCGTTTGCAGGCGGCGCGCCGCAGCATGACGATATGACACTGGTTGTGGTGAAGCTGACTGCGTTGTAAGGTAATTGCCTATCGCTGCAAGGCGCGGAGTTCCGGAGGAAGTTGCTGCGGAAGCGCGTTGGCGGCAATGGCCTTCAAGAGCAGGTAAACCCGGGTCGTATTCGCAAGCGGAATGTCGCCGCCTGGGACGGTGGCGTCCAAGCGCTCGGCCCCTGCTTCAGGCTTCCCAAATAGATGCCGGCGGATAATGCTCTGGCTTAAGGTTGGTCTTGTTGAGTTGTCCAACCGTGGCACTCGGGAGCAAACGCAAAGCGGCTTCCTCTACGTGGTGCAACAGTAGCCAGAGTTCAAACGAGGGCCTGCTGAGGGCGACATTGACGCCCTGCCGCTTGGCTTCGCGTAGGGTCTCGACAAAGCTCGCGAGGTGGGATCTGACGATATTGGCGCAGCGACGCCGGTTTGGGGCCGGTTTTTCAGCTTCCTTCCAGCGGGTGCGAGAGCGGAGACTTTTGGAACAGGTTGGCCAAGAATGGAAGCGGTATGAAGCCACATTACGCGTCCAAACGCCTTGCATTTCTCCGCCGTTAGGGGCTCCAGCGAAGACGGATGAAAGGTTCTCATATTTGCGCGGCGTGACCCGCTGAGATACACTTGAATGTCCGAACATTTCAACGAGTAAGAGATGGCACACTTTCCGATACCTCGGCTGCAATATGAAGACCTACAATCGCAAATCGTTCCTATTCTGACCGTACACTGGTCGCGGGGTGAACTGCGAATAGATTCGTTCGAGGGAACCGGCTTTTTCCCGGCGCCGAAAGTATTTGTCACATGCTGGCATTGTGTGGCGCAGCCTCTGGGATACGTGGCTATGGTGCGAATTCCGGGAAGCGAAAGATACCACCCATGGCCTTTGCTCGACATCACGCGGCACCCAAATGGCTGTGATCTCGCTATAGCCAGTGTTGCGCTCACACACACTCGACCATTCGTCCTTTCGAACGCGGACAGCGAGGTACTCGCCGGTACGGAAGTGTGGTCGTATGGCTATCCGCTTTCGAGTGTGCTGGCGGGAACGGACGGAGAAAACGTTCTGCATTGGGGCGGGCGATATCTCCAGGGTTATATCACGCAAGCTTTCCGTCATGAACATCGTGGTTATGGGATGACAATGGCCTATGAGTTGGACATGCCCGCTCCCGCTGGTCTCAGCGGCGCTCCGCTGCTAAGGCGTGACACGCGCGAGATCATTGGCGTTGTATATGGTATGACGACGTGGCATTGATAGAACAGTTCTCGGAAGTCGATCAGGAGGGCAAGCGCACATCTGAAATTCAACGGATAGTTTCCTTTGGACTGGCCCATCATACGGCGAATCTGCAAACCCTCTCAGGTCCCGCCACTAACGGCAAGCCTCTTGCCGAGTACATTCGATCACCTGGAGCGATGGTGTTTGCTCCTTTGCGATCGACACAGATTCGTCCAAGGCCAAAGAGCTAGGATCTGCGCGATTATTTCACGCTATCGCCTGCGCGGCGCATTCTGTTACGATGAAGTTGTCCATGCCGGATCCTAGCGCCAACTCGCAAGATGAACTCTTGCGCCGGTGGGTGGACACTTGGCGGCAGGCGGGCCCGGAACTCGACGCCGCGCGTCGCCGCGAAATCGAATCCGCAGACACGCCAGAGGCGGTCCGGCAACTTTTCGGTACCGGCGACGACCCCATCGACATCCCGCCTCCGCCCGCGACCTCGGGTCTGGTCGAGCAGCAGGCGTGGTTTGCCAAAATGCGGGCAGCGGACCCCCGTCGATGACTCCTATATTGGAGGCGGCACGCGATCTTCATGCCTTTCTCACCGAACGGCAATGGAGGTTCTGTATCATCGGCGGCATCGCGCTGCTGCGCTGGGGCGAGCCCCGTTTTACGCGCGATGTGGACGCGACCTTGCTGAGCGGATTCGGACGGGAAGGCGAATTTATCGCTCCGCTCCTGGAAGCGGGTTATCGAGGTCGTGTGAACGACACCGCGGGGTTTGCGCAGCGGAACCGCGTCCTGCTGCTCACCGCTCCCAGCGGTACGCCCGTCGACATCGCGCTCGGCGGGTTGCCGTTCGAAGAGGAAATGGTGGAACGATCCAGCTTGTTCGAATTCACGCGTGGGTGCCGGTTGCGGACTTGTTCGGGTGAGGATCTCGTTATCTTGAAGCTCTTCGCATTCCGGCCGCGAGACGTGCTCGATGTGGAGACCGTGGTGGTGCGGCAACGCGGAGCGCTGGATTGGGCGCACATAGAGCGGCATCTTGGAGCGCTGGCGGAGGTCAAGGAACAGCCGGAGATCATGGAAGCATTCGCCAGATTGCGCAGTCAGTACCCGCGCAGGTAGGGCAAATCTGCCCGGCAAAGAGGTCCGGCCGCTCTATCTCCGTCGGCTCGCTCCCCCGTTCTGTAAAAGCTTTGTTAAACGTTGCCCGCATCGGGACGCCTAATCGTCATTTGTTGTATACGGAGAAATAATCCCAAATGATGATCGGCACTTTTCAACAACATACATATCCTGTAACCTCCGGCGCGGGGCTTGCGCCTGTTCTTCCAGACCGGCGCGACCGGGAAATGGAACTCGCGCGCGAAGTACAGAACCGCGCATTCCCCACCGCGCGGCCCCTCATCGCGGGCCTGGATTACTACAGCGACTGGCGTCCCGCGCGGGGCTTGAGCGGCGATTATCTAGATTACTTCGAATTGCCGGAAGGCAACCTGGGTCTGGCGATCGGAGATGTGGCCGGCAAGGGCTTGGCCGCCGCGCTGCTGACTTCCTCGCTGCACAGTCTGGCGCGCGCCCTCCGCCACACTCAACAAGGCAGCCTCTCCGATTTGACGGCGGCCATCGATGAATTGTTCTACGAGGTGTGTCCCGACAGTTCGTACGCCACCATGTTCGTGGCCCGCTACGATCCGGCCCGCGGGCTCCTGCACTACGTAAATGCCGGGCATGAGCCGCCGGTGGTCCTGCGCAAAACTGCTGCCGGTTACCTGCCGATGGCACTGGAACCGACCGGCCCGGTGATCGGCATGCTGCGCAAATCTTCGTTTCAAGAGAATGTCATGTCGCTCGCCCCTGGAGATCTGTTGGTGGCGTACACCGACGGCTTATGCGAGACCGCCAACGCCCGCGGCGAGGAGTTCGGCTTCCGGCGCATGCTGGCCACCATTCAAGCCTGCAGCTATCGGAAAGCGCGCGATATCGTGGAGCGCGTGCTGGAGACCGCCGAAGCCTTCGCAGGGGGCCTTCCGCAGCATGACGATATGACGTTATGGCTGGGTCGAATGGAGGAGTGCCACAGCCGGATCGCGATGGCGGACGACGTCGCACTGCAGGCTGTTGCGTAAAGCTGGACAAGTCGCATTAGCCGACCCCTGTACCTCAGTTTTCCGAAGGCCGTTCCGCGTGGTCGATCACCACCACTTCCACAGGTGTCTTCTGTAAGCGCAAGCGCAATCCGAGTTGTTCCTGGATCGCGGTGAAAATTGAAGCTCCTTCGGCTGCCACGCCGTCCCCCGGCCTGGCGCCCTCGGGAGTCCACTGCAGTTTGACGTTGAAGCCGCCCTCTAAGCTCGTATGATTGACTACCGGCAGTTCTATTTTCCGGGCAAGAATTTTGGCAAATGCGTCCATGCTGGTTTTGCGGGCGTCGACGATCACGCCGGTATTGCTGGTCGAAGTGTTGGTTGTAGCTTCGCCGGCCTCGGCTCTCTCCAACTTATGCCCATTCTTAGCCACCTCCAGGACGAACGCGCGAATGGTCCTGGTCTCGCGATGGAGCGCCAGCTTGAATCTCTCAGCCAGCAGGTCTTGCAGCATCGCCATCAGCGCGGCATCGTCGTCGATCGGTTGCTCGGCCTTCGCTAAGATCTCAAACCGGTCCGACTCCAGCCAGTCCGGGCCACCGAAGATTTGGTGCGGCCCCACACCATAAGCGCCCATGATGCAGCGCTTCAGGGTGACGTTCCTCGCGTCGAGCCGGCCGCGCCCGGTCTTGATCCCGGAAGAAGAGCCTGGATCGGCCTTGCTCGGCTTCACCGACGCCACTTCAAATCGCCAGGCAACCGTCGCCTGCCCGCAAACCGCCCCCGAGACGCATACCGCCAAACTCGCGATCGCTCGCACCATGGAATCTCTCTTCTGGTTAGACGAATGTCCAAGTTCAAACGTGGATCGGTCTCGCGGAGTTTTCCAGGTGGTTTTGCGCCGCTGCCCACCAGCGCGGCCTTACTGCCCGCTGCCCATTAGCAGCACCTTTTGCGGACTATCGGGCGCTCCGTCGCCGATCGCCAGTACCGCGCTGCGATCCCCCCTTTCTGCACCGAACTTCCGGAAAGCGCTCAAAGGCAACCACGCGACGCTGGTCGGATGGCGGGCCGCTAAACAGGCAGCCAAACGTTAGCCAGCCCTGCCTGACAGTGAGTTAATGCCGCGCGGCATCTTCGGCAATATCGCCGCTTCGTGCAATCCTCCCATGAAATATGGCGCATTTCTGTAACAGTGCCGGTTCCCGCGACGCACACGGGGGTGTCGGTGTTCAATGCGCTGGAACAATGAGTATTTTTTGATACGCTGAGTCTGCAGTCGCATAATCGTTATCTATTTTCCGCTTGACGCGGGTAAATAGCGGGCGTATACTATCTACAGCCCGAATTTATCTGCCGTGTCCGCACCGGCACATCCGCACTTTGGAGGATTCGATGCGAAGGTTGTACCTTACCCCCCCCCCCTGGCGCTACTTTGCGCCTTGATGCTCAACGTCCACGGCGCCGTTTGCCAAACCCCCACCCTCGTTCCTGACTCGCCCTATGGAGGCGTTGCTGTGACTCCCGGATCAATCGCGATCGGCCCCTCCACCCCCGGGGCGCCACCGCCAAGTGGCAGCGGCATCTGCCCGACAGGAGACCCGTGCGTGTTGGCCGGCCAATACAGCCGCTCCCGGACCAGTGCGAACCCGAGCGAGACGACGCTCGCCAACTTCGACAGCACCATGGCGGCCTCGTTCGGCCTCGCAGCTTTCTACGCGTTCACGTCGACGCCGCCGACCGGGTTTTCGTACGAGCCCGTTGTCGCCCAGCCGCTCTACGCGACTAACGTGCTGACCTCCGGCGGCCGCAAAAACCTCCTAGTGGCTGGCTCGCTTAACGATTACGTCTACGCGTACGATACCAGCACCGGCGCACAACTGTGGTTCCAAAACCTGGCCCAGCACGACTGCGGCTCCGGCGCGACGCCATTCGAGAACACACCCACCCACAATCCCGGAGGCGCAAATCTGGATTACTACGGCATCGTCGCGACGCCCGTCATCGACGTCGTTCCAGCCGACGCCGTTGCCTTCGTCGTCTCCGCCTGCACGCCTTCGTTCGGATCCACCCAGATCAGTTGGTATCTCAACGCGATCAATATTCAGAACGGCGCCATATGGGCGACCCAGCAACTGACCGACGGTAACTTTAACGGACCCTACCAGTTGGTGCGGGCATCGCTTTTGTTAAGCCATCCCACCAGCACCACGTCGGACCTTTACATCGCACTCGGCGCCGGCGCCGGAGAGCTCAAGGCGGCCACGTCATGCGGTTCCAACTGCGCATACACCGGCGTGTTGTTCGGTTATAGCGTGGGCTACCACGGCACCATGCCGTACGTGACCTTTTCGGCCTTGAGTTCTTCCCCCTTCTACACAACCTGCGCAACGAATGTGAACCCATTAACGCCGTGCACCACCACAGGCTTGTTCCCGTCGGTCAGTACTAGCTTCAGTGCCGGCACCGATCCCCCAACCGGGCCAAACTGCGTCACAAACGTGTCCGAAGTATGCGATGGAGGCGATAATTGGCTTAACGGCGGCGGCATCTGGATGTCCTCGAAGGGCCCGGCATCCACCGCTTCCGCCACGGTCTACGTGTCTTCCGGTAACGGGGCCTTTGCGTGCACCACCAGTGGAACGTCGTGTACCGCCGCGAGCGGCGCCAGTGGCGTGCAGTACTGGGGCGAGTCCGCCATGAAGTTCCCTTCGGCCACCGCCTCAAACCCGATGACACCAGTGGACTTCTTCGCCCCTTACCACCAGAGTTACACCACCAATAAGAGTCCCGGCGACTCCAACCCAGCGCTCTACGAGACAGAGGAATTGAGCCGCGTGGACCTGGACTTCGGTTCGTCCGGTATGGTCATCATTCCCCACACCACCACTTTCGCCATGGACGCCGACAAGAGCGGCTATCTCTATGTAATGCCTGCGGAAGCCAATAGCCTTGGTTTGTTCCAAAGCGGCGACTCCGGGCTGACCGGAGGAACTGTCACCACACAGACGCCCTTCCAGATTAGCCGCTATCCGCGTGGGACGAACCAGGGGGCCTGCCCCATCAATACCGACTCGCCGGACTGGATCTACACCACGACGAGTTGCGACGAGGTGCACGAACTCGCCTTCTGGCCCGCGAACGACCTTCTCTTCGTTTGGCCGATAAACGAGTCGGTGGAAGTCTTCCAAGGAAGCTACTCGAGCACCAGCTACTCTTTCGGCACCAGCCCTGCCTTTGATCCATGTCTCACGTCCGGTAACTGCACCGGCGAGGCGCCGCTGTTTCCGAGGTCGCAGCCGAACTCGGAGGGCGGGGTGATGGCTTTGGCGGTTGACAGCGAAGGAGATGGAACCCTATGGGGTCTCGTGCCCCGGCAGAACGCCGCGACGCCCGCGAGCGATGTCTGGGGCTGGCTGTACGCCTATACCATCGCTACGGACGGGACCCTCACCCACGTCTGGGACAGCGGCACCGGTCACAACTGTTCAAGTCCACCCGCTACCGGATGGTTCACCACCTCGTTCACCGAGCCCACATTGGCAAACGGCGCGGCTTACGTCCCATCCGTATGCGCCGTAACCGATGGTAACCAATATCAGTATTGTGGCGCAGTTCCCCCCGGAGCGGTTGCCAGTGGCATCCTGGTGTTCGGCACTTGCGGGTCGTAAGAGTTCGGGGGACGTCCAAAATGCCGCGAACTCTATTGCCCACCATACTCGCCCTGTCGCTTGTCGGCGCCCGGCTCACGGCCGCGCAAACTCCGGTCTACAAACTCCTCTGGTCCCCGCCGAGTTTGGATAGCCCGGGAGGTCAACCGACGGTCATAATCGAGGTCGCGCCCGGCCTGTTCGACGTACTCGGGGGCTGGGACCAGAGCACGTTCGGCGCATCGGTACTCTCGATAACCAGCACGGGCACGTATAAGCCGCTGTACTCACAGCCACCTTACTTTGTTTCGTACGCGCTGGCTCAGGCTACTAACGGTAGACTCTTTAACCCTGGCTGGAACGGCGATGCCACACAGAGCATTTACTTTTCCGCCACCGCCGCAGGCGAGAATCTGGTGCAGTACCCGTTTCCTGCCGGCCTGGGATCCACTTGGCAAACCATCGCGGCGCCGGGCGGGATATACGATATTATCGGCAGCGTCAACAGCCAAGGGCCCACGACCTTCGCTTTCGTGCGTATTTCCGAGAAGGGCCAGTTTACGATCCTCCACCAGTTCGCCGGAAGCGATGGCGTACCTCACGGCATTAATCTTGCGCTTGGGTCCGACAACAGCTTCTACGGCATCGGCAATCAATCCGCCAGTGAGACAAGCCCCGGCTTCATCTTCCGCCTGACGCCAAAGGGCGAATATTCGCAGCTCCTGACGTTCCCGAAATTCCCGACAAACAGGTTCCTGCCAATTACCGCTGCCTCAGACGGAAATTTGTATGGCTTATTTGGCGCGGGCGGACCCAGCAACTCCGGAGAACTCTACCGAGCCACGCTTTCGGGGCAATTGCAAACCATGGCTTATTTCCCCAAGAGCATGGCGCTTCCCCAAACCTTGATGCAGGCCTCCGACGGCAACCTCTACGGCAGCACCAACTCGAACGTGATCTTCCGCTACGATCTAACCACTCACGAGTTGACGAACACTTACCAAATGGCCGCGCACGGCACGCAAGGCATTTGCTACTGCCAACTGATCCAGGGGATGGATGGCAAGCTCTACGGCGTCACGGGCAACGGAGGCCCTTATCCGGGCATCGGAGCCGTCTTCAGCTTGGACCTCGGGCTGCCCCGCCCCGAGCCTGCCGTTACTTGGCTGTACCCGGCGGCGGGTGTGGTGGGCCAGGAAGTGATGTTATGGGGGAAGTACCTGCTGGGCGCGACCTCGGTCACCTTCAACGGGGTGGCCGCCACGAACGTTCATGTGACGTCGGGGCAATCCGCCTGGGCGACAGTCCCGGCTGGCGCCAGCAGCGGGCCAGTCACCATCACGACCCCTAACGGCTCTTTCACCACCACGCAGAGCTTCACGGTTCAATAGACAGCGTCCCGCCGTCAAGATCGCGCAAGACGCTGGAGCAAGGAGTATTGTTTTTATACGCTGAGTCCTCAGTCACATAATCGTATCTATTATCCGCTTGACGCGGGTAAATAACGGGTGTATAGTGTAAGGCACCTACAGCCCCGAGTATATCCGCCGCGTTCGGCACCTGCGGGTCGTAGGGGTTCGGGGGACATCCAAAAAATGCCGCGAATTCTATTGCCCACGATACTCGCCTTGTCGCTTGTCGGTGCCCGGCTCACGGCCGCCCAAGGGCCGGTCTATAAGCTGCTCTGGTCCCCGCCAAATCTGGATAGCCCCGGGGGGCAACCGACGGTCATATTCGAGGTCGCGCCCGGTTTGTTCTATGTGTTGGGCGGGCTGGTACAGAACACGTTCGGCGCATCGGTGTTCTCGGTAACGAGCAACGGATCCTATCAGCCGCTATACTCGCTTCCCGCGAACTTCGAGTCAGTCGCGCTAGCTCAGGCTACCAACGGCAAGCTCTATGGCCCAGGCTGGAACGGCAACGCCAAACAATGGTTTTATTTTTCCGCCACCGAGGCGGGCAAGGCTCCGGTCGAGTACCCATTCCCCGGCAACTTAGGGTCCGGCTGGCAAACCATTGCCGGGCCGGGCGAGATCTACGACATCGTCGGGGGACCAGGTCCCCAAGGGTCGACAATCTTCGACTTCGCACAGATTTCCGATGCGGGCCAGTTTACAATCCTCCACCAGTTCTCGGGAAGCGACGGCGCTCCGACTGGCATTGATCTTGCGCTCGGTGCCGACGGCAACTTCTACGGAGTCGGAAACCAGCAGCGCGGCGGAATAAGCCCTGGCTTCATCTTTCGCCTTACGCCAAAGGGCGACTACTCAGAGCTTGTGAGTTTCCCGAAGTTTCCGACTAAGGGGTTCCTTTCGATCATTTCGGCCTCCGACGGAAACCTGTACGGCTTATTCGGCGCGGGCGGACCCAAAAACTCCGGAGAACTCTACCGAGCCACCCTTTCCGGGGAGTTGCAAACCTTGGCGTATTTCCCTTCGAGTATGGCGCTTCCCCAAACCCTGATGCAGGCGTCGGACGGCAACATCTACGGCAGCACGAACTCGAGCGTGATTTTCCGTTACGACGTGACGACCCACGCTCTGACAGAGGCTTACCACATGGCCGCGCACGGCACACAGGGCCTTTGCTACTGCCAACTGATCCAGGGGATGGATGGCAAACTGTACGGGGTCACTGGGAACGGCGGCCCCTGGCCGGGTATTGGGGCCGTCTTCAGTCTAGACCTTGGGCTACCCCGGCCCGAGCCTGCGGTCGCAGCCCTTTATCCGACAGCAGGCACAGTGGGCCAGGAAGTGATGTTATGGGGGAAGTACCTGCTAGGCGCAACGTCAGTCACTTTCAACGGGGTCCCCGCCACGAACATTCATGTGACCTCGGGGCAATCCGCGTGGGTGGCGGTCCCGGCTGGCGCCAGCAGCGGGCCAGTCACCATCACGACCCCTAACGGCTCCTTCACCACCACGCAGAGCTTCACGGTTCAGTAGACAGCGTCGCGCCATCCAGGTCGCGTAAGAATACGGTTTGCCGCTCATCCGCGCGCTGAAGCCGGGGCTCACTGAACTGATCGTCATACGACGATGCCGAGGTGCACAGTGCGGCATCGTCGTCGATCGGTTGCTCGGCCCTCGCCAAGATCTCAAACCGGTCCGACTCCAGCCAGTCCGGGCCGCCGAAGATTTGGTGCGGCCCCACACCATAAGCGCCCATGATGCAACGCTTCAGGGTCACGTTCCTCGCGTCGAGCCGGCCGCGCCCAGTCTTGATCCCGGAAGATGAACCTGGATCGGCCTTGCTCGGCTTCACCGACGCCACCTCAAATCGCTGGGCAACCGTCGACTGTCCGCAAACCGCCCCCGAGACGCATACCGCCAAACCCGCGATCGCTCGCACCATAGAATCTCTCTTCTGGTTAGACGAATGTCCAAGTTCAAACGTGGATCGGTCTCGGGGAGTTTTCGAGATGGTTTTGCGCCGCTGGCCACCAACGCGGCTTTACTGCCCGCTGCCTATGAGAAGCACCTTTTGCGGACTATCGGGCGCTCCGTCGCCGATCGCCAGTACCGCGCTGCGCTCCCCCTTCTGCTCTGGATGAAAGGTGATGCTAATCGAACACGTAGCGTGCGCCGCGAGACTCGATGCGCACGTGTCGCTCTCCAGGAAGTCGCTCCGGTCCATCCCAGCCACGCCGATGCCGCCGATCGGCAGGCTGACCTTGCTGTTATTTCGTAACGTAACCGTCGCCGGCGTGCTGGACGTGCCCACCTGTGTACTCACGTAGCTAAGCACCGTCGGCGATACCAGCAGCGCGGCCGAGCCGGTGTTGATCAGCAGGCCGACCGTGCCGCGCGGCAGCGTGGCGTTCGCCACGGCTACATCGGGATGGCCATCGCCGTTGAAGTCGCCCAACGCCACTGCCTGCGGCGATACGGAGGTGGCTACCTCCAGGCCCGCGCTATAAGCCGTTCCCGTCTGAAATGTCCCCTTGCCGGTGCCCAGCAGCACGCTGACGGTGCCGTCCGCCATATTCGCCACTACCAGGTCCAGGGCGCCATCGCCATTCACATCTCCCACAGCTACGGAAAAGGGATTTTGACCGGTCGGGTATGCGACCGCGGGCTTGAATCCGCCCTTGCCGTCGTTCAGCAGCACTTCCACACGAAGCTGGGTTTCATCGGTGACCACCACATCCAGGCTGCCATCGCCGTTGAAGTCGCCCAGCGCGATGGAGAACGGGTTGACTCCCGCGCCATACTCCTGCATCGCACCGAACGTGCCGTCCCCTTGTCCCAGCAGCACGCCGACCTTTCCCGGAATGTTGCCGTAACCATCGTTGGCCACCACCAAGTCGGGACGCCCGTCCCCATCGATATCGCCTACCGTGATCGCTTGTGGCACCACGCCGGCGGCATACTGCACCGGCGGCCGAAACGTCCCATCGCCGTTGCCGATCAGCACGGTGACCTGCCCCGCTGCGGCCTTCTCCACAAAGTTAGCCACTGCCAGGTCCAGGACGTGGTCGCCGTTGAAATCGCCTGCGGCGATGGATAGCGGGCTGGCACCCGCCGCGAAATTCACCGCATTCTGAAAGTTGCCGTGCCCGTCGCCCAGCAGCACGCTGACGAACCCATCCTGATTCGCCACCGCCAAATCCAGGTGCCCATCGCCGTTGAAGTCGCCCGCCACCACCGCGCGCGGCGTCCGGCCCACTTGGTAGGCGGCCATCGGCTGCAAGGTGCCGTCTCCATTGCCCAGGAATACGCCGAGGCTGCTCGTCTGTTGGGAGAGCAGGTTGGAGTTCGCCACCGCCAAATCCAACTTTCCATCTTCGTTGAAGTCTCCCACGGCGACTCCAAACGGAAAGCTTCCGGCGCCAAACACTCGCGGCGGTTTCAACTCGCCGGCCAAGGCCGCACTCACCATGAACAAAATAAAACCGATTCCGGTTGCGCGCATTTGTTGTCCTTTCCTGTCACTCATACCAGTCTCGCACGCGCACTTCCACGCCCGGCACGGCGTGCCCGAGCTGTTTGCGGATGTCGTCCAGACTCGTCTGGCCGTATCGATACGGATACACGATCTTCGGTTTGATCAGGATAATGGCCGCCGCGGCATCCTCCAAAGACAGGGTTCCCGGCGCGCCCACGGCCAGGAATGCCACATCGATATTCTTCAACGCTTTCATCTCCGGGATCAGCCCCGTACCGCCGGAGATATAGATGCGGAAGCCCGGATAGGTGAGCACGTACCCGTTGCCGCGGACCTGCGCACGGCCGGTTTTGGCGTCCGCGGGAGACGGACTGTACGCGGGAACCGCCTGGATGGTAATGTCGCCGAACTGTATTGTCTTGCCATTCTCGAGCGCGGTGAACCGTTTCAAGCCCGCCCCGATTTCAGCCGGCCCGACGATCGCCGCGCCCTTCGTGCCAGAGCGGGCCAACACCGCCGGAACGAAATGGTCCGCATCGGCGGTAGTGATCAGAACCAGATCCGCCTTGGCGCGCCCCTTATGGCTACCCTCGCCCGAAGGGTCCACGTAGATCACCCGTCCCGCGCCCTGGATCGTCATTTCGGCGTCGTGCACCGGCGTGATCGTGACGGGCCCGACGGCCGTGCTGAACAGGTCGCCTTCGTCCGCGCATGGGGCGACGATGGCGGCGGCAAGTATCAGGAGTGCGGTCTTCATCGACGTTAATTATATCCTGTGCGGCGGTTTGGTTTTGTGGGGCGGGCAATTCTGCCCGCAGCCGGCTTTCAGCCGGCTCTGGCCGCCTAAAACGCGGCCGCGGCCAAGATTGGCCGCCCTCCAAACCAAACTGATTTCAGGCAGACCCGCCTGGATTGGTGCAAGTCAGGCGGTAAAATGCCGCCGTGAAATCAGGCCCACAATCAGCTCCAGGTAGGCTAGGTCGATAGCATCGAAATCGTCCGGCTTATCGCTGTCGACGTCCAGCACCAGACGGGTGGCTCCGTCATGCACCAGCGGTACCACGATCTCCGATCGGGACAGGCTGCTGCACGCAATGTGTCCTGGAAATGTTTCCACATCCCGCACCAGAACCGTCTGTCGAGTCGTGGCCGCCGCCCCGCATACGCCCTTGTCGAATGGAATGGAGACGCAGGCCAGCGGTCCCTGGAAAGGGCCGAGCGTCAGAAGGTTTGCCGCCGTCGTTCTGTAAAATCCTACCCAGTGAAAATTGAATGCCTGCTTCAGAATCGCGGCAATGTTCGCGAGATTGGCGATTAGATCGTCCGTCCCCGCAATCACCGACTCGATCTGCGGCAGGATCTCGCGATATATCTCCAGCTTCGTACCGTTCTCCGGAATCTTAAGCTGTTCAGCCATGCTGCCGTTCCGCGCCCGCCTTGGATTTCGCCGGCCACCTATTTCTGCTTCGCCAGCTCCGGAACTTCTTTGCTTACCTTCTCCACTTTCGGCATCGCCACGCTCATGACATACGGATTCGTGGGATTCCGCCTGCAGAAGCTCTGGTGGTGCTCCTCAGCCGGATAGAACGCTTTCAGTTCCACCACCTGAGTCGCAATGGGCGCGTGAAGTACGCCCGCCCGATCCAATTGCCCGATGTAGGCCTCCGCAATTCGCTTCTGCTCCGGATTGGAATAGAAGATGGCCGACCGGTACTGCGTACCTACGTCGTGTCCTTGCCGGTTGAGTTGCGTCGGATCGTGAGCCACACTGAAGAACACTTTCAATAATTGCCCGTAAGTGATCTTCGCCGGATCGTAAGTCACCTGGACCGACTCTGCATGTCCGGTTCTCCCGGTGCTGACAATCTCATAGTGAGCCGAGGCCGCGTCGCCGCCCGAGTAGCCTGAGACAACCTTCTCCACGCCCTCGATCTGTTGGAATACGGCCTCCACGCACCAGAAGCAACCGCCGGCCAGCACCGCGGTCTGTTTTCCCTTGCCCGGACCCGCCACGCGCTTGTCGTCCACAGCCGGGTCCGGGAATTGGACGCCCATCGATAGCCGGACGCACAGAAGCGACAAGCCAGCCAGCCGCCGTAAAATCTTTGCAGTATTCAAAGTCCCGAAACCTTCATCGTAGGGCGGGCAATTCTGCCCGCAGCCGGCTTCCAGCCGGCTCTGGCCGCCTAAAAGGCGGCTGCGGCCAAGATTGGCCGCCCCACAAGCAAACTGGCTCACAGCTTTACCGTAACCGTCTTCACCTCGGTGTACTGCTGCAGGCCGTATTCGCCCAACTCACGGCCAATCCCCGACTGCTTGAATCCGCCGAAGGGCGCCGCCGCGTCGAACACGTCGTAGCAGTTCACCCATACCGTGCCCGCGCGCACCCCGTTGGCGATCGCGTGCGCCTTGCCGATGTCTCGCGTCCATACGGCCGCCGCCAGGCCGTACATGGTTCGGTTGGCCCTCCCGATGACGTCCGACATATCCTTGAACTTGATAATGCTCATCACCGGGCCGAAGATCTCTTCTTCGGCAATCTTCATATGATCCTCGACATCCGCGAACACGGTCGGCTCCACGAAATAGCCCCGGTCGCCCCAGCGTCCGCCGCCGCATAACAAGGACGCGCCCTCGCGCTTACCCGCGTCGATATAACTCAGCACTTTGTCGAATTGCGCCCGATCCACCTGCGGACCCTGCTCCGTCGAGGCGTCGAACGGGTCGCCCACTTTGCGCGCTTTCGCCCGCGCCACGCTCTTCTCCACGAACTCGTCGTAGCACTTGTCCTCCACGAACAGCCGCGAGCCGGCGCAGCAGCACTGTCCCTGGTTGAAGAACAGCGCGAAGTGCGATCCTTCGATAGCTTGATCCATGTCGGCGTCGGCGAAAACAATGTTCGGACTCTTCCCGCCCAGTTCCAGAGTGACTCGCTTTAGATTCGATTTCGCGGAAGCCTCCATGATCAGGTGGCCCACCTCGGTCGAACCCGTAAACGCAACCTTGTCCACGTCCATGTGATTGGCGATCGCCGCGCCGGCCGTCGGGCCGTAACCGGGCAGCAGGTTTACAACGCCCTCCGGAAACCCAGCCTCCACAATCAGCTCGCCGACGCGCAATGCCGTCAGCGGAGTCTGCTCGGCCGGCTTCATCACCACCGTATTGCCGGTCGCCAGCGCCGGACCTAATTTCCACGCCTGCATCAGCAACGGAAAATTCCAGGGGATGATCTGTCCCACCACGCCCACCGGTTCGTGCCGCGTGTAGCAGAAGTAGTCGCCCGCGATCGGGATCGTCTTACCCTGCACCTTGTCCGCCCAGCCCGCGAAGTAGCGATAGCACGCGATGGTGAGCGGGAGATCGGCGGCCTTGGCCACCTGATAGGGCTTGCCGTTGTCCAACGACTCCAGCAGCGCCAATTCATCGGCGTTCCGCTCGATCAGATCGGCCAGCCGGTTCAGCAGCCGCCCCCGTTCGGCGGCCGAAATCTTCCGCCATGGCCCTCCCTCGAAGGCCGCCCGCGCGGCCCGCACGGCCCTGTCGACGTCGGCTGAATCCGCCGCCGCCACTTGCGCGATTTCCTCCCCCGTGGCCGGGTTTATGGTGGGAAATGTCTTGCCGGATTCGCTGTTTACCCACTGGTTGTTGATCAATAGTCTGGTCGCCTTAATGGCGACCGGGGTTTCGACATTCGCTAATGCAGACGCCATGGTCATCCTCCTTAATGCACCGATTCGGCTCGATGCCAGCCGGATATTCGAGATCTGTCTTAAAATGACAGTGTACCGAATAACGCCTCTTGTGGGGACGTGGCGCAGGCCCATGGCCTGCCGGCGGCCTCTCAGGCCGCCAGCGCGCGCAGCGCGCATGAGTTGCCCGCCTCACTGCGGCGGAATCCCGAATACCGCCCCCGCGGACCATTGGCCACCCACGGAAACCGCCCCATAGAGGTTGCCAGCCGGATCTCGTACCACCCCCGCCCGCGGGTAGCCCCCATCGACGCCATTCGTAAACCCGTACAACACGGTCTCCTGGCCGCCCGCGGCCAGCTTGAATACTACGCCGACGTCAGCGGGACCCCCATTATATGTGGTCCCGTAGAGATTGCCCGAGGAGTCCATCACCAGGCCCGATTGCGGCGACCCGCCATCGCCGCCGCCCGTGAAGCTGTACAAAACCGCTTCCTGCCCGGCCGGGCTTACCTTGAATACCACGCCCCTGTTCGATGCACCGCCGAGGTTAGTGGTCCCATACAGGTTGCCTTCGGCGTCGCGGATCACACCGGCCCACGGAAATCCTCCATCCGCCCCACCCGAAAAGCTGTATATCGCGCTTTCGCCGCTAGCGTCCAGCTTGAATACCACGCCCCAGCCCGTGCCGCCGCCCACCGTGGTTCCGTAAAGGTTGCCTTGGCCATCGGCCGTCACTCCGCCAAACGGAGTGCCCCCGTCCGCTCCGCCGGTGAAAGTATACAGCACCGTCTCGTTGCCCGCCGCATCCACCTTGTACACCACGCCCGCGTTCGCGGCGCCGCCATAGTAAGTGGTCCCGTAGAGATTGCCTGACGGGTCGAGAATCACAGTCGCGTTGGGCCGGCTCCCGGCCGTCCCGCCGGGGAACGCGTATATCGTCGTCTCGTGGCCGTGCGCATCGATTTCGTAGATCACAACCGCATTGTTCGGGCCGCCATAGCCGGTAGTCCCGTAAAGCCCGCCTGACGGGTCGAGGCACAGGCCCGCGAACGGATCGCTTCCATCCGCGTTGCCGGCAAAACTGTAGACTACTGTCTGCCGTCCGGCCGCGTCCAGTTCGTATACCACGCCCAGATTGGCCGTGCCGCCGGAGTTCGCTGCCCCATAAAGCTTGCCTCCCACAACCAGAATTGCCGAATCCGGAGTGCTTCCGTCCGGTCCGCCCGTGAAGCTGTAAAGCACGCTTTCCTTGCCGCCCGGGTCCAGCTTGAATACGACTCCGCACCCGGTCGGATACTTATCGCACGCGCCCGTGGAAAGGCCGCCCGACATGGTTGTCCCGTAGAGGTTGCCCGCCGTATCCAGCACCACGCCGGCATACGGGGCGCCCCCATCCGCGCCGCCCGTGAAGCTGTATAGCACCGTCTCGTGGCCCTTCCGGTCCACCTTGTACACCACGCCTTGGCTGAATGCGCCGCCCTCATAAGTCGTCCCGTAGAAATTGCCCGCGGAGTCGCGCACCAGATCGGGCACAAACGGGCCGTACCCATCGCCCGTTTTTCCGAAGTTGTGCAGTACGGTCTCATTTCCCGCGGGATCCAGTTTAAAGAACACACCCACGTCCAGAGCGCCGCCCTGGAAAGTCGTGCCATACAGGTTGCCCTGCGCATCGCGAACCAAGCCGGATGCGGCGAAGGCCCCATCCAGGCCGCCCCTGAACGTGTACAGCACCGTCTGCCGGCCGGTAGGATCCAACTTGTACACCACGCCGACGCCGTGCGCTCCGCTCACCCACGTGGTCCCGTATAGGTTGCCGTCGGCGTCGCGGATCACCCCGCCGTACGGCACCGCGCCGTCCGCGCCGCCCGTGAAGCTGTATAGCACCGTTTCCCGGCCCGACGGATCGACTTTGAACACGACTCCGCACCCTGCCGGCTCGGCAGTGGCGCACACGCCCGTCAGGATGCCGCCCGCCCACGCCGTGCCGTAAAGATTGCCGGCCGCGTCGCGGATCAGCGCCGCAAGCGGATTGCTCCCATCCGCGCCGCCCGTAAAGCGGTACAGGATGGACAACGTGCCTGCCGCATCGATTTTATATACCACACCGCGGCCGGCCGGCCCGCCGTCCTCGGTGGTTCCGTAGAAGTTCCCTTCCGCATCGCGGATCGGGGCGCCGACCGGCCCCGCACCCTTCGGCGGGTTCCGGAAACTGTGCAGAATCCTCTCGCCCGCGGTCTGCGCCCATGCCGGCGCCAGCGCGAAAACAGCCACGGCGTATACATAGCACGTCCATCGGTTCATCATCGTGGCCGCAATATAACTCGAATGCCAGGGAAGCGCAATGGAGCGCACCTGCACTTTCGATGTCCTCTGGCTGTCCAGCTAAGTACATAGAGACGTGCGGGATGCAGGCGCGCCTTTCCAGTGCTATGACCCTCGTGGCGCAGGCACTCATGCCGGCGCAGGCGAGCGAAGCTCGCGTAAAAGGGCGGGGCTGGAGATTCGCCGCAGGCGTGAAGGCCCGCCCCACGAGGGCATCCAAAACAGTTGCTGAAACAGGCCTCTACCTTATTGAGCGGCAATAGGTCACAGATGACCCCGCGCGCGGGGATTTATCCCTGCCCGCGGCCTCTCGGACAACCAGCGCCTGTAGCGACCGCCGCGCATTACTTCAGTTCCAGGTTGACCGTATTGGATGGCATCGAGTACCGCGTGCCGGTTGCGGCATCGCTATACTGCGCGGTCACCGACAGGCTGACCTGTCCTGCGCCATTCAGGCTCTGCGGCAGGACCACGTTGATCTGATCCAACCCCTTATCGGTCCCCTGCGGCCCGGCAAACTCGATCGGCAAGCTGGCGCCGCCGATGCTGGCTGTAAGATCGGACAGTGCCGCCAGATGGCGGATACCCGTCCCATAAAGCTCGATGACCACGGTATCGTTGGGACCCCAGCTAATGGGCGCCGTGCAGGGCTCCTTCGCGCACCCTAAGACGAAAGTGTATTGATAG
>Ga0302324_100002566_pt1 | contig 41710 bp, 32 predicted proteins | sample Palsa_T0_1_FD_201949 | JGI IMG/M metagenome (GOLD analysis project Ga0302324, IMG submission 201949) | Peat permafrost microbial communities from Stordalen Mire near Abisko, Sweden - Palsa_T0_1 | ecosystem: Environmental > Terrestrial > Soil > Palsa > Peat permafrost | place: Sweden: Abisko...
TCGCTGTCGGTTCCGGCCTGCACCTGCGGCTGGGTCGGGGCCACGCCCTGCATGACGCCCGGAAGAGCCGCACCGGCATTGAGACCGCCGTTCGTACTACCGGCGGAGTTGGCCCCGGTGGTCTCCGCAGGCGCGGGCGCCGCGATCGGACCGGCACCTTTGGGTCCGAGGCGAAAGTCGACTTCGACGATGATCCAGTCTTCCGGTTTGAGCACCGGGATAGCGGGCTCCAGGGGCTCGCCATTGAGGTTGCCCAAATTGGAACTGGTCTGGTTCTGGTCCTCCTGCTGGCCGAGCTGACCGAGCTGGCCGGTGCGCGAGGTTCCCAGGCCGCCCGGCAGGCTCAGGCCGCTCGTGCCCCCCTGACCATTGAGCAGACCGCCGAACTGCTGAATGAGCGCCTGCTGTTGGTCGGGCGGCAGGTTGCGGAACATATCCAGCTGCTCGGGTGTCGGCGTCATGGACGTCTGCGCCAGAGCACCAAAGGAGGCGAGCAGAGTGAAGGCGAGCGCGGCAGCGCTGAGGGAGCACAGCCAGCGCATCAGGTCGCGTCCTGGCTTCGATACAATCGCACAAATCCGCAAGGGCCGGCTCCCGCACTGCAAAGCGCGGTATTGTACTGAAGCGCGCGCATCCGGGCGGGCCAAAGTGACGTCCTCGGCGCGTGCAGACGCGGCCCAACGCCAATCGGGTCTGTCCGCGACACCGCTCGAGTCACCTAGTTCCCCCGCCTCGGCCGGCCGAGCACAGTTGCGATCGTCGAGCACGATGGACGTCGGCGTCAGGCATGGCGCTCCACCAGCAACTCTGGGCACAGCTGCCGCCGGTCCAGCCTTAGAACTTGCGCGAGATATAAAACGTACCCATCGTGATGTCGTAATAGGCGTCCGGCCGATAGCCGCCTTGGGGGTCTGTGGGCAGATTGCGCAGCCGGTCGACCTTGGCGGCGTAGCGGTAGTCCACACCCAGATCCCAGTGCGGCAGGATATCGCGCCACTGCAGCCCCGCTCCGTAATAGAAGCCGTACGCGGGACTTGCCGCGGCGTAACGCGCGGCACCGAGAAACAGGTTGATCGCGAGCGGGTTGTCGAAGCGGTAGCGGTAGTCGACGATGCGCGCACTCAAAAGCGATACCCCGTGAATGTCGTCGGCCTCCAGCGCCGCGCCGAGATCCTGGTGCTCACTGACGCCGCGGCGCGCCCCGATAGTCAGGTGCGGCCCGAAGCCGGTGTTGGATTGAACGCGCGCAGTATCGCTGGTGATGTCTGCGAGAATGCGGCTTGCCACGACCCCGAGGTCGACATGCGCCTCGATGTGGTCCGGGCGCGAGTATTCGGCCGCCTCGCCGGCATCCTCACCGTCAGATCGCAGCGCATCCCCATAGCGCAGAAAGGCGGAGAAGCGCGTGTAGCTCTCGCCGAACACGTCCCGGCCATAATCAATTTGTGATCCCACCACGTAGTCCTTCCATGGATGGGAATAGAGGAGCGTTCCCATGGATTCATGCTTGTAGGGAACGGCGGCGTAGAAAGGATCGTTGACGAGCGTGCGCAACGTCAGTTCCAGGCGCCCGCCGACCTGCGGCTCCCAGCCCAGGCGCAGCATGTTGCTCTGGCCGCCCACGGCATCGCCAAACTGGCGCTGATCACCGAACCAGTGGCCGAGGCTCAGAAGGTAATTCGTGATGCCATCGCCGTAACCGGTCTGTACCGAGCTATAGCCGTGCACGTACCAGGTCGGCTGCCATTCGGAGAACTCGTAGGTGAGGTCGAAGGGTCCGAGGCGCGGAAACTGCAGTCCGACCGAGAAATCCGTCTTGGAGAAAGAGAACCGGTTACCCGAGGCCGTGTCGTTGCCAGCGTACTCAAAGTAGATCGAGAACGGGATGCGTCCCGGATAGATGAACCGGCTGGTTACCGAAGCCTCCTGCTTGCCGATCACGTTCTCACTGCCGAACCCGGTGGTTTGCGACTTGGTAGGGTTGAAAAACGCCTGCAGAATGTCCCAAGCTGACTGACCACCCGCAGCCCCGCCGCCAAACACGAGCACCCGATTGGCCGCGAGCGACCAGCCGGAATTCTGCGGCTCGATCGCCAGCCGCGCACCGGCGAGTTTCGGATAGCCGCTAGTGAGTTCCCCGTTGGTCAGCTCGATCTTGTTCGAGTACGACATGCGCGCCAGAAACAGCTCGTACTGCCAGCCCAGACGCGTGAGCGGTTGATAGTTTGAGAGCGTTATCGAGGGCATGGTCGGCGCCTCGGTGCTGATCAGCATCGAGCTATCGGTCATCGGCGACCACCAATGATCGCGGTAACCCAGATCCAGCTGCGCCCAGTCGAACCCGAGACTCACGAATGAGCCGGTCGCGGTCTGACGGCCCTGGTACGCCACACCGCCAAGATTGAGCAGGAGGTAGTCGCTCGGCTGGATGTAGCCGGCGCCGGCCACCTGGAAAGGGCTCTGCTCGCCCTGGCCGTGCGCGTTGGGAATCACGACCTTCGCACCGTTGGCCACCGAGCCCTCCACGCTCGCGAATTCGAGGCCGGTGGACTGCATGTAGTGCTTCATGGCGCGGCGCACCCGGCCACACAGGACCGGATCGACCTGACAGGCCTTGGGCAGTGCATCGAGCACCGCGGCGGCCGGGATGGGCCGTGTCATGACCGGTTTACCTCCCAGGATCAGGACGCGTTCGACCTCGCGCTCCAGCTCCGGATCGAGGTTTAGCGGCAGGTAGGGAGTGACACCCCGGGCGTGCAGGGAGGCCTGCAGCAGCAGGAATGCACAGGCAAGCAGAATTCGGCGCAGTCTGTTCGTCGGCATGCAGTCCTTTCGAAAGCGTCGCGGGGCTCCAGGACGCCGCGTGCGGTCCCCACCGTACTTTGTGCTGCAAAGCCCGGCACTATACGGGGTTGCAGTCTACCGGTCGCCTCTGAGGCGCAGACCTTGCGCAAGTTCAGTTGGTGCCCGCCACGGCAGGCGACGCGCGGCGCTCGCCGGCGCGCGTTGGCTCGGTCAATCAGGGCGACGCCAGCGGTCCACCGTCGCGAGTAATTCCAGCACCCCCGGCGACGCCCCGTGTCCGCCGGCTGGATCATCGACGGCCGGCGAGAGCTGCACGGTCAGCTTCTTGCCAAGTTCCACGCCCCACTGGTCGAAGGCATTGATTCCCCATACCACGCTCTGGGTGAATACGCTGTGCTCGTAGAGCGCGATGAGCCGCCCGAGGGTGGCCGGGTCGGTCTGCTGATACAGCACGATGGTGCTCGGGCGGCTGCCGGGGTCGACCTTGTGCGGGATGAGAGCGTCAATCTGCGCGGGGGACAGCTTGGTCTGCTCAAGTTCGGCGCGTACGGTCTGCGCCGACTGTCCGTTCATGAATGCCTCGGCCTGGGCCAGGCAGCTGGCGATGGCGAGGTTCTGCTGCGGCTGATTGCCGCAGGAGGAACGGGCGGGCAGCAGGAAATCGAAGGCCGCGCGCGCGGTGCCTTGGTGCAGCAGCTGAAAGAAGGAATGTTGCGCATTGTTACCAGGCTCTCCCCAGATGACCGCCTCGGTCTCGCACGCAACCGGGCGACCGTCGAGCTGCACCGACTTACCGTTGCTTTCCATCTCGAGCTGCTGCAGATACGCGGGGAAGCGCCGCAATGAGTCATCGTAGGGCAGCACCGCAAGCGTCGGCAGCTTCATGAAATTTATGTTCCAGACACCGATCAGCCCCATCAGTGCCGGCAGGCTCTGCGGCCACGCGCTGGTGCGGAAATGCTCATCGAGCTCGCGCCCGCCGCCGAGAAAGTCGAGGAAATTGCGCTGCCCTATCGCGATCGCCAGCGAGACGCCGATCGAGGACCACACCGAATAGCGGCCCCCGACCCAGTCCCACATCTGGAAGCGATAGTCAGGGTGTATGCCGAAGGCATCCATCGCCTTGTGGTTCACCGATACGGCCGCGAAGTGCTGCGGCACCGCCGCCTCGCCCAGACGCGCGGCAAGCCAGGTGCGCGCGCTCTTGGCATTGGTCTGCGTCTCGAGTGTCGTGAACGTCTTGGACGCCACGATGAAGAGCGTGCTCTTGGGGTCCGCCGACTCCAGCACTTCCGCCAGATGTACGCCGTCGACGTTGGAAACGAACTCGCAGCGCGGCGCCCCGGCCGTATAGCTGCGCAGCGCCTGCACGGCCATCGCCGGCCCCAGGTCCGAGCCACCGATGCCGATGTTGACGACCAGCCGATAGGCATCGCCGCTGCTGCCGCGGATGGCGCCGTTGCGTACCCCTTCGGCAAAGGCCAGCATGCGCGCCCGCTCGGCCATCACCAGCTTCTCGATGTCGGCGCCGCCGATGCCCTCGCCAGGATTCTGCCGCAGCGCCACGTGCAGCACCGCGCGGTCCTCAGTGGTGTTGATGTGCTCGCCCTTCCACATGGCGTCGATGCGCTGACGCAGCCCAACCGCATCGGCGAGCTGGAACAGCGTGGCGAGCGTGCCCTCATCGAGACGCTGGCGCGAGAAATCCATGAGCAGTCCCGCGTGTTCGCGCACGAAACGCTCGTAGCGGCGTGGGTCACGCTCGAACAGCTCGCGCACGGGCAGCGCGGCAAGCCGGGCCGCCTGTGCGTTCAGCACCGCCCAAGTAGCGGTGCCGGGGCCGGGGTTCAGGGAAAATGACATGGGGCTCTCCTTGCTGCGCTGCATCTAACCCGGCGCCGGACCGCGGCGCTTCAGCGCCGATAGTACGCGGCGATCGCGTCCACCACGTACTGCAGCTGCATCTCGCGCAGCTCGGGGAAGATGGGCAGCGCGAGCGTCTCCTCGGCGGCACGCTCGGACTGCGGCAAATCACCCGCCTTGCCTCCCAGGTAGGCAAAGCACTCCTGCAGATGCAATGGCACCGGGTAGTAGATCTCGCTGCCCACACCCTGGCCGGTGAGGTGCTGGCGCAGATCGTCGCGTTCACGCACACGCACCACGTACTGGTTGTAGATGTGGCGTGCCCCGGACAGGGCGTGCGGGGTGCGCAGCGCCTCTGTGGGAACGGCGCGCGCGAAGGCGGCATCGTAAAACGCCGCATTGCGCTGGCGGCCAGCGGTCCAGGTGTCGAGATGCTGCAACTTGATGTTCAGCACGGCTGCCTGCAGCTCATCGATGCGGAAGTTGCCCCCGATGAAGGGATGGTAGTACTTCGGCTTGCCGCCATGGACGCGCAGTATCTGCAGACGCTCGGCGAGGGCCGCATCGTTGCTCACACACATTCCGGCATCGCCGAAGGCGCCGAGATTCTTGGTGGGAAAGAAGGACAGACAGCCGACATCTCCGAAGCTGCATGCGCGCGCGCCGCCGGCGTCGGCGGCGCCAATCGCCTGGGCAGCATCCTCGATCACCTTCAAGCCAAAGCGGCGTGCGATTTTCATGAATGCCGCCATGTCGGCAACCTGACCGTACAGGTGCACCGGCATCAGCGCCCGCACGCGCGCACCGCTATCGCGGTGAATGAGTTCGCCCTCGCGCTCGAGACAACGCTCGGCGATAAAGGTTTCGACCGCGGCCGGGCAGAGATTGAAGGTCACCGGATCAATATCGCAGAACAGCGGCCGCGCACCGGCGCGCGCGATAGTGCCGGCGGTGGCGAAGAAGGTGAACGCGCTCGTGATCACCGCGTCCCCCGGGCCAATGCCGAGTGCCATCAGTGCCAAGAGCAGCGCGTCGGTCCCGGAGGAGACCCCCACGCCATGACGGCACTGGCTGTACCTACCGACGGCGGCCTCGAGTTCCCTGACGGCGCTACCGAGGATGAAGTGCTGGGTGTCGCACACGCGCGCGATGGCGGCCTGAATCTCGGCGGCCAGCGGCTGGTACTGCGGCTTCAGGTCCAGCAGCGGCACTTGCACGGCCGCAGTGCCGGTGGTGCGCGCGTCAGTGGCCATCGGTGGCTCGCGCAGCGCTCGGATAACCGTAGTAATCACAGAACCAGTCGACGAACTTGCGTACCCCCACCTCGATGGAGGTGGCCGGTCGATAGCCGACATCGCGCACCAGGTCCTCAATATCGGCGAACGTCTCGGGCACATCGCCCAGCTGCATGGGCAGGAAGTTCTTCTGCGCCTTGCGCCCCAGGCACTCCTCGATCACCTCGATGTAGCGCATCAGCTGCACCGGCTGATTGTTGCCGATGTTGTAGATACGAAAAGGCGCGGAGCTCGTGGCCGGATCGGGCGCATCGCTGCGCCACGTGGGATCAGGCTGCGCCACGCGCTCGGAGGCGCGGATCACGCCCTCAGCGATGTCCTCGACATAGGTGAAGTCGCGCCGATGGTGGCCGTGATTGAAGACATCGATGGGCTTGCCCTCGAGGATGTTGCGCGTGAACATGAACAGCGCCATGTCCGGACGTCCCCACGGGCCATAGACGGTGAAAAAACGCAGCCCCGTGGTCGGCAGCCTGAACAGCGCCGAGTAGTTGTGCGCCATCAGCTCGTTGGCGCGCTTGGTCGAGGCGTACAGTGACAGCGGGTGATCGGCGATGTTGTGGACTGAGAACGGCATGTTGGTGTTGGCGCCGTATACCGAGCTGGTGGAGGCGTACACGAGGTGCTCGACGCCGTTGTGACGGCAGCCCTCCAGCACGTTCAGGGTGCCGGTGACATTGCTGCGGATGTAGGTGTGCGGCTCCTGCAGCGAGTAGCGCACTCCGGCCTGGGCGGCCAGATGGATGACGCGGGAGAACTTCTCACTCGCGAACAGCGAACGCATGGCCGCATCGTCCGCAAGATCGAGGCGCTCGAAGCGAAACCCCGGCTGCGTGGTCAGCCGCGCCAGGCGCGCTTGCTTGAGCGTGACGTCGTAGTACTCGTTCATGTTGTCGAGCCCGACAACCTCATAGCCGCGCGCCAGCAGCTTGTGCGCAGTATGCGAGCCGATGAAGCCGGCGGCGCCGGTGAGAAGAATCTTCACAGCCGTCCGTCGGTGGCTGCCGCCGGGAAAACGTGTTTGATGTCGTAGACGACGTGGTTCTTCTTGCACAGCCGCCGCACGCCGCGCGCCCCGAGCTCACGGAACTGGCGATGCGCGACCGCTACGATCGCTACGTCGTAGCGGCCGGACTTCAGCTCGCGCACCGTACGTAGACCGTATTCATGGCGGCACTCGGCGGGGTTGGCCCACGGGTCGTAGATGTCGACCTTGGCGCCGTGGCTTTTCAGCTCGCGCACCACGTCGATCACCTTAGAGTTGCGGATGTCGGGGCAGTTCTCCTTGAAGGTCATCCCCAGAACCAGCGCCCGCGCGCCCTTCACATGGATGCGCTTGGTGGCCATCAGGCGCGTGATCTGTCCGGTCACGTAGAGCGCCATGTTGTCGTTCAGGCGCCGCCCGGCGAGGATCATTTCGGCGTGATAGCCGATCTCCTGGGCCTTGTGGGTCAGGTAGTAGGGATCGACACCGATGCAGTGCCCACCCACCAGCCCTGGCCGGAAGGGCAGGAAATTCCACTTGCTGCCGGCCGCTTCCAGCACCTCTTCGGTATCGATGCCGAGGCGGTTAAAGATCAGTGCCAGCTCATTGATGAGCGCGATATTGACGTCGCGCTGCGTGTTCTCGATGACCTTGGCGGCCTCCGCGACGCGGATACTGGAGGCCCTGTGGGTACCGGCAGTCACGATCGAGCCATACAGGCGGTCGACGAACTCGGCGACCTGCGGGGTCGAGCCCGAGGTGACCTTGCGAATGGTGGTGAGACGGTGCTGCTTGTCGCCCGGGTTGATGCGCTCGGGGCTGTAACCGGCAAAGAAGTCACGGTTGAACTTCATGCCGGAGACCTTCTCCAGAATCGGAACGCAGATCTCCTCGGTGCAGCCGGGATACACGGTGGATTCATAGACAACCACCGCGCCGCGGCGCATGACCGCGCCGACGGTTTCGCTGGCGCGCCTGAGCGCGGTCAGGTCAGGGCGTTTGTAGTCGTCGATCGGAGTCGGCACCGTGACGATGAATACCTGGCAGGAACGCAGGCGCTTCAGGTCCAGAGTAAAGGTGAGACGGCCTGCCGCCTTGAGCTCCGCGCCCGTGACCTCGAGCGTCACGTCGCGGCCGCGACGCAGCTGCGCGATACGTTCGGGCTTGACGTCGAAGCCGATCGTCTCGTAGTGCTTGCCAAACTCCACCGCGAGCGGCAGACCTACGTAGCCGAGGCCGACGATGCCGATACGGCATTTTCTGATTTCGGGGATCATGGTTCTTTCAGGCACTGGAGCGCTGGGCGTCCGTAGTGCACTCACCCGTCGGGATGTCACGTACTTCTGCCGCCCACAGGCAGCGTCCGCCGCTCGCCTTGGTGATGATGGCCAGCATGGCCTCATGTGCGGCGAGCTCCTGCGCGCTCGCCGCAACGACCGCCAGAGGCACGGCGCTGCGCACTGGCACCCGGACCGCGCGGCTGCCATCGGCAGCGCGCGCGGCAGCATCGCTCTCCACCAGCTCCAGCGCCGCCTGGCCGCCGGTCATTGCCAGATAGACGTCGGCGAGGATGCGGGCATCCAGCAGCGCGCCGTGTAGCTCACGCGCGGAGTTGTCGATGTCATAGCGCTTGCAGAGCGCATCGAGGCTGTTGCGCTGCCCGGGGTGCAACTCGCGCGCAAGCGCCAGCGTATCCAGCACCTGACACAGGGTGCTCACGTGACGGCGCTCACCGGACAGCCGCCCGAGCTCCGCGTCGAGGAACGCCACGTCGAAGGCGGCGTTGTGGATGATGAGCTCCGCGCCGCCGATGAAACCCACCAGCTCCTCCGCCACGTCCGCGAAACGCGGCTGGCCATCGAGCTCGGCGCGCGAGATGCCGTGCACGGCGAGCGCGCCGTCATCGATGTCGCGCTCCGGATTCAGGTAACGATGGAAGGTGCGCCCGGTGGTGCGGCGATTGATGAGCTCGACGCAGCCAATCTCGATGACACGGTGGTTGAGTTCGGGTTCGAGGCCGGTGGTTTCGGTGTCGAGGACGATCTGGCGCATGGGGGTGCGAGTCTACCGCATGCCGCTCTGCAGGGCGTCGATGGCCTCGTTGGCCAGACGATCGACGCGCTCGTTGCCAGGCACGCCCGCGTGTCCCGGCACCCACTGCCACTCCAGCCGGTGCGCGGCACTTACCTGCTCCAGGCGCTCCCACAGGTCCTGATTCTTGACCGGCTTCTTATCCGCCGTACGCCAGTTGCGCGCCTTCCAGGCGCTAAGCCATTCGGTGATGCCGCGGCGCACGTACTGCGAGTCGGTGTAGATGCGTGCCGCCACCGGGCGCTTGAGCGCCTCGAGCGCCCGGATCACCGCGGTGAGCTCCATGCGGTTGTTGGTGGTGAGGACTTCCGCGCCGCTCAGCTCCTTCTCATGCTCGCCCATCATCAACAACGCCCCCCAGCCACCGGGCCCGGGATTGCCGCGGCAGGCGCCGTCGGTGTAGATCTCGATCACGGGCCGCTGCGGGTCGTGGGTTTGACGAGCCCGCCGATGACCGCGGATTTCTCGCGGGCGCGCGGCCGGATCGGCGTCACGGTGTAGATACGCTTGCGCGCCTTGAGCAGGTACGCGCCCCCGGGCAAGGGGTAGGTGAGCCCGGGGCGCAGGATGCGCCCGGTCCCCTCCCCGCCTGCAAGCCCGCGGCTCCAGGGCCCGAGGTACAGGTAGCGCTGTTCGGCCACCACCTCGTAACCCAAGAGCACGAGCCACTCGCGCACCAGACGCTCGGACAGCAGGCGGCGCATGCCGGGGGGGAAACCTGCGCGGCTCCAGCGCGCGCGCATGCCCCACAGGCTCCAGGGATGGAAACCGAGCAGGAGGAGCTGCCCCTCCCCGACGAGCACGCGGTCGGCCTCGCGCAGGATCGCGTACGGGTCGGGCGCGAATTCCAGCGTGTGCGGCAGCAGCGCCGCATCGATGCAGTCACTCATCACCGGCAGCTGCGCCGGGCGCGCGAGGATATCGGCGCTGCCGGCGAGCGCCGGAGCGCTCAGGAGGCTCTGGCGCCGTGTGCGGCTGCCGGCGAGCAGTTCGCGCGCGTTGCCCCAGGCCCCGATCTGCAGAAGTTCCCAGCCAAAAACGTCCTCGAGCGCCGCCGCGAGGAGCTCGGATTCGGCGGCGAGCAGGGCGCGGCCGAGCGGCGCGTCCCACCAGGCTCTGAGAGCCGCGTCACGATCCGCGATGCCTGAAGTGCGAACTGGCACGATAGAAGTGCTGGTAATAGTGTGAAATTAACGGTTAAATTCGCGGCCTTGAACCAGTAGCGTCCTTAGATAGATAAGGACCCGTGCCCCGGCGCGGGAAAAGTAGCACGCCGACAGAGGGTACGGAACTTTGACGACGCCACGACCGAGAGTTACGCGTCACACTCTCCTTACTCTGATCCTGCTCACGCTCGCCGGGTGCGCCCAGGGCCCTGCGCGGCCGAAGACTGTCGCCCCGCAGCTCGCGCAGCTGCCCCCCCAGGCCGCCGCGCCCCTCACTCCGACGCCGAGTGCTCCGCCCTCGCAGCCCGCCATCGAGTCGAGCCCTGCTGAAGGTGCCGCCGCGGACGCGGGGACAACGCCGACCCAGGTCGCAGGCCTCACCCCGGCGCAGTATGGGGATCTGTTCGATCGCATGCGTGTTGGCTTCAAGCTCGATGACGGCGCCGAGCGGCGCGCGGTCGATGACCAGCTGCGCTGGTACGCCGCCAATCCCGCCTACCTGCAGCGCGCCTTCGGGCGCGCGGACTTATACCTTTATTACATCGTGGTCGAGCTTGAGCGCCGCGGCATGCCGCTCGAGATTGCGCTCTTGCCGGTGGTCGAGAGCGCCTTCGAGCCCTATGCCTACTCGCGTGCCCGCGCCGCAGGCCTGTGGCAGTTCATCCCGGGCACCGGCTCGCGCTTCGGACTCAAGCAGGACTGGTGGTACGACGGGCGCCGCGACATCGTGGAGTCAACGCGCGCAGCGCTCGACTATCTGCAGTACCTGCATGATGAATTCAATGGCGACTGGCTGCTGGCGATTGCCGCCTACAACTGCGGCGAGGCCATGGTGGAGCGTGCGGTGGCAGCCAATCGCACCGCCGGACGGCCGATCGACTTCTGGAGCCTGTGGCTGCCCGGTGAGACCCGCGCCTACGTGCCGAAACTCCTCGCGATGAAGCGCCTGGTGGCAGACCCAGAGACCTACGGTCTCGCCTTCAGCCCGATTCCCAACCAGCCCTACTTCGCGCGCGTACCGACCGACGGCCAGATCAACCTGAAGCTCGCCGCCCAGATCGCCGGCATCAGCCCGGAAGATCTCTACGAACTGAACCCGGCTTTCCATCGCTTCGCCACCGACCCCTCCGGACCCCACTTCCTGCTGCTGCCGATGGAGGCCGCCGATGTGTTCTCGGAGAATATCGTGCAGCTGTCCGAGGAACAGCGCCTCGGGGTCACCCGCTACACCGTGCGCCACGGGGATTCGGTAGTCTCGGTGGCCAAGCGCTTCCAGACCACCCCCACAGTCATCCGCGAGATGAACGATCTGCCCGCTGGTCCTTTGACCGTGGGCGAGGACGTGCGCGTACCGAGCGCAGTCACGGAGCTGCCGCCCAAGGTGATGCTGGCCGCAGCCCAGGTCGACGGCCACGGACACGGCACGCGCCGCACGCACGTGCAGGTGGTGCGCCACGGCGACTCGCTGTGGACCATCGCGCGCCGCCACGGCATGGACGTCCATACGCTCGCGCTCATGAACGGCATGCATCCGGATGATGAGCTGCGTGCCGGGCAGCGCATCAGGCTGTCCTCAGATTCCGCAGCGCCCGCACACAAGGTGCGCCACATGACCTACACGGTGCGCGAGGGGGACACGGTGGCGCAGATCGCGCGACTCTTCCAGTGCAGCGTCCCGCAGCTTCTGGCGTGGAACGGCCTGAGCTCCAAGTCGCACATCCACACCGGCCAGAAGCTGCACATTCACCTCGGCGGCCACCACGGCTGAAGTCCCCCGACGGGCGAGCCGCGGCGTAACTGCGCCAGCTCACGGCGCAGTTGCGGCATAATCCGGCCGCGGAGGACACACACATGGGATTTCTAGCCGGGAAGCGTGCCTTCATCGTAGGCGTCGCGACCGACCGTTCGATCGCCTGGGGCATCGCGCAGGCGATGCACCGCGAGGGCGCACAACTCGCCTTCTCGTATGTCAACGACAAGATGAAGGAGCGCGTCGAGCCGCTCGCGCATTCGTTGGGCTCCAAGCTCACCATGCCGCTGGATGTCACGGTGGATGAGCAGACGGATGCGGCGTTTGCACTCCTGAAGAGCGAGTGGGCGCAGATCGACATCGTAGTGCACGCCGTCGCCTTCGCGCCGCGCGAGGCCCTCACCGGGACCTTCGTGGCGGCCACCACGCGCGAGGGCTTCCGTATCGCCCACGACGTCTCCAGCTACAGCCTCACCGCGCTCGCCCAGCGCGCCCAGCCGCTGATGGCCGGGCGCAACGGCGCATTGCTGACGCTCTCCTACCTGGGCGCGGTGCGCTCGATCCCCGGTTACAACGTGATGGGACTCGCCAAGGCGAGTCTTGAGGCCAACGTGCGCTTCCTGGCGGCGGACCTGGGCCCGCACGGCGTACGCGTCAACGGCATCTCCGCCGGTCCCATCAAGACCCTGGCGGCCGCCGGCATCCCGGGCTTCCGCAAGATGCTCGGCCGCGTGGCGGAGGTCGCGCCGCTGCGGCGCAACGTGACGCCCGAGGATGTCGGCAATGCCGCAGCCTTCCTGTGCTCGGATCTGGCCGCCGGCATCACCGGGGAGATTCTCTACGTGGACAGCGGCTTCAGCACCGTCGGCATGAGCTTCCCGCTGGAAGCCGAGGGCTGAAGAGGCGCCCTACTCGAAGGCCTTCGGATTCTTCTTGACGTCCGCGGTGCGGCGCATTTCGTCGAGGTAAGCCAGGACCTCGTTCTGTCCCTGGTTCTGTGCCTCGCGCAGGCCGCGCTCGAACTGCGCCTTGTCATCCGCCGCCGGTGCCGTGCGCACGGCGCTCACCTCGAACACCGCCGCACTGCCGTCCTTCAGACCGAGCGCCCGGAACTGCGGCTTGCCGGCCGGCGGTGCCACGGCGAAAACCGCGGTGCGCACCTCGCCCTGCAGCGAGGGGTCATTGCGGCCGACGAAATGGGCCGGTTCCGCGCTCACCTTGAGACCCTGCGCCACGGCGTCGAAGCTCGCGCCCGCCTGCATCTGATCGCGGGCCGCTTCAGCGGCCTTCAGCGCCGCCTGGGAGGCCTGCTCACGGGTCATCGCGGCCACGATGGCCTCGCGCACGTCCGCGAGCGGACGTGGCTGAGGCGCACGGTGCTCGAGCACCTTGGCCAGCACCAGGCGGTCGTCGCCAAGCAGCACCGGACCTGCGATCTTGCCGATTGCCGGAGCCGGGTCAGCGAACAGCAGCTCCTGCAGCTGCGGCGCGGCCCCGAGCGGCGGCGCGCCGACGCCCTTGGCGAAACTGTCGATCTGGCCGTGGCCGAGGTGGAACTCCTGGGCCAGCACGTTAAGGTCAGCGCCGGGTTCCGCGAGCTTGGCCTGCAGCTGCTCCTGGATTTCCCCGAAGCGGTCCGTGGCACGGTCGCGACGCAGCTGCGCCTCGAGGTCCGCGCGCGCATCCTCGAATGACTTGCCGTGCGCGGCCTGCACCTCATCGAGGCGAATGATGTGATAGCCGTACTCAGTCTTGACCGGACCCTTGATCTGCCCGACCGACATGCCAAAGAGCGCATCGGCAAAGGGCGCGACGAAGCTGCTGCGCTCGGCCCAGCCAAGGTCGCCGCCGTTCTTCGCGGAGCCCAGATCCTGGGAGTACTGCTTGGCGAGCTCGCCAAAGTCCTTGCCCGCGTTCGCCTGTGCCAGCACCTGCTGGGCCAGCGCAAGCGCGGCGGCGGCGTCCTTGGCAGAGGCGGTGGCCGCGAGCGGGATCAGGATGTGGCGGGCGTGGCGCTTCTCGGGGATGAGGAGGCTGCTCTTGGCCTTGTCGTAGGCGGCGTGCAGATCCGCATCCGTGACGGTCTGCTGCGCGGCGAGCGCATCGAGGCGCAACTCCGCATAGTCGATCTTGTCGGACTCATTGGTGAGGTACTGCTTCGCGTGCGCCTGGTAGTAGGCGGCGATCGCCGCATCGTCGGGCTTGTAGCCGGCCGCGTACTTGTCCTCGGGCAGCACCAGGTAGCGCACCTCGCGCTGCTGGTTTTCGAGCGCGTTCAGGCGACTGAGCTCGGCGGCAGTCATGAAGTTGGAGGCCCGGATGCCGGCCTCGAGCTGCGTGCGCCGTGCCTCATCGCGCAGCTGGGCTTCGAAGTTCTCCAGCGAAATACCCGCCTGGGCGAGGGCGAGGCGCGCGGCCTCCGGCGAATACTGGCCGCCGATCTGGAATGCCGGCTCGCTCGTGACGGCCTCATGCAGCTGCGCTGCGCTCACGCGGTAGCCAAGCTTCTGGGTGCGCTCGGCGATCAGGGCATTCTTGATCAGATTCTCGAGCGTCTGCTGCTGTAGCTGATCGCGCACCTGGTCAGGCAGCGCCGCGCCCCCCAGGCGCTGCTGCCACACGGCCTGCTGGCGAAGCCAGGCCCCGCGCGCGTCCTCGAGCGAGATCTTGCTGCCGTCGGCCTCGGCGGCGTAGTTGGAGCCGCCCACCGACAGGTTGACGATGCCGTAAGCACCCCAGGCGACAAACACCAGGATGATCGGCCCCAGCACCACCCAGGCAAGGGGCCCGTGGAGCTTGTCTCGGATCCGCTGAAGAAGCATGTTTTAGGCTGGCTGGATTAAGGAAAAATGGCGGAGCGGACGGGACTCGAACCCGCGACCCCCGGCGTGACAGGCCGGTATTCTAACCAGCTGAACTACCGCTCCGAATTTGGGGGGCGAATCCTAACGGATTGATCAATAAGGCCACAAGCTGTTTCGCGCCCGGGTCAGCGGCACTGCCGCGGAACCTGCCGCCCGCTGCCCAGTCAACCCTTGCACAGCTTTGGCGCTGTAATCCCGGTGACTCCCGTGACAAATGCGTCATAAGTCGCCATTCCGGCACAGGTTCACGCATCGGGCGTTGCCATGGTGCAATATTACAGTCAAAGGACTTTAAGGATCTTCCGCATGAATCTGACGCGCTTTGCTTTCCCGGCCGTACTGGCCCTCCTGACGGCCACCCCTGCCCTCGCCGCACTGGGGTCGGACGTGACCTCAGTGCAGGCGGACGTCGCGCATATGAAAGGCGCCGTGCAGGTCAACGAATTGATGGGCTATTCCGTGCATGAGATCAGCACCTCCTACGGCCTGCGCGTGCGTGAGTTCACCGGCAGCGACGGCAAGGTGTTCGCGGTAGCCTGGGACGGCCCGGTGAACCCGGATCTGCGCCAGGTGCTTGGCAGCTACCACGACCAGTTCCTGACGGCCGCCGCCGCGGTGCACGGCAACCACCGTCATCTTGCGATCGCGCAGCCCGGGCTCGTGGTGCAGAACAATGGCCGCATGCGGGCCTTCAGCGGGCGCGCCTGGGTGCCCGCCATGCTCCCGCAGAACTTCTCGGTCGACCAGATTCAGTGATCGGCTGCGCCGGTCGCCTAAAGGAATGATGAGCTATGCGTAATGCAGTGATTCTGAGCCTCGCTTCCCTGTTGCTCCTGAGCGCCTGCGGCGGCGGCGGCGGTTCATCCTCCGGCGGCGGAGGTGGCGGCGGAGGCGGCGGCGGGGGTGGCGGCGGCGCCCAAGTGATCGCGACCCCGGGGCCGCCGAACGTCGAATCGACGGTGATGGACGGCGGGCCAGCCAATGCCCTGAACACTCCCTTCATCACGATCAAGCTGTGCGCGCCCGGCAGCACCACAGCCTGCCAGACCATCGACCACATCGAGGTAGATACCGGCTCCTCGGGCCTGCGTATCCTCAGCTCCGTGCTCACCGTCAGCCTGCCGGCAGTCATGTCCGGCGGCAGCACCCTGGCGGAGTGCCTGCAGTTCGCCGATGGCTCGGCCTTCGGCCCCCTCGCCACCGCCGATCTGTCTTTGCCGGTCTCGGGCAAGGCCGCCGCGGGCCTCACCGTTCAGGTGATCGGTGCCAGCGGCTACACTGTGCCGGGTGACTGCCCGGGCACGCAGGAGGATACGGTCAGCACCTTCGGGGCCAACGGCATCATCGGCGTCGGGCCCTTCATGCAGGACTGCGGCGCGGCGTGCGTGGGCGAGACCCCCCCGCTGCCCGGCACCTATTACACCTGCACGGGCGGCACCTGCACCGGCACCAACGTGGCAGTCTCCGCGCAGGTATCTAATCCCGTCATCTTCTTCAGCGGCGACAACAATGGGGTGATCGTCGAGCTGCCCGCGCCGCCCTCGGCCGGGACCGCCTCCCTCACCGGCGGGGCGCTCGTGTTCGGCATCGGCACCGAGGCAAACAATGGGCTCGGCACCGCCACGGTCCTCAAGGCGGACGACACCACTGGCTTCGTGTACGCGAGCTTCAACGGCGCCACTGGCCTTAACGCTGCGCTCGACAGCGGCTCGAACCTGAGCTTCTTCGCCGACAGCAGCATCCCACAGTGCACCGACGCCCCGGAGTTCTACTGCCCGCTCTCGACGTTGAACCTGAGCGCCACGCTGACGGCCTCGGCCGGCGCCGCTTCGGCCGCTGCGCCGTTCACGGTGGTCAATTTCGACAGCGCGTTCAATGCCAATCCCACTGCCGCCGTCATTCCCAACCTCGCCGGCGTCCTGACCGTCTCGAGCTCCCCCAACACCATTCCCATCCAGTTCGACCTCGGCATTCCGTTCTTCTTCGGCCGCAACGTGTTTACGGCGATCGAGGGCCAGACGACCCCAGGGGGCACCGGCCCCTACTTCGCCTACTGAGCCTGCCGCGGGCGGCGCGCGAAGCGCCGCCGGTAACGTTCCGGGGCCGTGCCGACACGGCGCCGGAAATGATGCCGTAGGGACTCGGCGCTTCCCATTCCCACGCGCGCCGCGATCGCCGCGGTCGCAAGCCGCGTGCTTTCCAGCAGTTCCTTGGCGCGCTCGACGCGCTCACCGGTGAGCCAGGCATGCGGACCCTGCCCGGTTGCCAGCGCGAACTCGCGCTGCAGCGTGCGGGGGCTCATGGCCGCCCGCCTCGCAAGTGAGGCGAGTGTGTGGGTCTTATCGAGGTGCGCGCGCAGAAAATCCAGCAGGCGCGCGAGCCGCCCGCGCTCGTCGCTGGCGACGGGGCGCGGCACGAACTGCGCCTGCCCGCCCTCGCGGTGCGGGGCGATGACCAGGCGCTGCGCCACCTGATTCGCGATCTTCGCGCCGTAGTCGCGACGCACCAGGTGCAGGAGCATGTCGAGACCTGCGGCGGAACCGGCCGAAGTCAGTATCTGTCCCTCATCGACGTAGAGCGCGTTGGCTTCAACCCGGATCTGCGGGTAGCGGGCACGCAGGCGCTCGGCGTAGCGCCAGTGCGTGCTCGCGCGCCGCCCGTCGAGCACGCCGGCCGCCGCCAGCACGAAGACACCCGAGCAGATCGAGCACAGGCGCGCGCCGCGGCGGTAGGCCGCGCGCAGCGCTGCGAGGAGCGCCGCGGGCGGGGGTTCCTCAGGGGAGCGCCACCCGGGGATCACGATGGTGTCGGCGCGCTCGAGCAGCTTCAGCCCGCGCGGCACACGCACCTCGATGCCGCCGGCGGCGCGCAACGGTCCGCGCTCGGCCGCGCACACTGCGAACTCGTACCAGGGCACGTCGAGCTCGGGCCGCGCCAGGGCGAACAGCTCCACCACGCAGCCGAACTCGAACGTGCACAGCTGATCGTAGGCGAGCGCCACTACCCTGTGAGCCATGGCGCAATCTTAACGTACTGTGTCTTTTACGCCAGTGGCGCAAGCGGCGCCGCCAGCGACAATGGGCCTGCAGCTTCAACAGCGTTCACGGAGGTATCCATGGCAAGCACGGTCACCGAGGTTCCCGCCGCCGACAGCGCGAGCGCGCTTGAGCATTTCGCGAGCGGGCTGCGCTTTGAAACTGACTGCTCCGATGTTCACCGGGCCCTCGAGGGCACACCGGACTTCGTGCTGATCGACGTGCGCTCGCCAGAATGCTTCAGCCGCGCTCACGCGCCCGGCGCCATCAACATCCCGCACGCCAAGATCATCGGCTCGCGCATGGCAGCCTATGCGGCCGGCACCCTGTTCGTCGTGTACTGCGCCGGTCCGCACTGCAACGGGGCGCAGCGCGCCGCCATGCGCCTCGCGCGCCTGCAGCTGCCGGTGAAGATCATGGTGGGCGGCATGACGGGCTGGTGCGATGAGGGCTTCGAGGTGGCGACCGGGGCGGGCTAAAGTCACCCGCGGCAGCTGCGAAGGCCCTGCACCCGCAGGCGCGACCGGTGCCGGGCGCGTGGCATGATAGGCGGATGAGCTCCCTGCAGAAGACCACCGCGACCGTGCTGACGGTGCTTCTGGCCGTAACGCTTTTCGGCCTGTGGCGCAATCAGGACCCGCCGCCACCACCGGCGCCCCCGGAGGTGACGCCCAACGGGGCGGTGCCCGTCATCGACCAGACCACGCTCGCCACCGCCCAGCGCCTGGCGCGGCGTGCCACTACGGCCGAGGAGCTGCCGCTCGCGCAGTCCGCGGTGCAGACGGCCGACCACGAGCTCGACCTCGCCTTTAGCGGCGCGCTGCGCGCCATTGAGGCTCACCCGCCGGTGTTAGGTCCTGCAGCGCTCGCCATCCAGGTGCGCCTCGATGAGGCACAGAAGCGCCTCACGGCCGACGCCGACACCCTCAACACCCTGGCGCAGAAGATGGGCCAGGCGTCGGAGGCCGACAAGGCCGACCTGCAGGATCAGCTCGACCTCATCGGCTCGCAGGTGGAGCTCGACAAGGACCAGATCGAGGATGCCAACAACGACCTGATGGCCGCCGGCGGCAACGTGCACCAGCGCATCCAGAAGGCGCAGGAGGAGCACGCCGCAGCCGAGCGCAGCGTGGCCGCGCCGGAGGCGGCCGCGGCCTCCCCGGCCCTCGTCGCGAACCTGCATGGCATGGTGGCGCAGATCCGGCAGTGGCTGACGCTGCGCGGCAAGCGCCGCTCGCTGCAGCAGGCACGCAGCGGGGTGAGCGCGAGTGTCGAGAAGCTCACCGCGCAGCGCGCCCAGCTTGTCGAAGATTTCCAGAGTACTCAGAAACGCCTGGCGGAACTTGGCGCCCCCAAGAACGCGAACGCGGGCGCCGCGGATGCACGCAAGGCGGCCGCGGCCATCCCGGCCGCGGCCATCCCGGCAGCGGCGACGCCCGCGACGACGGCAACGCCTGCGAACCACGACATCACCGCGGACACCCCACTGGCGCTCACCCGGCGCCTTGCGGTCGATCAGAGCCGCCTGATGCTGCGTGATCAGCGCATCAGTGCCCGCAACAAGCTTGCCGGCATCTATGGCAGCTGGGATGGCGTGGTCGCCACCCAGCAGCGCCAGCTGACGCGCGCTATCCTCACCGGCACCGCCATCGTCATCGGCGCCCTGATCCTGCTGCTGTTCGCGGATCGCTGGCTGAACCGGCTGCTCGGCGGGGCGCGCATCGACCGGCGGCAGCTGGCAACGCTGCGCGGCGTCATCGGCGTGGCGCTGCAACTGGTCGCGGTGCTCCTGATCCTGTTCGTGCTCATCGGCATGCCCGGACAGTTCGCGACCATGCTCGGTATCGCAGGCGCCGGACTCACCGTGGCGCTGAAGGATTTCATCGTAGCCTTCATCGGCTGGTTCGTCCTCATGGGGCGCAACGGCATCCGCATCGGCGACTGGGTGGAGATCAACGGCGTGAGCGGCGAGGTAGTGGAACTTGGCATGTTCCACACCGTGCTCCTGGAGACCGGCAACTGGACGGACGCCGGCCACCCCACCGGGCGCCACGTCACCTTCACCAACAGCTTCGCCATCGAGGGCCACTACTTCAACTTCTCAACCACCGGACAGTGGCTGTGGGATGAGCTGACGCTGGTCGTGCCCTTCGGGCACGATCCGCACGTCATCGCCGATGCGATCCAGAAGCAGGTGGCCGAGGAGACCAAGGACAGCACCCGTCAGGCCGAGCAGGAGTGGCAGCGCGCCTCGCACGGCGAGCGCGGCACCGCACTCTCGGCCCAGCCGGGCATCGCGGTGCGCCCCGCTGCGGGCGGCGTGGAGATCGCGGTGCGCTACGTCACGCGCGCCAGCGAGCGTTACGCGCTGCGCGCGCGACTCTACCAGTCCGCGGTGCGGCTGCTGGCCGAGAGCGGCAGCAAGTGAGTGCACGCATGCCCGCGGTATTCCTCGGGCACGGGAATCCCCTGAATGCCATCCGCGCCAATGACTGGACGCGCGCCTGGCGTGAGCTGGGCGAGCGCCTGCCACGGCCGCAGGCGGTGCTCGCGATCTCCGCCCACTGGTACATCCCGGCGTGCGCCGTCACCGCCATGGCCGCACCGCGCACCATCCACGACTTCGGCGGCTTCCCGCGCGAGCTGTACGCGGCGCGCTACCCGGCGCCGGGGGATCCCGGGCTCGCCCGCCAGGTGCAGCGGTTGCTCGCCCCGCTCGCCGTCGGGCTCGATGAGTCCTGGGGACTCGATCACGGCAGCTGGTCGGTGCTGATGCACCTGTACCCGGAGGCCGACGTGCCGGTGCTGCAGCTGAGCATCGATGCGCGCGCGACGCCTGAGCAGCACTACGAGCTCGGCGCGCGCCTGCGGTCGCTGCGTGAGGCGGGCGTGTTCGTTCTCGGCAGCGGCGACGTCGTGCACAACCTGGAGACCTACGCCTGGGGCGCGCACGAGAGCGCTCCCTATGACTGGGCGCTGCGCTTCGAAGCACGGGTGCGCGCGCAGTTGGATGCCGGCGAACACGGCCCGCTCATCGACTATCCGGCACTCGGCGCGGATGCGCGCGCCGCGGTACCAACCCCTGAACACTACCTGCCGCTGCTCTATGTCATGGGATGCAGCCTGCCGCAAGAGCGCGTGAGCTATCCGGTCACCGGGATAGACGGCGGCTCGGTGTCGATGCTGGCGGTGCAGTTCGGCTGAAACGCCGCGGAGGATCGGGCAATCTCTTGATCGCCGCGGCCCGCGCTGCGTGCGGCCAAAGCCAGCTGTCGCCGGGACGCAGGGGCTGCTGATCGAGATGCTAGGGTGACTTCGCGCGCGGCAGCGCGAGCGCGGCCTGCACCGGCTGCAGCGCTTGCTGGCGTGGCTGGCGCGCGCTCAGCCAGCGCAGAATACGCCGCCCCTGGGAGGTGCGCGCCCATTCCCCGTCGCTGAGCAGCGGCTGTGAGTGCACCAGGGCGCGGCGCAGCTCGAGGGTTTCCGCGCGCGGGCGCAGGCGGCGCATGGCGTATGCGGTGGCCTCACCAAGAGAACTTGACCACTCAATCCCCGGGAAGGCGCTCACCCACAGGTACGACAGCGATACCTCGGTCAGGCGTCGCCGTTGCGCCGTCTGTCGCAGCGGCCAGCGGCACTGCTGCGCCAAGCGCCGCAGCACGGCGGCCGGCACGCAGCGGAAGTAGCGCTCGGTGAGTGCGAGCGGCGGAAACGCCCACCACAGTCCCGGAGGCGCACAGCGCGCGCCGAGTGCCCACAGCTCATCCCAGTCCGCTGCCTCCATGGCACCGGTCAGACGCGCAATATCATTCAGGTGCAGGAGGCGCGCGGAGCGATCGACCATAGCCCCGGCCGCGTGCAAAAGCAGATGCAGCAACAGCCCGGCCCGCGAGGGATAGGGCTGCAGGCCGGCGCGTGCAGGAGCCGCGAGCACCTGCATCGTGATATCGACTGGGTGCAGCGGCAGCCGCTCGCACACCTGGCGGTGCAACTCGATCTTGAGGGGATTACCGCTGTGCTCGCCGAATTGCGCCACGGTGCCCGCCGCGGAAGGCTCAGCGAAGGTGCGATGCCTCCAGGTGACTGCCCCGGGGCTGAAACCCAGCCCCACCAGCAGCTCGTGCGCCGACGCTTCCTGCGACCCGTCAACGAGCAGGTCGATGTCTGCCATCGGGCGCTCGCCCGGCTGGTAGAGGCCGAGCCCGAGGAGCGCCGTTCCCTTCAGACCCACGAGTGCAATTGCCTGCGCACGCGCGCGTGCGCCGATGCGCGCGAGCAGCACCTCGATGCGCAGCTGCCGCTGTGCCACCTGCTGGTGCTGGGTTTCGAGAAACGCGCGCCACGCCTCAGGTCCCTGCCAGCGCAGGCGCTGTGCCAGGAGGCCCGAGACCCCATGGACCGCCGCCACCGCCCGCGCCACGCCCCACTGCGTCTCGCTCCAGGCCGGCGCCCGCGCGCCGGGTGCGGCGAGCTCGTGTGCCAGCCGTTCGGTGATGCCAGTCAGCATCCGTTGTAGTTCCGTAAGGCGCGGGGCGGACGCACTCATGGACCGGCAGATCCTCCATACGCAGTGGCGCACGGGCTCAATTGTTGCAAGTTGTAAATACCGGTCCACCGCGAAGATCGCGGCGCAGTCTGACAGGCCCGGGCGTGAGCCCCTGTTAGCATTTTCGCATCAGCCTTCATTAAGAGGACGGGTACACGTGAAGTCATCCAAGACCATTATCATCCTGAGCGCCGCCTTCATGGCAGCCGGATTCGGTGCTACCGCCAGTGCCCAGGAGCACGGCGAACGTGCGCCGCCCCCGGCCGTGCACGGTGGCCCGGCGCCGCGGCCCGAAGCGCATGGCGAACCGCACCCGGGGCCGAAAGGCTACCAGCGCGTCACCGAGCCCAAGGGCTGGAACTCGCGCCCGGCGACCCTGGACAAGACCGTCTACCAGCACAACTTCCAGGCGGCGCGGGTTTACCACGTCGGTGTGTACCGCCGCCCGCCGGGGTGGGTGACGCACCGCTGGGCTTACGGGCAGGTCCTGCCGCACGCCTATTGGGCGGCTCCTTATCTTCTCGCCGATTACTGGCTGTTTGCGCTCGAAGTGCCACCGGCAGGCTACGAGTGGGTGCGGGATGACACGGATGCGATCCTGGTAAACGTCAGCACGGGTGAGATTCTGCAGGTCGAGTACGGCGTATTTGCCTGAGGCATGGCGCGTACGCGGGCGTGGCACGGCAACGCGGCACGCCCGAGTGCGCCGGCCCGGAGCGTCAGCGACTGCCGGTCATTGCGTACCCAGTGCGGCGACCTTCGCGGATGGTGGAAAACCCGCACACTGAGTCGCGATCCCCTCAGCCGAGGCCCGCGGCGTGCGCGACTACCAGCAACCCGACACAGACGGCAACAGCGCCGGCGCCCCTGGCGAGGCGCGGGCCGGCTGCAAGGAGTCGCTCCGCGGCGATGGCTGCCGACACCACGGCCATGGCCCGGAGATTCATGACCCCGATAGCGAGGAGAACGGCCATCTGCGGAATGCAGCAGCAGCTGCAGTGCACTCCCAAGCGCAGACCGCTTCGCCAGGCGCTGAGGGCAGTCGTGCCGTATGCAGCACAGCGTCCGGGGGCGTCCCTGCAGCATGCCAGCTGATGCGCCTTCCAGGCCGTGAACTGCGCAAACCCGGCCGCGACGACGATTAGGCCCGCGGCAGCCGGCGCAGCGTGCGCAAGTAACGGCCAGTGCATCTGCAGCGCGGCCAGCGCTGCACCCAGGGGAAAGATGGCAGCCCCGAGGGCGGTCGAGACGGCGAAATATCCGAGGCCTACCAGCAGAGTCAGGCCCGTGCGGCCGACCCCGGCCCGATAGCGCTGCAAGGCCGGCAGCAGCGATGGCAGCATCATCGCCAGCATCATGGCGAGCCACATGACGAGGAATGCCCCGTAGGCCCCGGCCCAACTCTCCCCGGGCATCCGCATCCAGGCCATGGACATCGTCCATCCCCCGGGCATCGTCATGCCGCCCATCGCCGACATCGACACGCACTGGTAAATGGTTGTTGCCGTACCGGCGGCAAAGAGCAGCGCGGCGACGCCGAGGAAGGTGCGCTGCGAGGCTTCGGTGCGCGGGACGCTGCGCTGCGCTGCGACCGCGCCTCGCGCCTGAGCCCCGCGCACAGCCTCAGCCCTTTGGGTACTCATCATGTCGACGCCACCACACGCCGTGCTCGTTGCGCCCCTGCGGCGCGCGATCGAGCCACTGGTACATGCCCCAGAGACCATCGAGGCCGCGGGCGTAGGTTGAGTAGGTGTGGTGGACGATCCCGTCCTGCAGCGCGAACGTGCTCATGCCGGGCCGGTCGCGCGTGTAGGTTGGCACGTCGGTCCCGGTCATGGCCGCGATCTGCGCCACCGGGCCCTCACTGCCGCGCAGCTGCCACTCCTGCACCGTCGTGCCGGCGAGCGGCTCGCGCACGGACGGCGCTTCGCGCCGGTAGTTGTACTCGATGCCTCCGGCGCGCTGCTGTTCTTCCGTAAAGCCGACGCTGAAATCCGCGTTGAAGTCGCTCGAACCCGAGGATGCCCAGGGGAATCCCCACCCCATGCGATGCTTGTAAGCCTGCAGTTTCGCCAGCGGCGCCCGGGACACCGCCGCCAGGGTGACGTCGTGGTTGGCGAGATGGACGGCAAAGCCGTCGAAGCTGTCGGCGATCGATGAGCAGGAAGGACACCCGGCGCTATAGTCCGGCCCGAACATGAAGTGGTAGACCATGAGCTGCGAGCGTCCGCGGAACAGCTCCGCAAGTGAGGCATCGCCTGCGTCGGTGGCGAACCGGTACTCCTTGTCGATGCGCACCCAGGGCAGCTCCTGGCGGCGGCGCGCCAGGTGATCGGCGCGCCGCGTGTGCTCTTTTTCCGCCTCCAGCAGCTCGAGCCTTGCGGCCAGCCATTCGCTGCGGGTGCCGGTAGTGTGTTTTGCCATCGCCTGATTCTCCTGCCTGTGTTGGTTGCGCCAGCAGCCGCCACTTGCGTGCCGCCGCGCGCTTTCCGGCGCCGACCCGGGGGGATCGCATACCCGCCTCGTGGGATAGTCTTAACGGCGGGCCTCGCAGACTGGGAGTTACAAGTGTGACGGGATTGCCATGGACTCGATGATCACGGCTGCGGCACGGGCGCTCGCGGCTGGCGACCCCTTGGGCGCGCTGCAGCGAGTCGCCCTGCGCGAGGATGCGCCCGCGCTCGCGCTGCGCGGCATCGCCATGGCGCAGCTCGGGGAGCTTAAGCGCGCGAAGGCGCTGCTGCGCCGGGCGACGCGCGCCTTCGGCCCGCAGGAAGTGCTCGCGCGCGCGCGCTGCGTCGTTGCTGAGGCCGAGATCGCGCTGGTCTCGCGCGATCTCGGCTGGCCCGCCAAGAGGCTCGAGGCGGCGCGCGCGGTGCTGGAACAGCACGGCGACCACCTCAACGCGGCGCATGCGCGCCATGTCGAGGTGCGCCGGCTGCTGCTGCTCGGGCGCCTCGCTGAGGCAGAAAACGCGCTCGCAAAGCTTGACCCGGCGCCGCTACCTTACGCGGCCAGGGCCGCCCACGAGCTGACGGTCGCCAGCATCGCGGTACGGCGTCTGCGCACGAGCAGCGCGCACGCGGCGCTCGCGCGGGCCGAGACCGCGGCGCGGCTCTCGGGCATCGCTGGGCTCCTCGGGGAAGTCAGCAGCGCTCAACAGGTGCTGAAGACTCCGGCGGCACGCCTGATCGCCAGCGCTACGGAGCGGGTTCTGTTGCTGCAGGACGTCGAGGCGCTCGAGACCTCAGGGGCGCTCATCGTGGATGCCTGCCGCCACGTGGTGCGCGATGCGCACGCCCAGGTGTCCCTTGCTCGGCGGCCGCTGCTGTTCACGCTGGTGCGGGCACTCGGCGAAGCGTGGCCTCAGGATGTGCCGCGCGCGTTGCTGGTGGCGCGGGCGTTCCGGGCGAAGCGCGCCGATGAGTCGCAGCGCGCACGCCTGCGGGTCGAGATGGCGCGGCTGCGCACCCTGCTGCGCGGGCACGCCGGCGTCAGCGCGACAGCGCGGGGCTATCAGCTCGTGCCGCGCCGCGCGCAGGCGGTCGTGGTGCTGGCACAACCGGTCGAGGACAAACACGCCGCGGTCCTCGGCTTCCTTGCCGACGGGGAGTCCTGGTCGAGCTCGGCGCTGGCCCTGGCGCTCGGCAGGAGCCAGCGCAGCATCCAGCGTTCGCTCGATGCGCTGGCGCTGGCGGGCAAGGCACAGTCCCTCGGCGGCGGCCGTGCCCGGCGATGGGTGACGCCGCCGTTGCCTGGATTCACGACGACCTTGTTACTCCCGGCTGCCATGGCGGTCGACTAAGATCAGCGCGTGGCTCGAAAGATGGCGAAAATCCTGCGCGAATACGGCCCCTTTCCCGGCGCGGACCAGGTGGCCGGGGTGACCTTCGACGGCCGCAACGTATGGTTTGCCTCCGGCGGCCGGCTGAACAGCTTCGATCCGGCAAGCGGGGAGCTGCTGCGCACCCTCGCCGTGCCCGCCCACGCCGGCACGGCCTACGACGGCCGTCACCTGTTCCAGCTGGCGGAAGACCGAATCCAGAAGATCGACCCGAAGACGGGGCGCACGCTCGCCACCATTCCGGCCCCGGCAGGCGGCGGGGACTCGGGGCTCACGTGGGCGGAAGGGACGCTCTGGGTCGGCAATCACCGCGGCCGCAAGATCCACCAGGTGGACCCTGAGACGGGGGCGATCCTGCGCACGATAGAGTCTGACCGCTTCGTCACCGGGGTCACCTGGGTCGAGGGGGAACTCTGGCACGCTACCTGGGAGAACGACGAGAGCGAGCTGCGGCGCATCGATCCTGCGACCGGCAGTGTGCTCGAGAGCCTGCAGATGCCCCCCGGAGTGAACGTCTCGGGCCTGGAGTCCGACGGCGGCGAGCAGTTCTTCTGCGGTGGCGGGCGCACCGGTAAGGTCAGGGCGGTCCGCCGCCCCAGGCGCGCCTGAGGCGCAGGCGCCTGCGCCTCGCCAGCGGCTTTGCAGGTTTACTCACCGGCACGCTCAGTCTTGGAACGCGCCCCCCGGAGCGCAGATGATGAGCGCCTCTGCCCGTCAGGCCCTGCGCGCGATCCATGGATGCACCCGCTCTGGAAACCAGGACGCTGCTGCGCCACTGGCCCTTCACCTTCTACATCGGCGCGCGGGGCTTCTCCGAGTTCGCCTCCCAGATCGCGGTGGTGGCGGTCGGCTGGCAGATCTACGCACTCACTGGAAGCGCCCTGGACCTGGGGCTCTCCGGGCTGCTCGAGTTTCTGCCCACCGCGTTGTTCATTTTCGTGGCCGGCCACGCCGCGGATCGCTTTGATCGCCGGCGCGTCGCTCAGGCCTGTCAGCTGCTCTCCGGCGCCACACTCGCAACCCTGGCGTGGGGCACGTTTGCCGGCTGGCTGACGCTGCCCGCGATCTTCGCCGCCGTGGTGATGCTCGGAATCGCGGGTGCCTTCGAGAGTCCCGCGGCGGCCGCACTGCTGCCGGCGGTCACGCCCCAAGGAGCGTTGCAGCGGGGCACCGCGGTCGCCACCGGTGTCTTTCAGGTAGCCATGATCAGCGGCCCGGCAGTGGGGGGGCTGACCTACGCAATCGCCCCGGGCGCGCCTTATGCAATCGCCGCAACGCTTGCGTTCCTGGCGGTGATCTGTAACGGCCTCATCTCGACACCGCTGCACGTGCGCGATCCGGACGCGCCGAGTGGTGGTTCTTTGTTCGCCGGGGTCGCGTTCGTGCGCGGCAACCCCGCGATCCTGGGCACGATCTCTCTGGATCTGTTCGCGGTGCTGCTCGGGGGAGCGACGGCATTGCTGCCGATCTATGCGCGGGACATCCTCCATACCGGCCCCGTCGGACTTGGGATTCTGCGCGCCGCCCCCGCCGTAGGCGCGCTCGTGATGTCAGTCGCGCTGGCGCGCCACGCGCTGGCCCGGCGCGTGGGAGTGCGCATGTTCCAGGCCGTTATCGTGTTCGGACTTGCCACAGTGGTGTTCGCGCTCTCGCGTTCCATGTGGCTTTCGATCCTGGCACTGGCTGTCCTCGGTGCCGCGGATACTGTGAGCATGGTGATCCGCATAGCGCTGGTGCAGCTTGCGACTCCGGACGCCATGCGTGGCCGCGTCGGGGCGGTGAACTACCTCTTCGTCAACGCCTCCAACCAGCTTGGCGCATTCGAGAGCGGGACGCTGGCCGCGTTCGTCGGCGCAATGCCCGCAGCCTTGATCGGGGGCATCGGCACGGTGCTGGTTGCGCTTCTTTGGATGAGGCTGTTCCCCACGCTGCGCGCTCTGGAGCGCCTGGAGGGCGCGGAGCATCCCTGAATTCGGCTGAGGCGCGCCCCAGCGTACCCGGGAGCCGCGCAGGCGAACGACTGCCCTCTGACTGGTTGATTTGTAGGGGACCGCCTAGAGCGCCATGTTGATGATCTTAGCCTGCGTGAATTCCTCCAGGCCCTCCTGCCCCATCTCCGTTCCCATACCCGACTGCTTGGCGCCCCCAAAGGGAATGTGCGGCGACAGCTCCAGGTGCTTATTGACCCAGACCGTGCCTGACTCAAGTCTCAGGGCGACCTCGTAAGCGCGCTGCGGATCCGAGGACCACACGCTCCCGCCCAGGCCGTACTCGGAGTCATTGGCGCGCGCGATCGCATCCTCGAGGTCCGCATAGCGCAACACGGGCAGCACCGGACCGAACTGCTCTTCGCGCACCAAGCGGGCATCATCGGGAATGTCGCGCACGATGGTCGGCCGTATGAAATAGCCGGGGCGCTCAAGACCGCCGCCGCCCGCAGCGATTTTGCCGGTGGCACGCGCGTCATCAATCAGGCCCTTCACCCGCTCGAACTGCGCCTTGTTCTGCAGTGGCCCGAACTGTGTTCCTTCCGCGAGGCCATCGCCGACCACCGCCGCGTCCGCAAGCTGCGCGAGCTCGGCACACAGACGCTCGTAGATAGAGTCGGGCGCGTAAACGCGCTTGATGGCCAGACATACCTGGCCGCTGTTCGCCATGGCGCTGCCGAAGATCTTGGCGGCGACTTCCCGCGGGTCCACATCATCGAGAAGAATGGCCGCGTCGTTGCCACCGAGTTCCAATGTCAGCCGCTTCAGGGTCCCGGAGACGCTCGCCATGACCTTGCGCCCGGTAGCGGTCGATCCGGTAAAGGAGACCTTGGCAACGTCCGGATGGCTGGTGAGGGCATTGCCGAGATCGTTAAGGTCGGTGATCACATTGACCACGCCCGGAGGAAATACTTCCGCGCACAGCTCACCGAAACGCAACGCCGTAAGTGGCGTGGTCGGCGCAGGCTTCACCACCACGGTGTTGCCGGCGAGCAGCGCCGGCCCGAGCTTCATCGCCAGGAGCACCAGCGGAAAATTCCACGGCGTTATTGCTGCCACTACCCCAAGCGGCGTGCGTTGCTGCACCACGCGCGTGGTCTGCGTCTCGCTCAGCACCTTCACGGGCAGATCCATCGCGGCGAACGCGCGAATCATGCCCGCCGTACCGGCGATTTCACCGGCGGCGTGAACCAACGGCTTGCCCTGCTCCTGAGTGAGCAGCTGCGCAAACTCCAGACTGTGCGTGCCGATGGCATCGGCGAGCCGGTTGAGCAGCTGACTGCGCTCTGCCAGCGGTCGGGCAGCCCAGGCGGGGAACGCCGCCCTCGCCGCAGCCACCGCCTCGTTAAGCTGCGCAAGATCCGCACGCGGCGAGTGTGCCAGCACCTCTTCGGTCGCAGGATTTACGACCTCGAAGGTCCCGGCACCGCGTACCAGTCGCCCGTTGATAAGGAGTCTGAATTCGTGCTGCGGCTCGGCTTTGAGTTCGGCGTTCATAACGGAGGCTTCCTTGATAGTGAATTTGCCGCGCGCAGGCGAAATGGTAGAACAGCCGTAAGCCGCGTTCACAGGAGGCGGCCACGCCTGCTCGCTTCCGAGGCTCTCGATCTTCCCGGTGGGATACAGCGAGCCTACCAGCCCGTGACCTCCACAGCCAATCTCGTGGCGCGACGAAGTTGCGGCACTCGCCAGGGCTATGAGAGTCCCGTAGGCGATCTCCGAGGGCGGTATGCGACCAGCGCCTAACGACGCCGCCTCCGCCCCGCACCGACACTGACGAGCCCAAGGTGCAGATTGGGCGGCTATGCAGTAGTGATTCCTTCATCGCGTTTTAGGAGTCCGGTGACGCCCTCACGAAACACGCAGGGCCGCTCAGTGGTCGGAACCAGCAAACCCCGGCTCGGGCGGATACTCGGCCCGGGGCTCGTGACCGGTGCTGCAGACGACGATCCGAGCGGCATCGCTACCTATGCCCAGGCCGGAGCTCAGTACGCCTTTCGTCTGGGATGGACGCTGCTGCTGACCTACCCCCTCATGGTGGTGATTCAGAGCATCAGTGCACGAATCGGCCGGACCACGGGCGCGGGTATCGCCGGGAACCTGCGCAGGCATTATCCCGGCTGGATTCTGCACAGCGTCGTTGCCCTGCTCCTGATTGCCAACACGCTGAACATCGGCGCGGATCTTGCGGCAATGGCCGAAGCGAGCCGCCTGCTGATGCCCGCGCCGCCCAGCTGGATCTATGTCCTCGTATACGGGGCGATCACCACGCTTGGCCAGGTGCTCCTCAGCCATACCCGCTATGTTGCCGTGCTGAAGTGGCTCACGCTTTCACTGTTCGCCTACTTGGCGACGGTGTGCGTGGTCCACGTTCCATGGCGCGACGTCCTCGTTGGGCTCGTATGGCCCCGCTTCTCCATGGACCGTGATTTCTGGCTCACCGTGGTCGCCATCCTGGGCACCACCATCAGTCCGTACCTGTTCTTCTGGCAGGCGGCGCAAGAGGTCGAGGACACCAAAGCCCAGCCTGTCGAACAGCCATTGCTGACAAAGCCCGCTCAGGGCCCTGGCGCGCTCGCGCGCATCCGGCTGGATACCTTGGTTGGCATGGGAGTCTCCAATGTGGTCGCGCTCGCTATCCTGGTAACCGCCGGCGCCACCCTAAATCGCGCCGGCATCCACGAGGTCGCCAGTGCCGCCCAGGCGGCCGAGGCCCTGCGGCCGCTCGCCGGAAACGGCGCGTTCCTGCTATTCGCTCTGGGAATTGTCGGCACCGGACTTCTGTCCATTCCGGTGCTCGCAGGCTCAGCTGCCTACGCGCTCGGAGAAGCCCGACAGTGGCCCGTCGGACTCGCGCGCCAACCGCTGCAAGCGAAGGCGTTCTACGCAACGATCGCCCTCGCAACGTTTCTTGGCGCCAGCGCCAATCTTGTCGCGCTCAGTCCGGTCAAGGCTCTCATCTGGGCCGCGGTCATCAACGGCATTGTGGCGGTGCCGGTGATGGCGCTGCTTATGCTGATGAGCACACGGCGGGACGTCATGGGCCAATTCACCATCTCACCCGGCGCGCGCGCCGTCGGCTGGATCGCCACCGTGGTCATGGCGATCGCCGCAGCCTTCTTTATCGTCCTGTCGCTATAACTAATTAGTCGACGCGCCCCAAACGACTACCCGAGGTCAAACCGGTCGAGGTTCATCACCTTGTGCCACGCGGCCACGAAGGCGCCGACAAACTGCTCCTGTGCGTCTGAGCTGCCATAGACCTCCGCCAGAGCGCGCAGCTGCGAGTTGGATCCGAACACCAGATCCGCGCGCGTAGCGGTCCATTTCAGATCGCCGCTCTTGCGATCGCGCCCCTCATAAACGTCCTTGGCCCGTGAGGTCGCCGTCCACTGCGTGTTCATGTCGAGCAGGTTCCGGAAAAAGTCATTGGTCAGGGCCTCTGGCCGGTGAGTAAAGACGCCGTGCTTGCTGGCAGCGTTAGCATTCAAGACGCGCAAGCCGCCAATCAGGACCGTCATCTCCGGCGCAGTAAGCGTCAGAAGCTGTGCCTTGTCGAGCAACAGCGCCTCCGCGACGCCGCTGCCGCCAGCCTTCTGGTAGTTGCGGAACCCGTCGGCTAGCGGTTCGAGCACCGCAAAGGTTTCCACGTCGGTCTGTGCCTGCGCAGCGTCCGTGCGCCCCGGCGTGAAGGGCACTTTCACGGCCTGACCGGCGTTCCTGGCCGCCTGCTCGATGGCGGCACAACCGCCGAGGACGATCAGGTCCGCGAGTGAGGCGCGCTTGCCGCCCGCCTGCGCCTTGTTGAAGTCATCGAGGATCCCGGTGAGCTGCTTCAGCACCTGCGCAAGCTGCGCCGGCTGATTGACGGCCCAGTCCTTTTGCGGCGCGAGCCGGATGCGGGCGCCGTTGGCGCCGCCACGCTTGTCGGAGCCGCGGAACGTGGACGCCGAAGCCCACGCGGTGGACACCAGCTGCGAGAGGGTGAGCCCGGAGGACAGAATTCTGTTCTTGAGCGTCGCGATGTCCGGCTCGTCAATGAGCTCATGGTCAACCGCGGGAACCGGGTCCTGCCAAATGAGCTCGTCCTTCGGTACCTCCGGTCCGAGGTAGCGGGAGCGGGGACCCATGTCACGATGGGTCAGCTTGAACCAGGCGCGTGCGAAGGCCTCCGCGAACTGCTCGGGGTGCTCCAGGAAGCGACGCGAAATCTTCTCGTAGGCCGGATCGAACCGCAGCGCAAGATCCGTCGTCAGCATGGCAGGTGCCAGGCGCCGGGACTCATCGTGCGCATCCGGGACCGTGTTTGCCCCGCCACCGTTCTTGGGTTTCCACTGATGCGCCCCGGCCGGGCTCTTGGTGAGCTCCCACTCGTAAGCGAACAGGTTCTTGAAGAAGTCATTACTCCAGCGGGTGGGTGTCGCGGTCCAGGTGACTTCCAGGCCACTCGTGATCGCATCCCCCGCCCAGCCCGTGCCGAAGGTGCTCTTCCAGCCGAGGCCCTGCGCCTCGATGTCACCGGTTTCCGGATCCGATCCGACGTGTGAGGCGGGTGCTGCACCGTGGGTCTTGCCAAAGGTATGTCCGCCGGCGATCAACGCGACAGTCTCCTCGTCGTTCATCGCCATGCGTGCAAAGGTCTCGCGGATGTCGCTGGCCGCGGCCACCGGGTCAGGCTGGCCGTTCGGCCCCTCCGGATTCACATAGATGAGACCCATCTGCACCGCAGCCAGCGGACTGGCGAGCTGACGTTCGCCAGAGTAGCGGGTGTCGGCGCCCAGCCAGGTCTTCTCGGTGCCCCACGAGACGTCGTGATCCGGCTCCCACACGTCTGGGCGGCCTGCCGCGAACCCGAAGGTCTTGAAGCCCATGCTCTCCAGGGCAACGTTGCCGGTCAGGATCATGAGGTCAGCCCAGGAAATGCCGCGGCCGTATTTTTGCTTGATGGGCCACAGCAACCGTCGCGCCTTCTCGAGATTGGTATTGTCCGGCCAGCTGTTAAGGGGCGCGAAGCGCTGCTGCCCCCTGCCGCCACCGCCACGCCCGTCGCCGGTGCGGTAGGTGCCGGCGCTGTGCCAGGCCATGCGGATGAACAAGGGACCGTAATGGCCAAAGTCGGCCGGCCACCACTCCTGCGAGTCGGTCATCAGTGCCGCAAGGTCCTTCTTCAGAGCGGCATAATCGAGCTTCGCAAACGCCTTGGCATAGTCGAAGTTCGCACCCATCGGGTCAGACTTGGCCGAATGCTGATGCAGCAGATCCAGCGGCAGGTGCTGCGGCCACCAGTCCTTGGTGGAGGTACCACCCCCGAAGGTGTGGGTGAAGGGGCACTTGGCTTCGGTCGCGCTATTCATGGGCTGGCTCCGCTCTGCAAGGGTTGGTGCACTGAATATATTGCCGCGCGTGCAATCACGCTGTCGTTTGTTTCAATTGCATCGATAGACGGCAACGATGGCGCCCGCAATCCGGAGCCATAAACACCTATCGGACCCGCGACGCACCCCGGGCGCGGAGCGAGCGCGCAATGGAGCCGGGCCGCTGCATTGCAAACGTCACGCGGCCCGTGCTCAGATGCGGGTGCTGAAGTCCGGAGGCGGAACATTCCAGTATCGCAGGGACCGCAACCATGAAGCGCCGAACGGTCGTTTACTATTCCTGGGACGCTGCGGGCGAGATCGATACGCCTCTTGAGATCATCGAGAATCGCTTCCCGACGCTCTTTGAGCTCAGACGAATTCTCTACCCGCGCTACGAGTCTCTCTCCGACCCGAAAGAATACGAACAGGGGATCGCAGGGTTCTTCAATTACGTTTTGCGGCAGAACTTCCTCGCCTTCGTGGAGCAGACGCGTGCCAGCGGCGGATCGGTCACGGAGACCGAGCGGGTGAGCCGTGACGGCAGCTCGATGACACTCACGCCCGTGCTGCTCGAGTCCGCCACTACGCTGCTGATCATCAGTTTCGATTCGTTGCGGACTCAGCAGAAGCCAACGCCCGCCGAAGTAGCCGCCGTCAGGCAGTTCCTCGAAGACCCCGATCACCTGGTTTTCGTGTGCCCCCATCACGATATCGGCGCCCCCGCGCAGGCCAGTGCCGAACTGCAACAGGCAAGGCAGCAGGCGGAGTTTCAGCACCACGGCGACCGGGCCATCCCTCCTCAACAGCGCTTTGGTGGTTTCGCACGCCAGCTGCTCAGTGACCTCGGTGTCCCCGCTGAGAACCGCTACGGCCTGCATCCCGCGGCCGACGCAGATGGCTCAGCGGCACCCATCGATACTGACGCTACGTGCGATCGACTCGGAATTCTGCGGGGGGTGAGTACCTTCAACCTGCACCCGCACCTGCCACATCTTGAGCCGCTCGCCGAGGCCGCTATGAATTTCGACGTACTGGCGCGCCAGAGAATCAGCGCCGCAGCTCCGCCCCACCCCTTCACCACGGACGGCCGTACGGCCTTCAATGCGCTCCTGCAAACGCGACCCGGGGTCTTTCACGGCACGCTGCTCGTCGGCGATGCGACCCTCTGGAGTTCCAATGCCGGAGGTCTCGACAGCCTGCGTCGGCTCTGGGCCAACGTGCTCGAGCGTCGCTAGCGGCCGGTCCCTGGCAAGCGTTGCGGAAGCCTGGGCCGCCGCGGAGAGCACCGCACGAGACGTCTTACAGACCCGGGATCCGCACCCCCTGAGCACAGGCCCGCGCTCACATCAGGTTGCGCACATCAGACCGGCGACAGACGCCCGTGCCCCCGGCAACGCCGGGCACAGAGGCGGAACGGACGGCTTCAGGCGGATCGACTCAAAGCCTGCTGCGCCAGCTGAAGCAGTTGCGGCGGGGTGACCGCGGACAGATCCGCCTCCATTTCACGCACGACCCGCTGGTAGGTCTCGTGGCGATGCGTGCGCAGATACTCCATCAGGTGTTGTCCCGCGTTGCTCTTGCCCGTTCCGTGCCCGACCACCACAATGCGGCCGGCCATGGCCAGCGCCTCGGCAACCTGCTGATAGAAGGCCGGCTCCTCCGGCGCCCGCTGACCTTGCTCCCGCGACTGATCCTTGTGGGTCAGGTGATGCAGGAAGTGGTGCGGATCATAGGGTCTGATTTCGAGTTTGGCCGCATCAGCCGAGGCGGCATTGATGCGGTAAATCCGCGCGCCGTGATGATCCACCGCCACCAGCAGGCTCAGCGCCGCGGGCTGCGCAGCAGCCGCTGCCGCGGGCGCTCCTGCGGTCGACCAGCCCGCACGCTGCAGGAAATGCCGCAGGTCGGCGACCTCGGAACTGCTGAGATCCTTGGAGTGCGGTTTATGCATCGCGTAATGCTCACCCGCAACGTCGAAGCCAAACTTGTCCTCGGTGCGCCGGTGCACTACGCCGATCTTCTCCATCAGCGCGACCACGTCCATCCAGTTGAGATTGTGGGCGGCCGGATGCCGGAACAGGGCTTCGAGCGTCTTCAGGTGCGCCCCGTGTAGGACCGTGCGCGTGTTTGAGCCCGTTGCCTGCCCACCGCTTTTCTCAGGAGTTTCCATGTGGGGCCTTTCCGGGGGTCGTGGAGCTGAGGGGCCGATTATCCTAGCAGCCCGCTCGGTTCGGTGCCCACGCAGGTTGCCGCAGCCCGGCCGGGGGCCGCCACCGCCTGCCCCGCCAGCCCCGCCGGGCGGCCTGACCGGCCACCCTCTAATGACCGCAGGGGCGGCGTCCGGGAATCGTCGCTCCGGCGCTGCTGCACGGGGTCTGAAGCCCGGATTATCCCTTCCAGACCCAGCGGACTGCGGCAACAGCGTGGGAGCCGCCGCAAAAAGGCGCCGGGCTTTTCTGGGGCAGTCGCTGTGCGGCTGTTGCGCGCCTCGGCCGCCTCTTTCGCGGCCCCGTCGCTCAGCCGCCCGCGTCCCTTAGGGCGTGCCACGTTGGCGAACCGACCTGCCAGGCCTAAACTCGTGAGACAAGAATCACCCTGTGGCGAGACCGCCCGCAGTCAGCGCACGACTGTCTGCGAGCCAAGGCTTCCGGAGGCCTCGCGTGCTCAGCAGATCAGCCTTTCCGCCAAAATCTGGGAAAATCTCCCATGTCTTTGTCACTGACCTCATGACTCAGCGACACTCCACCGCTCGGAACGCCTTGCGGTAGTCCGGACATGTCACAAGAGGACCCGGGCCGAGTCACGGCGCTGCTGCAAAAATGGCGGGATGGCGACGTGCAGGCACTCGAGGACGTAGTGCCACTCGTTTACCAAGAGCTGCGCCGCCTCGCACATCATCATCTTCGGTCCGAGCGCGCCGGCAGTTCGCTGCAGAGCACGGCTCTGGTTCACGAGGCTTACCTGCGCCTGGTTGGTGCGCAACCGGCTGCGCTCAACGACCGCAATCACTTCATCGCAGTGGCCTCCCGACTCATGCGCCAGATCCTGGTGGACTACGCGCGCGCGCGCGGCGCCACCAAGCGCGCTGGGGGCAATCGCATCGAACTCGAAGTAGTGCAGGACCTGCCGATCGCGAACGACGCACAGCTGATCGCGCTGAATGACGCACTGGAGGAGCTGTGCAAGCTCGACGAGCGGCAGGGCAAGATCGTCGAGATGAAATTCTTCGGAGGTCTGTCCGCGCCGGAAATCTCCGAAATACTGGGTCTGTCGCGGGCCACGGTTGACCGGGAATGGGCAACGGCCCGAGTGTGGCTGCACCGCCAGATGAACAGGTCTTAAATCCCATGGCCGATTCACACTGGGAGCGGGTCAAGGAGCTGCTGCATCGGGCGCTGCAGCTGGCGCCGCACGAACGCGCCCGGTTTCTGGACGAGAGCTGCGCCGGCGAAGATACGGTGCGTAAGGAGGTTGAGTCGCTGTTATCCGCCGACCGCAACCTGCCGGAGGGTTTCCTCGACTCCCCACCGCTCGCTCCGGCGGCTGAAGATGTCGCCTCCATGGCGCTCGCGGCCGACCAGATTATTGCCCAGCGCTTCAGACTCGTCCGCAAACTCGGCGAAGGCGGCATGGGTCAGGTATGGCTCGCCGAGCAGCTCGCGCCCGTGCGACGCAGTGTCGCCCTCAAACTCATTCGGGCCGGCATGTACGACGAGGCAGTCGTACATCGCTTCCGCGCCGAGCGACAGTCACTCGCCATCATGGACCATCCGACCATCGCCAAGGTCTTTGATGCCGGCACCACGCCCCAAGGTCAGCCCTACTTCGTCATGGAGTACGTTCCAGGACAGCCAATCACCACTTACTGCGATGAGAGGCGACTGGGCATAAATGCCCGAATCGAGCTTCTCGTTCAGGCGTGCGAAGGCGTGCAGCACGCACACCAGAAAGCCATCATCCACCGCGATCTTAAACCTGCAAACGTGCTGGTCGTCGAGGTGGACGGAAAGCCGGTGCCGCGCATCATAGACTTTGGGCTCGCGAAGGCGAGTTCGGCGGATGCGGCGGAGCCGGCGGCGCTGACGCGCATGGGGCATTTCCTTGGCACCCCCGGTTTTATGAGCCCGGAGCAGTTCGACCCGGAGGTCCGCGACGTCGATAGTCGTGCGGACGTCTACGCGCTCGGTGCGATTCTCTACCTGCTGCTCACCGGCTCGCTGCCCTTCGAAAAGCGCGGCCCGCTGCGCCAGCCGCTCCACGAATTCCTACGCCGCATCCGCGAGGATGAGCCGCCCATGCCAAGCGCAAAACTGGCAGCGGAGCGTGACACCGCGACCGCGGAAGCCGAGGCCCGCGGCACCCAGGTAAACCAGCTGATAGGCACGCTGCGCGGAGACCTCGACTGGATCACGATGAAAGCGCTCGAGCGCGAGCGCACACGCCGCTATGCGACCCCGAGCGAGCTGGCCGCGGACCTGCGCCGCTACCTGGCGCACGAGCCGGTAACGGCGCGCCCCGACGCCACCGCCTACCGATTGCGAAAGTACCTGCGGCGGCACCGCGTCGGTGTCGCGGTGGCCGCGGGTGCCCTGCTGCTGCTGGCCGCCTTTTCGATCCTGCAGGCTATCGAGCTGCGCCGCACCACCCAGGAGCGGGACCGCGCAAACCACGAACGGGATCGCGCCACGCGGATCGCGGACTTCGTGGTCAATATGTTCCGCGTCGCCGATCCGCGCGGGAACCGCGGCAGTACCACCACCGTGCAGGAGGTGCTCGACAGGGCCTCGGCAGGTGCTGCAGCCGGCCTCGACAAGGATCCGGAAGTGCAGGCGGACATACTGTTCGTCATGGGTCACGTCTACGACAACCTGGGTCTGTACGCGAAGGGGGCGGCGCTACTGGGCACCGCGCACGACCTTCGTCAGCACGCCCTGGGCCCGAACAACGCCAAGACCATCGAGGCGCAGACCGAGGTGGGCTGGAATCTCTTCAGGCAACATCGGTATCCGGAAGCCGAGGCGCTGCTACGCAGGAGCGTCGCAGAGGGCCGCAGCGCGCTTGGGCCGAACGATCTGATCACGGTCGCGGCGATGGACGATCTCGGCATTACGTTGACCGAGGACAAACAGCTCACAGAGGCAGAATCCCTGCAGCGTCAGGTGGTGGATATCTATACCCGCACCCTCGGCCTGCAGGAGCGCGAGACTGTGAAGGCCATGGCGGATCTGGCAGCCGTTTTTATGCATCAAAAGAAAGTGACTCAGGCGGAGAGCCTGTACCGGCGGGTGCTGGATCTCGACCGACAGAACCATGCACAGGAATATCCCGACGTACAGATCGCGGAAAACAATCTGGCGCAGCTACTCTCGGACTCAGGGCGTAACGCGGAGGCGGAAAAACTTTATCGCAGGTCTGTCGAGATTACCCAGCGTGTTCTCGGCCCCGAGCATCCGGAGACGCTGGCCGCCATAAACGATCTTGCGAATGCGCTATCTGATGAAAAGCAATACACAGAATCGGAGGCCCTCAACCGGCAGGTGCTGGAGATCCGACGCCGCCTCTATGGGCCCAACGCACCGGTCACCGAAGGTTCCGTCTACAACCTTGCGTGCCTTGCGGCCCTGACCGGCCGCAAAGACGAGGCTCTGTCGCTCCTGCGCGAGGCCGTCGAACACGGCTACCCCGCCGATCCCGCCGAAGTCGAATCGGACGACGACCTCAAATCCGTCAACGACGATCCACGCTTTAAGCAGATCGTGGCTGATGCGCGGCAGCGCACGGCGGCATCCCCCTAAGCTCCGCAATCGCGGGATCTAAACGCCCCCCGCGAGCGCCCCGAAAGCCGCAGCGACGGCTGCGCCTGTGTCTGGAAGCCCCCGAGCACCTCGCGGCGCGCTCGCTGGTGGGGGACGCGCAATTGGCGGTGTCGGACCGCCCCCCGCTTCCGCCCAAATGAGGCGATTCGATCCCGATTTACGCATCTTCCGGTATAGGCCGAACTTTTCCGGCCGCACATGGGCCCAGAAACCGTGCATCAGCGCCCTTATGGCAGCGCCCGCTCCTCCTCGATCCGCTACGGGTGTTCCGGGTGCTCGGTACTTCTCGGGCTAGCGCTGGGCGGCATGGCCGCCATCGCGGCCGCTGATCCCCCGGGCACCATGCCCCCGACCGCCAGCGGCAGCCTCGCCGACCGGCTGAAAGCGGTGCAGACCGGAAATGAGTCTGGTGCCGAGACTCTGCCGGACTGGCTGCCGATCAGTGCGCCAGATGCCGCCGCGAGTCAGGAGATTGTCCTCGCGCCCGGCCTCATCATCGTCACTGCGGTCAATGACGATTATTACGGCGATCTGGAGTCGATGAAGAAGATTGATCATGTGGATCAGAAGTCGGTGCATCTGCAGTACTCCGCAACCGTGCCACCGAACGATGCATCCGCCTTTGCGCCGGGCCAGGCCGCCAACGGCGCGAAAGAGCCCATCAAGCAGACCTGCGGACGCCTGATAGACGCGGCTGACCTTAAGAGCGCGCGCGCCTACAGCGAGCGCTTCTGCCGCCAGAGCGAGGAGCATTTCCCCGGCAGCACCGCCGTCAGCATCTCGACGGAGCTTCTCACCAGGCTGCGGGCTGGCGAGGAAGTCAGCTTTCAGTACGCACTCAACAACGCCTACAAGGCGCTCGCCAACATGGGGCGGATTCTCACCGGGCCCGGAGCGCTGTTCGTAAACTCCAAGACCAACCCCAACATGATGGCCTGCGTTCTGCACCGGGTCGAGACGGTCGATCTGGCCGCCCCGGTACTGCTCGATGGGCAGCCAACGGTACTGCCGGCACTGCATGCCGCGTGCACTACCGCGGAAGGTCAGGAGCACTTCTACTTTCTCGATCACCCAGGCAACCCCATCACGCTGGCTTTTCAGGGCGCCAATATGGGCGGACGGTTGCAGGTGATCAAACTCCAGCAGGCTTCGCCGGAGTCTGTGCGTCAGGTGAATGCGGCCGCTGGCGCCGGCAGCGAGTCGGGCGCCGCGAAGAACCGCAAGGCGCTCGAGCAGCGCCTGGCTGATCACAAGCCAGTTGCCATCTACGGCATCTACTTCGACTTTAACAGCGCCACGATCCGCGCCGAATCAGAGACCGTGTTGCAGCAGATCTCTCAGGTGCTGCACGATCACCCCGACTGGAAGCTCCAGGTTGCCGGTCATACGGACAACATCGGGGACGCCGCCTTCAATCTCGCCCTGTCACAGCGACGCGCGGCGGCGGTCAAGGATGCCTTGGTATCGCGTTACGGCGTCGACGCCGCCCGGCTGACTACCGCAGGTTTCGGCGCTACCCGACCCATCGATACCAACTCGACACTCGCCGGACGCGCCCGCAACCGGCGCGTCGAGCTGCAGCGCCAATGATCCCGAGGAGACATGCAGTGAAATGGAACAAGAGCGAAGCGCGCTACGGCAATACCGGCACGAGGCTGGCGCTGGGCGCGGCGCTGGGCGCTGCGCTCTTCCTCGGAGCGTGCAGCCGCCACGGCACCGGTAATGAGGCCTCTGCGGTTGCGACAGCGGGCCCGAGCGCGAGCGATGGCGCGCGAGCCCCCACTCTGCGCGGCGTAAGAATCGGTCCCAACAAGAGCTTCGCCAAGGTGACCTACAAGGCCACGGTCAAGCTCATCGAGGAATCCGGGTTTGCCAAAGCGCTGGCCGGCGCGAGCAAAGACCGCAGCGCGCTGGCATTCCACAACGCACCGGCTGATATCCGCGCCCTGCAGGCGGGTGACGTGCTGCTGATCAAGAACCAGCTGGCGCGCAGGATCCTCGCAATACAGTCAGATGCTGAAGACACCTACGTTGCCACGGCGCCCGCGATGATTTCTGACCTCATCGCCGAGGGCGCGATCCACATCGATGCGCCGCTCGTGTTCAGCCGTGCCGCAGCGCCGGCGGGCGGGCGCGGCGCGCCCTCCGGAGTTGATCTTCTGAACCTGCTCATCCCCAGCGCCAATGCACAGTCGGCCGAGGCGCTCACGGAGAAGCAGATGGAGGACCAGGAATACAAGTATCAGCTCAAGACCGCCCTGCAATCGGCGATCCTGGCCGACTGGAAGCTGACGCAGTTTCAGTT